>Ga0163144_10011525_pt1 | contig 18702 bp, 16 predicted proteins | sample OliLak19BULKMAT1_FD_123175 | JGI IMG/M metagenome (GOLD analysis project Ga0163144, IMG submission 123175) | Freshwater microbial mat bacterial communities from Lake Vanda, McMurdo Dry Valleys, Antarctica - Oligotrophic Lake LV.19.BULKMAT1 | ecosystem: Environmental > Aquatic > Freshwater >... | reverse complement strand
ACCACTGGGCCCGTCGTTGTCTTGACCTGGGTTTGCAGCCCGGCTGATGGCGGCCCAGTTCGTCGCCCCGTTCCGCAAAAGCCGCACCGCCAAGAACGACCGCAACGATGCCGAGGCGATCGCAACACCTGTGGACACCCACCCCACCGACAATCCCTGATCGCAGCGGCCCTCGGAGTATTCCGACCAAGCCCCGCGAGCGGCGCTGCACTCCCATGGACCGCAGAATGCGCAAGAGCGGCCGAGTCCCGAGTCCCGAGTCCCGAGACATAAGTCCTGAGTCATGAGTCCCGATTCCAGATTCCCACCCTGCTAATATCAAAGCCAAAGCCTCAACCTGAATACGGCCATGAACCCCAACTTCCTCGACTTCGAACAGCCCATCGCCGAACTGGAGGCCAAGATCCAGGACCTGCGCCGCGCCAGCAAGGGGCCGGCGGTCAACATCGATACCGAGGTCAGCGGCCTGCAGGAAAAACTCAAGCTGCGCACGGCGGAAATCTTCAAGGCACTGACGCCTTGGCAGATCTCGCAGTTGGCCCGGCACCCGCAGCGGCCGTACACGCTCGACTATATCGGCCTGATCTGCGACGAATTCCATGAACTCGCCGGCGACCGCGCCTATGCCGACGACGCCGCCATCGTCGGTGGCCTCGGACGCATCGATGGCCGCGCCTGCGTCATCATCGGCCAGCAGAAGGGCCGCGACACCAAGAGCAAGATCAAGCGCAATTTCGGCATGCCGCGCCCCGAGGGCTATCGCAAGGCCCTGCGCCTGATGAAGATGGCCGAACGCTTCGGCCTGCCGCTGTTCACCCTGATCGACACGCCCGGCGCCTATCCCGGCATTGGTGCCGAAGAGCGCGGCCAGTCCGAAGCCATCGCCCGCAATCTGCTGGAAATGGCCGAACTCAGGACCCCGGTGATCTGCACCGTGATCGGCGAAGGCGGCTCTGGCGGCGCGCTCGCCATCGGCGTCGGCGACCGCACGCTGATGCTCGAATACAGCACCTACTCGGTGATTTCACCCGAGGGCTGCGCGTCCATCTTGTGGAAGAGCGCCGACAAGGCCAAGGATGCCGCCGAGGCGCTGGGCCTGACCGCGCCGCGCCTGATCGAACACGGCCTGATCGACCGCATCATTCCCGAACCACTGGGCGGTGCGCATCGCGACCCGGTGACGATGGCCGCCACGCTCAAACAGACCCTGATGACCGAACTGGCCGAACTGGAAAAGCTCGATCTGCCCACTCTGCTGGAAAATCGCTACCGGCGCCTGCGCGGTTATGGTGCCTACGAAGCAGCGTGAAGCATGCCAGGCAACCATCAACCGGCTCCAGCATCGCCTGTCGGCGGCATTGCGCTGGCAGCGCGACATGATCGAATCCCCGCTGCCACCGTTTGCCATCTCCTCGGGGACCACGATCCTGGTCGGCCTCAGCGGCGGGCTTGATTCCTGCGTTCTGCTGCACAGGTTGTCGGCGATTTCCACTTTGGACGGCGTTCGATTGCGCGCCATCCACGTCCACCACGGTCTAGCCATGCAGGCGGATGCCTGGGCCAGCCAATGCCAGACATTTTGCGCTTCGCTGGGCGTCGAAATGACATTGGTACGGGTACACGTTTCGCTCGACCATGGCCAAGGCCTGGAAGCTGCAGCGCGCGCCGCGCGGTATCGTGCATACGCGTCCGCAATGCACGAAAACGAAATACTGGCACTGGCCCATCATCGCGACGACCAGGCGGAAACCGTGCTGCTGCGCCTGCTGCGGGCGTCGGGCAGCGACGGACTGGCGGCGATGCGCGAAACCCGCCCTTTTGCCGGTAGCCAGCTGTGGCGGCCACTGCTCGACGTTCCGCGCAGCCGCCTGCTTGCCTATGCGCAGGAGCACGGACTGGCGTGGATCGAAGACCCCTCCAACGACGACCAACGGATGGACCGCAATTTCATCCGCCAGCGCATCCTGCCGGCGCTGGCCGAACGCTGGCCGCACGCGGGGGCTTCACTTGCCCGCAGCGCTGCCCTGCTGGCGGAGGATGCAGATTTATTGAGGGCAGAAACCGACAATCGACTTGCGCAGGTGCAATCGCTGGACGCGTCAACGCTGTCGGTGACTGCCCTGCTTGCTTGCGAACCAGCATGGCGTTCCCGGATCCTGCGGCGTTGGCTTTCGACTCTTTCCTTGCCGCCGCTGCCCGGCGCGGCCTGCGCCATCATCGAGTCCGACCTGCTGCAGGCGCGCCCGGACGCCGAGCCGGAGTATCGATGGGCTGGCACCGAGCTTCGTCGCTGGCGCGACCTGCTGCACGCGGAAACCAGCTGTATCGACTTTCCGGAAAACTGGCAAGCGCACTGGTCTGATGCAGATGAGCTTCGACTCCCGACCGGCGATGTCCTGCGCTGGCTCGCAGCAACTCCACTGTCAGCCGGCGACGCGGCTATTCCTGTGGGAGCGGCTTCCCCGGCGACTGCAATCCCAGCGGCCGCACCTGCTGAAGTCGCGGCTGAAACCGCTCTTACATTCATGGTTCGCGCCCGTCGAGGCGGCGAACGTATCCGACTGCCTGGTCGCGAACACTCGCACGCGCTGAAAAAGCTGCTGCAGGAACTCGGTGTTCCGCCGTGGGAGCGCGAGCGACTGCCGCTGCTGTTCGCCGCCGACGGCGAGCTGTTGGCGGCTGGCGACCTGGTGATTTCAGCGCGACTGCTCGAGCATTGCCGCGTCCAAAACCTGCGCCTGTCATGGCAGCGGGCCTGATCGAGCCGCCCACGCTGCGCGAATACTCAAGGCATCCGAATACGCCGCCGGCCGCCACTTCGAATTGATTGACCACCCGAACCCAGCGCCGCAAACTTGGGTCATGACCGCCAAGAAAACCACGCTGCCCACCTCGCCCGTCGCCGATTTCGAACGCTCGCTCGACGAACTGGAACAACTGGTCCAGAAAATGGAAAAAGGCGAGCAGAGCCTGGACGAATCACTGGCCTCGTACGAACGCGGCGTGGCGCTCTACCGGCAATGCCAAACGGCGCTGGAGTTTGCCGAGCAGCGCGTGCGCCTGCTCAATGATCCGGGCAAGCCGGACGCCGCAGAAGACTTCAAGCCCGATGCTGGCTGAGCAGCGCACGGCCAAATGGCTGGCGCGGCTGGAAGTGGCGCTGGATCGCGCCCTGCCCTCCGCCGATCAAGTGCCGCAACGACTGCACCAGGCCATGCGCCATGCCGTTCTTGGTGGTGGCAAGCGACTTCGTGCGCAGTTGGTCTATGCCGCGGGCTGGGCCTGCGGCGCCAACCGCAGCGAACTTGATGCGCCTGCCGTGGCGGTCGAGCTTGTCCACGGCTACTCGCTGGTGCATGACGACCTGCCGGCGATGGACGACGACAAGCTGCGCCGCGGCAAACCCACCGTGCATATTGCCTTTGATGAAGCCACGGCCATCCTCGCTGGCGATGCCCTGCAGGCGCTGGCCTTTGCAGTACTCGCCAAGACCGACGCCCCCGCCAAAACCCGGATAGAACTCGTGGCAACGCTGGCGGAAGCAGCGGGCACACGGGGTATGTGTGGCGGGCAGCAACTGGACATGGACGCCACGGGGAAATGGGGGCCACGCTCCATCCCACCTCTGAAAACCCACAAAGGCCAACGCATCGACATCAATCCAGTGCTGGCTTCGGAGATCGCGCTGGAACGGCTGCATGCCATGAAAACCGGCGCCCTCATCCGCGCCAGCGTGCGCATGGGTGCCTTGGTCGGAGAAGCCGGCGACGAACTGCTGGACCTGCTCGACGACTTTGCCCATGACCTGGGCCTGGCCTTCCAGATCCGCGACGACATCCTGGATGTCGAGACCGATAGCAGTGAGCTGGGCAAATCAGCCGGCAAGGATGCCGCACAGGACAAACTCACCTATCCGGCGCTGATCGGCATGGCCGAATCAAAACGTCGGCTGCAGGAATTGCGCGAAGGCATGCACTACGCGCTGCGCGGACTGGGCAAGCGCGCCGTTCCGCTGCGTGCTCTGGCCGAGTTCGCGATCGCGCGGGGACATTGACCCGCGCGACCGCAAACGCGCCCGATTGATCCAGCCTACTTGATCAGGCGGATGGTCAATGGATAGCGGTAGCTGATCCCGTCATTGGCCTTTATGCCGGCCATGATGATCAGCACCAGGGCACCGATGCCCACGACCAGCATGATCGGAATGGTCAGAATCGCACCAATGCCGATGGTGATGATGGTGAATACCAGTAGAGCGAGGAAAATCGCCGAAACCGTGATGTTGAAATTGAGCGCTTCCTTGGCCTGGTCTCCGACAAAAGGCATGGTGTCCTTCTTCATCAGCCAGATCACCAGCGGGCCCAGGAAAAACCCCCATCCGCCGATTGGGCCCGTCAGCAAGCCCCCGGCAAGTGCGGAAAGATGGGCGAACATGGCCCACTGCCTCTCCTCCTGCGAAGGCGTGCCGCTTGGTGCCGGCGGCGGTGCCGTGTTTTCGTTTTGCTCAGACATTGTTTCCCCTCCTGGAAAAAGACACGCGATTGCGTGACTTCGGGAATTTCCGCTGCAGGAGCTAACCTGTCAAGCCACGCTGGCTCCGGCCTCGCCCGCCACCATCATCCGCCCCACCAGAATCGACCCGACGGCCACGTGCGAGCGCCGGTCGATGTCGCGGCCCACGGCCTCGATGGCCATGAAAATGTCGCGCAGGCTGCCGGCGATGGTGACCTCGTCGACCGGATGGCTGATTTCACCGTTCTCGATCCAGAAGCCGGCGGCACCGCGGGAATAATCGCCAGTCAGGATATTGACGCCCTGGCCCATCAATTCGGTCACCAGCAGCCCGCGATTGATGCCTCTCACGATGCTGGCCGCATCCTCGGCATTGCCCGGCACGTCGAGGTTGTGGATGCCGCCGGCGTTGGCGGTGGTCACCAGTCCGAGCTTGCGCGCCGAATAGCTGCCGAGGATGTAGCGGGCCAGCACGCCGTCGCGAATCAGGTCCTGCTCGCGGGTCGCCACGCCCTCGGCATCGAAGGCGGCGGAACGGAAACCCCGGCGCAAATGCGGCCGCTCGATGATGTTGAACCAGGCTGGCAGCACCTGCTTGCCGGCGTGGTCGAGCAGGAAGCTGGCGCGCCGATACAACGCACCGCCGGACACGGCACCCAGCAGGTGGCCGATCAGGCTGCGCGCCATTTCGGGCGCGAACAGCACCGGATAGTCCCCAGTGATGATCGGCTGTGGATCCAGCCTGGCCACGGCCCGGCGCGCGGCCTCGCGACCGATGCTGGCAGCGCTGTCGAGCGCATCGAAAGACAGGTCGCTGCTGTACCAGTGATCGCGCTGCATGCCATCGCCCTTGCCGGCGATCAGCGAACAGCTGGTGGAAAAATGCGTGCTGCGCTCATGGCCGATGAAACCGTGGCTGTTGGCGTAGATGGCGCGGCTCTGTCCGGAACTGAAGCTGGCACCGTCGGAATTGCCGATGCGTGGGTCGGCTTCGAGCCCGGCGGCTTCCGCCTTCAGGGCGATGGTGATGGCTTCATCGGCATCGACAGCCCAGGGATGCCAAAGATCAAAATCCGGGAATTCGGTGGCCATCAGGGACGCATCGGCCAAGCCCGCCGCGCTGTCTTCCTCGGTGTATCTGGCAATCGCGCAGGCCTGGTCGACGGTAGCTTCGAGGCTGCTTTCGCGGATGTCGGCAGTGCTGGCGCTGGCCTTGCGCTGGCCGAAATACACGGTCACCGCCACGCCACGATCGCGGGTGCGCTCGACCGTTTCCACTTCGCCCATGCGCACGTTGACCGACAGGCCGCTGTCCTCGGTCAGCGACACCTCGGCCTGACTGGCGCCGCGCTGGCGGCAGAGGTCCAGCACGCGCTGCGCCAACCCGGAGAGATGTTCACCCGATGCCGTGGGTGCTGCTGATTTGGTGATGTCCATGTCCATGCCCATACTATGCCCCACGCAAGCGAATCGATGAACCGGCATGCACGACAGCGACGAAGACGAGGACGAATTCCAGGGCCCCAGCCGCAGCGAGCAGCGCCGCGAAGCGCTGGCTGTGCTGGACCTGGCGTTGCGTCTGGTCGAACAGTCGCCGGCTCGCTTGCAGCAGATTCCCATTGGTGAAGATTTGCTGACGCTGGTATTCGAGGCGCAACGGATCAGCGCGCAGATCGCCCGCAAGCGCCAAGTGCACTATCTGGCGAAGAAAATGCGCCGCGAAACCGCGGAAACGCTGGACACGATTCGCGCCGCGCTTGAACACGACAAAGCCGACTCTCGCCGCGAGAACGCCGCCCTGCACCGCATCGAGGCGCTGCGCGACCGCTTGGTCGAGGAAGGAGACAGCGCCCTGTCGGAGCTGCTGGCCGAACACCCGCACGCCGATCGCCAGCACCTGCGCCAACTTGCGCGCAACGCCCGCGAGGAAAAACTTCGCAACAAGCCGCCGCATGCCTATCGGGAATTGTTCCGCGAACTGCGCGAACTGATGCAAGAAGGCGCCGGGCCGCTGTAGCGGCGCAAGCCGCGTCCGCTGCTTATCGTGCGGCAGCGGCGCAAGCCGCAGTACCGGCCTGAAGAGCGGTCGCGGCTTGCGCCGCTCCTGCATGACCAAGGTCATGATCATTGCCCTGATCACGACGTGATCGCGCTGCGCTCAAGCCTTGGTGCCACCCACGGTCATCGCATCGATTTTCAGCGAGGGCTGGCCGACGCCCACTGGCACGCTCTGCCCATCCTTGCCGCAAATGCCAACGCCGGCATCGAGCTGCAGATCGTTGCCGATCATGCTGACCCGGTTCATCACTTCCGGGCCGTTACCGATCAGGGTCGCGCCTTTTACCGGGCGGGTGATTTTCCCGTTTTCAATCAAATAGGCCTCGCTGGCCGAGAACACGAACTTGCCGCTGGTGATGTCGACCTGTCCGCCGCCGAAATTGGGCGCATACAGGCCGCGCTTGACCGAGGCAATCATCTCCTGCGGATCATCGCGACCGGCCAGCATGTAGGTATTGGTCATGCGCGGCATTGGCAGGTGGGCGAAGCTCTCGCGCCTGCCGTTGCCGGTCGGTGCCACGCCCATCAGGCGCGCGTTGAGGCTGTCCTGCATGTAGCCGCGCAGCACGCCGTCCTCGATCAGCACGTTGTACCGGGTCAGCGTGCCTTCGTCGTCGATATTGAGCGAGCCGCGCCGCCCGGACAGCGTGCCGTCGTCGACGATGGTCACGCCCGGAGCCGCCACGCGTTCGCCGAGGCGGCCGGCGTACACCGACGTGCCCTTGCGGTTGAAATCACCCTCGAGCCCGTGGCCGACGGCTTCGTGCAGCAGCACGCCCGGCCAGCCGGGGCCGAGCACGACCGGCATCACGCCCGCAGGTGTATCCACGGCTTCCAGGTTCACCAATGCCTGGCGCAAGGCTTCCTTCGCCGTCGCCTGCGGCTTGCCGTCGACGAACAGCTGCGAATACGGATAACGCCCGCCGCAACCGGCATAACCAGATTCGCGGCGACCATTTTCCTCGACGATTACCTGCACGTTCAAACGCACCAGCGGCCGCACGTCGGCGGCCAGCACGCCATCACTGCGCGCCACCATGATCGTGTCGATGGCACCGGACAAACTCACCATCACCTGCTGCACGCGTGGGTCTGCGGCACGCAGGAACTGATCCAACTCGCGCAACTGGAATATTTTTTCTTCCGGGCGCATGCCGGCGATGGGGTCGTCGCCGGCGTACAGCGAATGTCCGCGTACCGCGATGCGCTGGCCGGCGTCATGGCGGCTGCCTGCGCGGCTGATGGCGCGCGCCGCGCCGGCTGATTCCAGCAGAGCTTCAGACTGGATGTCGTCGGAATACGCGAAACCGGTTTTTTCACCGCTGACCGCGCGTACCCCGACGCCCTGCTCGATGGAATGGGCGCCGTCCTTGACGATACCGTCTTCCAGCGACCAGCTTTCGCGCCGGCTGTGCTGGAAATAGAGGTCGCCGAAATCGATGCCCGGCCCCATCAGCCGCGAAAAAGCGGCGTCGATCTCCGTCAATCCCATTCCAGCTGGTGCCAGCAGGCGGGCTTCGGCGAGCGCAATCAAGTCGGACATTCGGGCTCCATTGGATCGTGTGAAAGTTTGTTGTGAACAGAGTGGTTGCTCAGAGAGTGCCAGATTGCTCTGACGCTGTCGGGATCAGCGAGCAGCGCCTTCGGGCCGAGTCGGCTTGGATGACGAATCCGTCGCGCTGGCGGGACCTTTTTCGATGACTTCAACCTTCGGTGCTGCCCAGGATCCGGTGATGTGGTAGACCGTGCGCGCGGTTTGCTTGAGCGGTTTTTGCAGCACTGCCTGCGCCATCACGCCGACAGCCGCGCCGGCCGGGCCACCCGCCAGCATTCCCAAGGCTGGCAGTACGCCTCCGGCTTTTGGCAGCACTTCGACGCGCTGATCATAGGTCTGGTTGCGCAGACCGGTATTGCCGCTGACGCGAATCTCGGCGGCGGGCCCGTTGATGTGCAGGTTGTCGGTGCGGGCAATGCCGCCGCTGAAAGTGAAATCGCCTTTCATGGTGTTGAAGGCAAAACCCTTGGCAAAAAAATCGCTGAAATCCAGAGTCAACCGGCGCGGGATTTCCGCCAGGCTGATCAGGCCAAGGATGCGACCGGAGCCGCCCGGCTCGACGTCCAGCAACCTGCCCTCGCCAATATCGGCTTTCAGGGTGCCGGCGAGGCCGGCGAGGCTGAAAGCACCGGGAGATCCGGGCCAGCTTCCGGTCAGCGTGACCCGGGTCTTGCCCCCTTGCACCATGCCGGCAAAACCCAAGGCATCCATCATCTTGCCGAGGCTATCGGCACCGAATTCAACCTTGAAATTTGAGCGCGAGCCATTGCCCGCCTTTACCCATTCACCAGCAGCATTGATCCCGAACATCTTCGATTCGGTACGAAAGCGGTCCACGCGCATGCCGGCTGGCACCTGCGATGTCTGCAGCTCCGCCTTGCCCAGCAGCGCCTTGCCCATGCGCAGGTCGTCAATGGTGAAGCGCAGCGGCGGCACCTTGGCTGGATCGGTTTCGGCCTGCACCGCAGCCACGGTGGGGATGCCAGCCACGCCGAAATGAAGTTTCGCGAAACGCCCCTGCACGCCTTGGGCGATTTCTGCGGGAATGTCGACCACGCCTTCGATGCCGACGCCGGAAACGCGCATCTGGGTGACGGCCGGCGCACGATCAAGCTGCACGCGGCTGTTGGCGAACGGATGGTCAAGAAACAACAGGCGGCTGGCCTGCACGTCGACCGAACGCAGCGCCGTCGAGCCTTCTCCCGTGGCGGCAAAAGCGATCCAGCCGGCGACATCAAGTTCGCTGACGACACCGCGCACGGCAAGGCCCTGCGCGGGAACTGCCGCCAGCGTGGGGGCACCTTCACCAAACTGGATGACGCCGTTCATGCCGGCATCGGCGCGCATGCGGCCACGCAGCTGCATGATGGTGCCCAGCCGCAGGTTGACCTCGCCTTTTTCCACCGGCAGCGGCGCAACTAGCTCAAAGCTGGTCGATGATGCAGCAGCTTTACGCAGCGGCGCCGGCAGGTTGATCGCGGTGCCGAGCAGATCGGTATTCACCTGCAGCATGGAAGGCGGCGCCTCGCGGCCTTTTGCCGTTTCAGGAATCCGTACAGACACCGACCAGTCGCTGCTGCCTTGCAGCCAGGCGTTCAGCCACTGGATGCCGGCATAGCGACGGATCAGGGCCTGCGGCGGAAAATTTCCTTTCAGCGTGGCCTTGGCAGCTAGCCCAGACTCGCCGAGGAAGGTTTCGCCGACGTGTAGGTTGAACACCGCCGGCTGCTTTTCAAACTGCACGGCGAGATTCTCGGTGGAGAACCCCTTTTCGGTGAACCGGGTGAGTCCGTTGACGCCGGAAAAAGCGATGTCCCAGCGCGAGTCGGCCAAGCGGGCATTTTGCAGTTCGAGGCTGCCGCTGATTTTCTGTTCGCCCAGCGCCTTGTTCAACGGCAAGGACAGATCAAGCTTGACCGCGGCATTGCCGGCAATGGCCAACGCCCGCAAGTGTTCGCCATAGCGCTTGGCGAGCGGGCTGGCCAACATCAGCGCACGCAGCTTTTCGCCGTCGCTTTGCGCCTGCAGGCTGAGATCCAGCCAGGGCGCACTGAAATCGGCAATGCCGCCCTTGATCGATGTGATCCTGTTGCCGGCCAGCACGGCCTGGCCTTCCACCGTGAAACCGGGACCATTGAAAACCACGGCGGCATCAAACGGTTTGCCTTCCGGCCAGTCAGGATTGAAGTGCAGCGTTGCGCCACGAATATTGGTGCGGGCATCAAATCTTCCTTCGCCATGGCGGAACGGCCAGTCGTCGAGGTCACCGGCCAGCACGATGCGGCCATTGAGCACATCTCCTTGCACCAGCGCGTCATCGAGCCACATCACTGTGGCCGGCGGCATCTTGTGCATGACCCAGAATTTCTTGGCGGTGGTGAAATCAAGCGGATCAAGCTCAGCGGCAAGATCAAGCGTGGGCGCCGTGCCATCGCCCTGCAGGCCCAACTCGGCACGCACGCGCACACCAAAACCGTCGCCACGCACTTGCAATGCCGGCGTTCCGACAGCCCAGTCCTCGCCGTTGCGCCACCAGGCCAGCGTTCCCTGAAGGTCAAGGTCGAGCTTCTGGCGCAGTCCGACCGGCCAGTCGAACACGGACTTGGCGGTGGGTGAAAAGCGCAGCGCGCCGCCGCGATCATCCATCGCCAAGGCACCAGAAATGCCGCTGATGCCTGGCTGTTTGCCCACTGGATTGACGCGCAATTCGCTGACCAGTGCGCTCATCCGCCACGTGCCGGCATAGTGGCCTGAGATTTTCAGTCCGTCGATTATCGCGCCCGGTTGTGCTGCTTGCAGCCAGACACGCAGGTGTTCGGGCAATCGGTCGCTGAGTGCAAGCAGTGAGGCCGCCGTGCCCAGGTCGAGATGCCCTGCACGTACTTCGATGCGTTTTCCGCCGCGCATGCGCAGGCCATCAAGACGCGCGTCCTTGCCATCGTGATGCAGGCGAAGCAGGGGCACGTCCATCTGCCAGCCATTGTCGTCGACGCGCCAGCGCGCCTCGGCCTCGATGCGTTGTTCACTGGCGCGGACAGGATGGCTGTTGCCATCGGCATCGACCAGGGCATCACCTGATTCAAGCAGCACATCACGCACATCAACACGCAGTTGAACCTGCTCAACACGCTGTTGCCGCAAGCTGGCCCATAGATCGACATTGCCCGAGCCACTGCGCAAGCGCACACCGCTGCTGGCCAGCATTGGTGACCATTGGCTGATCGCCAACTTTTCACCACCGGCCCAAAGCGTGCCGTCGAAACTGGCGCGGTCGAGGTCGAGCACGGCCTGCATCGGCGAGCTTTGCAGCTGTGACCAGACATTGAGGCCAGCGCGCAAGCGTGATTGCCCAACGCGCAGGCGCAGGTCCACGCGCGGCAGTCGCGTATCGAGCTTGTGCGCGGGTGCTCGCACGGTGAGGCTGGCTTTTTCCACCTGCAGCTCGCCAAAACCTTCCAGCAGCTCCAGCGGATCGGCCACCGGCGTTTTTGGCTGCGGCAAGCCGCTCAGGTGCCAACGGCGATCCGGCAACTGCTCTAGCACCAGCGACAGGCCGCGCACCTTGAGTTCGGTCAGCGGCTCGCCGGGCAGCAGCCCGGAATAGACCGCCACCAGAAGTTCGGCGCTGCCGATATGCACCACGGCATCGCCTTCGCCCACGCTCAGCGCATCCAGGGTGAACCGCGGACCGCGCCGAGTCCATTCGCCGCGGGCGCGGCTGAACTGCACGCGCTGGCCAACGCGCTCGCTCAGCCATGCGGCAATGCGATCCGGATGCCGTTCCACCATCGGCAGCAGTTGGTTGGCCACCGCGACCAGGATCGCGGCAAAAATCAGCAGTACCATCAGGCCATAGCCGAGCCATCGGCGGGAATGGCGTAGATAGTGGCGGACGGGAATGGTCATCCGGCCTTAGAGCAGCACCACGTCAAATTGTTCCTGCGCATACTGGTCATCGGCCTGGAAGCGGATGCCCTTGCCAAGGAATTCCTCCAGCTCGGCCACCGAATTGGATTCTTCGTCGGTGATTTTGTTGACCACTTTGGGCGAAGCAATCACCAGCAGCTGCGAGGCTTCGAACTGGCGCACGGCGCGGGTAATTTCGCGAAATATCTCGTAGATGATGGTTTCCGGCGTTTTCAGGCTGCCGCGGCCACCACATTCGTGGCAAGGCTCGCAGAGTTGGCGCTCCAGGCTTTCGGTGGTGCGCTTGCGGGTCATCTCGACCAGTCCCAGCGGCGAGAAATCATAGACCGTGGTCTTGGCGTGGTCGTGGGCCAGGCCTTTTTCCAGCGTACGCAGCACCTGCCGCTTGTGCTCGTCATCGATCATGTCGATGAAGTCGATGATGATGATGCCGCCGAGGTTGCGCAGGCGCAGCTGCCGCGCCACCGACTGCGCTGCTTCGAGGTTGGTGCGATACACCGTTTCCTCCAGATTGCGCTGGCCGAGAAAGGAGCCGGTGTTGACATCGACCGTGGTCATCGCCTCGGTCTGGTCGATGACCAGGTAGCCGCCTGACTTGAGCGGCACCTGCTTTTGCATGGCGCGCTGGATTTCGTCCTCGACGCCGTACAGGTCAAAGATCGGCCGCTCGCCTGCGTAGTGCTCCACGCGTTCGGCCAGATCAGGCATGAACTGCCGGGCAAAGGCCAACAGGCGGTCGCAGGTTTCCCGAGAATCCACCCGCACCTTGTCCACGTCCTTGCGCATCAAGTCGCGCACCGCGCGCAGCGGCAGGGACAGGTCGTCGTAGATGAGCTGGCCGACATTGCTGCCGGTGCTGGCGCCCTGGATGATCTGCCAGGCTCGGCGCAGATAGTCCACGTCTTCGGTGAGCGCCTCTCTAGCCTGACCCTCGGCATTGGTGCGCACGATGTAGCCGAGTCCGGAACCGTTCACCAGTTCGCTCATCAGTCCCTTGAGCCGGGCTCGTTCGATCTCGTCCTCGATGCGGGCCGAGACGCCAATCACCTTCGAATATGGCAGCAGCACCAAGTAGCGCGATGGAATGGAAATCTGCGTGGTCAGGCGCGCGCCCTTGCTGCCGATCGGGTCCTTCACCACCTGCACGACGATTTCCTGACCTTCGTGCAGCAGCGAGGTGATCGAAGGCGGTGGCATCGGTGATGGCAAGGGTTCCTCGCTCTCGCCTGGCTGCACCTGCGGCACGCGCAGGATGTCGGAGGCGTGCAGGAAGCCGGCGCGATCAAGCCCGACTTCGACGAAGGCTGCCTGCATGCCGGGCATCACCCGCTGCACCCGGCCCTTGTAGACGTTACCGACCACGCCGCGGCGCGATGCGCGCTCGATGTGCAGTTCCTGCAACATGCCGTTCTCGACCACAGCCACGCGGGTTTCACGCGGAGTGACGTTGATGAGGATTTCTTCGCTCACTGAGCACCGGGACTCGAAGGCAAACAATAAAATGGCATGCGGTTTCTCCAAAAAATAACAGACAAACAACGAACGCGGCTGCCGACGTCGCCGCAGGCAAGACTGCACAAATTTCGTGACGGATACTGCATCGCCTAATTCTGTCTCCCGTCTCCCGAGGCCCGGCTTTCCAGCAACCCACCAAACCCCGTCAGCAACCTCCACGTCTCGAACAGCGGCAAACCCATCACGCCCGAGTGGCTGCCCGACAGGTGTTCGATGAAGACTGCCGCGCGGCCCTGGATGGCATAGGCGCCGGCCTTGCCGAAACATTCGCCGCTGACGATGTACGCGGCGATCTGCTCCTCATCGAGCGTGGCAATCGTGACCTCGGACGTCTGGACCACATGCGCTTCGCGCGCGGCGCTGACCAGCCAGACGGCGGTAATCACCCGGTGGCTGCGGCCCGAAAGCTTGCGCAGCATGCGTGCCGCCGCGTTGGCGTCTTCGGGCTTGCCAAATACCTCGTCACCCAGCACGACTTCGGTATCCGCGCCCAGCACCACCGCCGCGGGCGATGCCATCACCTTGAGCAGGCCGGCTCCCGCCTTCTCGCGCGCCACCCGGTTGACGTAGTCCTCGGGCGGCTCGCCGGACTGACGGATTTCAGGCACCTGCACCTCCAGCACGCCAAAGTCCACGCCAATTTGGCGAAGAAGCTCCTGTCGGCGCGGCGATTGCGAGGCGAGATGCAGCATCCGCCAAGCATAGCCCGTCGACCATGTTCCAGACAGCCCGGCAGTTGGCGAAGACCGTGCCAACGCGGCTCGTCTACCTGCGCTTGCAAAGCCCGGCCAACAGGCGGGCAACCGAAACTTGCGCAGCACAAACCGTTACCATCCCGCCACACCTGCCGATGGAGTTTGCCGTGCGCTATCTCACTGCCGCCGTTCTTCTTGCCCTTGCCGCTCCAGTCAACGCCGAAGTCACCGCGCTGCACTGCGGAAAACTTTTCGACAGCCGCACGGCGCAGATGCAGGCGAACCGCACCGTGGTGATCGAAGGCGGCAAGGTGCGCGAAGTCATCGACGGCATGGCACCGCTGGCGGGCGCGAACAATATCGATCTCGCCGGGCATACCTGCATGCCGGGCTGGATCGACATGCACGTGCACCTTACCGACCAGTCCAGCCCGAGCAGCTATTCGGATGAGTTCAGGCTCGATCCGGTCGACTACGCCTTCCGCTCCGTTGGCTATGCGCGCAAGACCCTGGACGCCGGCTTCACCACGGTGCGCGACCTGGGTGGATCGGTGGCCCTGCACCTGCGCGATGCCATTAGCCAAGGACTGGTGGCAGGACCGCGCATCTATGCGGCCGGCAACGCCATCGGCACCACGGGCGGCCATGCCGATCCCAGCAATGGCTACAACACCCAAATGTCACACCTGCTGGGGCCGCCCGGACCGACTGAAGGCGTGATCAATGGCGTCGATGACGCCCGCCAAGCCGTACGCCAGCGCTACAAGGAAGGCTCCGACGTGATCAAGATCACCGCCACCGGCGGCGTGCTCAGCTATGCGCGCAGCGGCGATGCGCCGCAGTTCACCGTGGAAGAAATACGCGCGGTCGTCGACACCGCGCGCGATTACGGTTATCGCGTGGCGGCCCATGCCCACGGCAAGGAAGGCATGCGTCGCGCCATCCTCGGTGGCGTTGACACCATCGAGCACGGCACCTACATGGACGAGGAACTGTTCAAGCTGATGAAAGAAAAAGGCACCTGGTATGTGCCGACCATCGTCGCCGGACGCTTCGTCGTCGACAAGGCGAAGATCGACGGCTATTTCCCCGAGGTGGTGCGGCCAAAAGCCGCGCGCATCGGCGCCCTGATCCAGGGCACCTTCGGCAAGGCCTACAAAGCCGGCGTGAAAATCGCCTTCGGCACCGACATGGGCGTAGGACCGCACGGGGACAACGCGCTGGAGTTCAGCTACATGGTCGAGGCCGGCATGCCGGCCAACCTCGCCCTGCAATCGGCCACATTCAACGCCGCACAGGCGCTGGGTGTGGATGATATCGGCCAGCTGGCGGCCGGATTCAAGGCCGACGTGGTGGCGGTGCCCGGCGACCCCACGGCCGACATCGCCATCACGCGCAAGGTGGATTTCGTGATGAAGGATGGCACCGTGTACCGCCAGCCCTGAGTGGGTGCTGCAACAGGCGAAATCAGGGCTGTGGCAACAGGGCATCAATTCCGAATGCTTGCTTAAAAGCTGTCGGGACTGAAGCCTCTCACCCATCCACCAGAGCCGGAAATCACTCCACCCAGCGAAAAACCGCTTCAACGCCCACACCGAATGCGCGGGCGATGCGGAAGGCCAGTTCCAGCGATGGCGTGTATTTGCCCGACTCCAGCGAGATGATGGTCTGGCGTGTCACGCCACAGCGGCCCGCCAGCTCCTCCTGGGTCATCTCGCCATGCTCGAAGCGCAGCCGGCGGATCTGGTTGCTGATCGGTGCCCCACTCATGGCTGCGCCCTCATCGCCGGTCGCGCCAGTACTGGATCGCCGTGACCGCGTACTGGACCAGCGCGCCCCAGAGCAGGGAGAAGATCAGCATGTGCGCGATCATCGGCGGCTTGGCCCATTCCAGCTTTTCGGCCGGGCTCAGGCCCAGGGTCACCGCCATGCCAACCACGCAGAAGGCCAGCGCAGTGCTGCCCCAACTGTTGGCAATACGGCTGATTTCGCGATCCCGTTCATCCTCCTGCACCTGACCCGCCAGGCGCTGGTCCATGATCCAGGACACCACGATCCAGGCGATGAACATCATTGCCACGTTGCGACCGACTGCACCCGTGTAGGGGCTTTCGATCAACGAGGCACCGCGGCTGGAATACGCCGTCAGCAGCATGTATGCCGTCAGCTGCGCCATGAACACGGTGCCAATCCAGGCCCGCCACTCGCCCGGCGAAACCGCGTTCTCGAAGTCACGGCGCGGCAATCGATACAAGGCATACAGCGAGCCCCAGGCGGTCAGCATCATCAGGGCAAAACCGGCAGGACCGCTGTCGATGCCCAAGACCCGTTGCTTCCCGGCGAGCAACAGCCACAGGGAAAACAGGGCCAAGGCCATCAAACCCAGGATGCTGGCGGAACGGATGCTCATGATGTCACTCCCGGCTTACTAAATGTAATCTGTACATTACATTAAGTCATTCTAATGTCAAGCAGACATTACATTCACTTGTTTTAGGTGCGGGCTGGCATCATCTGCGCTGGATAGCCGATAGCGCCTGGACATGACATGACTGAAGCCGCCACCCACGTTTTTGACGCCAGCCTGCCTACCTTCGAGCAGGACGTACTGCTCCGATCGAAGGAGACACCGGTGCTGGTCGATTTCTGGGCGACCTGGTGCGAACCGTGCAAGGCGCTCGGCCCGATTCTCGAAAAGCTCGCCGGCGAGTTCAACGGCGGCTTCGTGCTGGCCAAGGTCGACGTAGACAAAGAGCAGCAGCTGGCCGGGTATTTCCAGATCAAGTCCATCCCGACCGTGATGCTGGTCAAGGACGGCAAGATCGTCGACGGCTTCCCGGGCGCGCTGCCCGAAGGCCAGCTGCGCGAATTTCTCAATCACCACGGCGTGCTGCCGAAAGAGGCGGTCGTCGAGGAGGCCGAAGTGGCCACGGCAGCGGACCCTCACGGAGAAGTTGTGCGCCTGCGCGCGCTGTCACACGCCGACCCGGACCGGGACGAACACCGGCTGGAGCTGGCCCTGGCCCTGCTCAACACAGGCGCCGTATCCGAGGCAGAAAAACTGCTCGATGGCCTGCCCGCGAACCTCTCCCAGGACGACCGTGCCATCCGGGCCAGGGCACGCCTGGGTTTTGCCGCCCTGCTGGCCGATGCGCCGCCAGCGACCGTGCTCCAGGCGGCGATCCACGCTGATCCCGGCGACCTGCGCGCGCGGCACTTGCTGGGTGTCCGGCAGATTGTCGAAGGCGATTCGCAGGCCGGGCTGGAGCAATTCCTGGAGATGCTGCGCCGCGACCGCAGCTACGGCGAAGGCCTGCCGCGCAAGGCGCTGATCGACGCCTTTCGCATTGTCGAGGACGCCGATCTGGTGGGTATTTATCGGCGGAAGATGGCTTCGCTGCTGTTTTGAACGCGTCGGGCGATTGTCAGCTCGCAGCATTTTTCCACGAGGCAAGGCTGCAGCAATGGCATGAGCGCTTGCTTCTTGCCACCGAGATCACGCCACGACACGGAACCCGATGACCACATGAACGCCTCACGCCTGCGCCGCCTGATGAACTGGTGGCCACCCTTGTTGTTTTCCGGCATCCGCATCGCATCGGCCAGCGACGATTTCCGCCATATCCGGGTGGAACTGCGCCAGCACTGGTACAACCGCAACTACGTCGGCAGTCATTTTGGCGGTTCGCGGTTCGCTGTTCGCCATGACCGATCCGTTCTGGATGATCATGGTCCTGCGCAACCTGGGCACGGACTATCTGGTCTGGGACCAGGCGGCCGAGATCGTCTTCGTCAAACCGGGCCGCGGCACCGTGGCTTGCGAGTTCGTGCTGACCCAACAGGTGCTGGACGATATCCGCAGCGCCACGGCCAGCGGCGGAAAACACCTGCACTGGTTTGCCATGGACGTAGCGGATAGCGGCGGCGACGTGGTCGCCAGCGTCCGCAAGCGGGTGTACGTCCGCCGCAAACGCGACTCCCGAACTGAGGCTGAGGCCGGCGATTGAGGCCGGGCCGACAATGGCAAGCGCTGGACAACGCGCAATCCAATGCCGTCATCGGGTTTCAGTCGTTCGCCATGGCAACCTTGCGACACGGGCGACTTCCTGTTTAGCGCAGCAGGCGCTACCGTATGAGTCCGGCGACCATTGACCTGAAGCACTGCCCATGTCCAGCGAGGAACAGGACGAGCTGTCCCCCGAGGAGCTGACCGCGCTCCTTGGCAGCTTCATGCCCGATATTCCCGGGTACCGGGTGCTGCGCCGAATCGGCAAAGGCGGCATGTCCCAGGTTTATCTGGGCGTGCAGGAATCGCTTGATCGTCAGGTCGCTATCAAGGTCATGGATCCGGCCGCACTCACCGACGAGCGCACCAAGCAGCGCTTCGAGCAGGAGGCGCGCACCATCGCCAAACTCGAGCATCCCTGCATCGTCGGCATT
>Ga0163144_10011524_pt1 | contig 18702 bp, 17 predicted proteins | sample OliLak19BULKMAT1_FD_123175 | JGI IMG/M metagenome (GOLD analysis project Ga0163144, IMG submission 123175) | Freshwater microbial mat bacterial communities from Lake Vanda, McMurdo Dry Valleys, Antarctica - Oligotrophic Lake LV.19.BULKMAT1 | ecosystem: Environmental > Aquatic > Freshwater >... | reverse complement strand
TATACTTTGCCCGGCAGCTTTGGGTTGCCCCCTGCTGCTAAATACGCGTGGACTTTGCGGTAAAACAAGCCTCTGTACAAGAGCCCCACCTCTGCTAGCTGTGCAGTAAAACTGGTATAAATAGCGGGTAAGGCTTTATATAGTCTTAGCTCAGCTTCATCCTTTGCTTTAAGATTTTTTTGAGAGAAATGTTGCCAATACTGGCGTACTATCTCTTCTTCTTCTTTTGTAAAAAATTCTGAGAATTGGACCTTCACCTCGCTTTCTGCTACAAGACTTTTAAATACTTGGTCTACAGGTAGTAGCTGGCTATCAATTTCATCAAAATCGGCCAAAATTTGCTCTAGCCTGCCCGATACTCGCTCAAAAAGCACCGTGCCAAGCGTTTGCTCATAGGCACGGTGCAGATATAGTAGTAGGGTAAGGCGGGTGGCTATTTTACCCTTTACCCAAGGCTCACAAAAGCCTTGTAATGTGGCAATTATTGGTACAACACAAGGCGTTTTGTGCTTTTGTGCGAAGGCATTTACCGCTTGTATAAATGCTGGCTCTGCATTACTATCTGGCAGCAACACGGTAGCCGTAGCAAAATCTACATTTTCTGCCCGCATGCGGGCCAGTACTTCATCCAGAAAAGACATCTGGGTAAAAATACAGAGCTTTCTCTACGCAAGCACAAGCTCCGAGGCCATTTCTCTAAGAGAGGTGGTTTCTAGTATTGCCAGGTTGGCATCACGCACGGCAATAAGCATGCGGTGTAGGGTGCAGCTCATCTCGTCTGCACAGTCATGGCAGGGCTCATAAAAATTAAGGCTTACGCAGGGCAAAGGCGCAATGGGGCCATCTATAATGCGTAAAATAGTAGCCATAGTTATATGGTCTGGAGATCTGTGCAGCTCATAACCGCCGCCTTTTCCTTTTCTGCTTTGCAGCAATCCTGCATTTTTTAGCTCGCACAGAATGGCTTCTAAAAACTTGCGAGGGATATTTTCAGCTCTAGAAATATCTTCTATTACCATTGGGCCATTGCCGTAGTTGCGTGCTAGCGCAATCATAGATTTTAGCGCGTATTTTGCTTTGTTAGTGATCATTTTAGGGGGTTGGTTGGTTTAGCTTATAGGGTTTAGCAAGTAGCCTGCGCCAGGTGCCTTTTTGGTAATTGTACTTGATAGTACTAGGCAGCGCAAGCCAAAAGAAATGGTTTAGATACGTAGCCATGCTCGGCTGCATATAGCAATTTACAGTACAACCCTGGCATATTTGCAAGTACCCAGCTTTTTTTCTTTCAGAAAGAACGATTTGGCTATTCCAAAGTTCTTGTAGATTTCCGTTTATTAAAAACTCGTTTAGACCCGCATGGTAGCAGGGTAGTATTAAACAGTCTTTTGGAGAAATGACCACGGTTGTGTGGCCCGCTTTGCATACAGGTTTATTTTTATCATTACCCCCTTGCCTAATTAACTCTGCAAAGCCTTCATTCATATAAACCCCTTTATTCTTGGCTAGTTTCTCCATAACTGCTAGCGTCTTACTTGATACCATAGGGTTTTTTAGCGGCCCATAGGTAAACATTGGATTTAAGATTAACATTAAGTTTTTAGGCTTACAGATAGTCTGATAAATGGCTTGGGCCTCGTGGGCGTTTTCATCAGAAAAGGTAAAAAGTATATCTGGTTGCTCGCCTAGTGCCAGGGCTATTTCTATGCTTTCCATAACCTTGTCAAAACAAGGCACCCCGCGGCTTTTATCATGGGCACTGGCGGTAGCGGCATCTAGCGAGAAATGCAACATATCTACCTTGCCTGCTAGTGCATTGGCTCGTTTAGGGTATAAAAGGCCGTTAGTGGTGAGGGTAGTAATAAAGCCCATGCTGTGGGCAAGGGCAAAAAAAGAAGCGATATCTCTGTGCAGCAGGGGCTCGCCCCCGGTGAAGTCTATAACCTTTACCCCCATGGCCTTAAGTGCCATTAAATTAGTAGTTACCTGCTCTACGGTTACGTAAGGGCTAGGCTTCTCCCACAGGTCACAAAAGCTGCAGCTGGCATTGCACCTGTAGGTTACGTAGTAGTTGCAGAGTACGGGTTTGTTACGCAGGCGCATGTGATGTAGTGAAAATTAGCCTATCAAAGCTACAGGGTTCCAGCAAAAGCTGCAAAAATCAGTAATATGCACAATAGGCCTACTTTTGCACCCTAGAGTGCATGGCATATTTTATAAAAGCATTTAAGGGATTTCTGATACTGCCCCTAGCAAATAAGCTGGTGTTGCATTTAAAAATCTGTTTTCTGGTTTTTGTATTTGCTGCTATATCTGGGGCGTGTCTGGCACAAAGCGTTGTTTATGAACAAGACGTAAAACGCTATTATACCGCAGAACCATGGACTCTAAAGCCATTTATGGGCTTATTGCCAGGCCAGCCTCGGTTACAACTGCAGTATGAAGTTACCGCAAAAGTGGTGGCCGCTGGGGGTGGGCAATACACGCTGGCCTTGTATGTAGAACAAGTGCAGATTTCTGGCACCACACTAATGGATGGCTACGATGTATCTGCGGCTCTTTGGCCAGATTCACTAACCCTATTCTATAAGCTGGAGCTACCAGGCGCTGTGCCCTTGCTATCTAAAACCATAACAGAGTCTGCATATGTATTGCGAGATGGCTTGCATGAATTTTTAGAGCCAACTACAGACTGGTCTCGTGTACGGTTTACGGCCCGTATTATACGTGCCAAGTTTGGGGCCAAGGCACAAACGCTGGCACAGGCCAAAACAAGTATGGCCTTGTTCTCTTCTACAACTGGGGCTTTAGGGGCCCTGTCTTTAGATATGAGCCACTTTCAGATGGTACAAGACCCAGATACATTGCTGGCCCGCCAGAGTGAACTGTACGTCTTAGAGCAAAATATACCTCAAGTAAAGTCTTTGCTCGCAAACAGACCGTTTTGGCTCTCAGAAGCTGATGCAGCCGTAACACAAACTCTGTTGCAAGAAAACAATAATCTCTTGGCCGATGTGAAGCTTTACTTAAAACAACAAGAAGCTAATCTGTTAAATCTTATCGCCGCAAAAGCAGATAAACTATTTGCCACCGCCCGCCGCAGCCTAGCCCTGCCGTATTACAAAAAGGTGCTAGATGCAGACCCCACAAACGAGAAAGCAGCCGATAGGTTTGCCCTGCTAAGTTTAGAAACAGGCAGCCCAGAAGAAGCCGCACGTATGCTAATAGCCAAGGCCGATATAATGCAAGGCTTTAGCCACCAGCGCACAGTAGATAAAACTGGCAGAGCTCTAGAGGTATCTGTATTGCGGTACATACAAAACGACGAGCCCGATTTTGCAAAACCCCAAGTGTATTTATTAGACAGCCTTTGCAAAAAGTTTCCTGGTTACAGATGCCCCAACCTTGCCTACACACGCACCGCCGCCCCCGTGCGCGATCATTATGCCAGGCTTATGAACCGGGCCCGGGTAGAGACATCGCTAGACCAGCTAGATCAGGCCCTTGCAACTATAGACAACGCTATACAAACTGCCCAAGAAGGAGGGTTACCACTAGCTAACCAACAATCTGCCTATACCCTGCAAGGGCAGGTGGCAGAACGCCTAATAACTAAAACCATTTACCTGAGTAAAACTGCGTATGAAAAAGGCCAAGATAGCCTTGCCACAGAGCGCTTGTTGCTGGCAACTAACTTAGTAAAAAAATTTAGACAAAGCCCCCCGCCGCTATATGCAAAATTAATATCTAACTATACCACCCAATACGTAGCGCGGCTAGAGGGTACCCTTTTGCAAAACCAGGCCAATGCCTACAAAGTAGCCTTTAATTTAGTGGCAACAAAAAAACAAGAGACGCTACCTGCCATTGCATCAGAACCAAAACAGCCAAAAAATACAGATTGCCGCCGGCTACAGACAGAAGTAAATGAGCTGGTGGCCAAGGCCTTAAAATCTGAACGTAACCTATCATTTAAGCCTGCAAAAGATGCATACCTGCAGGCCTTAGAGCTTGCAAGAAAAAAATTAGATTGCGGTATTAATCAAACCTTTTTAATAGATAAGCTGGGCAGCATAGAACCCCCTGCTACCTATCAAAATCTTGTAGAAGAGGCTGAGGCCCACCTAGATGAAAAACAATATGACTCTGCAAAAGGTGTACTTATCCTAGCAGAAAGTCTTTATGAAAGTGCCAACCTCTCTGCTCAGTTTCTGCAAGAAACCACCGTGAGCAATACCGCCCGCAACCCACGTTACGCAGGCTTTGCTATTCATTTAGGCCAGGAGTACATGTCTGCTAACAATCTAGACTCTGCCCTTGCCATGGCACGTATAGCCAGTGGAGGCCGGTTTTCTAAGGATGTATTTAAAGAGTTTATGACAATACTTGGCGGCAATCTTGCGGGAAAAGACACCACAAACACCCCCCATGCTGATGCCTTAAAGCAGGCCTCTATGTATACACAAGGCGATAAAAAACTGAAAGAATTAGAAAAAGCCTACTTAAAAGCCCGCGGAAAGGAAAAGCCTTAGTGCTTAAATTATGTGCTAAACGTTAATCAAAAAAAAACTCTTTTGCCCTGTACTATACCAGGCACTTTTCCTAGGTTATTTGGGGATAGGGTGGGGTAGCAGGTGCCCAACTGGGTGTTGCATTTAGCAAGAATGTGGGTTTGCCCGGTACTGGCATATTGATAATAAGCGCCTTTACAGGCAGCCCAAGTAATAATTGAAAGGATATGATAATGCACCATATCAGTTTTGTAAATTTTTGCCCCTCTAATAGCCCTGCAACAATAAGCACGGTGGCTGGGCCCAGAAGCCGCATATCTAAATCTTCTGCAAAAACAAAAAAAGCATGGCTGGTTATGGTAATTACCCCATATGCCACCCCAGTAGTAACTAAAAACAGCCCTTCTTTAGATAGTTTTTTTCTCTTTATAAATACCCAAGCCACAATGCCAATTTGCAGGATTATAAGCCAACTATTTAGGGTGTTTCTAACAAGGCACAGCTCGTCTAAAAGTGCGTGCAAGGTAGAAAGCTGCCAGTGGTGGAGCAGCCATTTAGGCTCAAAAACCCTTGGGCCACCTGCTACCGCGCTGGTATAATATGCATTGGCTACCCAGTACAGGGGCACTGTTAAAAAAGCCAGGCTAAGCCTAGTCCATGCTTTTTTGGGTAATCTATACCCCAACAAGCCTACAAGAAGCGCTAGCACCCCTGGCTGCCGGGTATGCAAAGCCAGCAGCGCAGGCAAGCCCACCCATTGTGGGCGCTTAGCCAATAGTGCAGCCACCCAAAGCGTGGCTGAAATAAACAAAAATTCTGACCATGCGTGCCCAGCAAGCCACAAGCCACTATCTGTACAGATGGCAGCCAGCCAAGCCCATTTGCCCTGCCGCACACAGATAAGCGAAATAGTACCCGCCAAAAGCACCTGTAATAAAAGGGCAACCTGGCTAAATGATAACTGAGTAACTAACTGTAAAAATGCCAGGGCCGCCGGATACCCTATAGGCCACGGGTTTACTGGTGAGCCTTCATAATATTGCTCTAGAGCAGGCAGCCTGCCTTCTGCCAGATCTTGAGCCAAGTTTAAAAGACTAAAACTATCTTGGGTAAAGAATACCACGCCCCCCCAGTTTGCCCTTACCCAAAGAGTTGTAAGAAAAACAGCTAAAAAAAGGGCAGCCCACATGCTTTGGGTTGCCGTGTCTCGGTTAGCTTTGCCCTCCATCCTTGCCCGAAAGATAGCGCAGCTTGACATGGCCCAAGCCACAGATATAGAAAATTGGATAGCCTCTGTACACCTTGCCGTGCCAGACGCAGAATTTGTGAGCCTAGAGCCAGAAGATGGCAAACATGCCTTGCTGGCCGCTGTGTGGCTACAAGAGGGTGATGTTTATCGTATTCTATCTTTTGGCAATCAGGCTTTTGCAAAGCCAGACCTAGTGCTGGAGATGCAAGCCCACACACAAGATCAGGCAAACGAGTGGGCCTTGGCTTTGCTAGAGTTTTTAGACGATAGCCGCCCAAAAGATGACCTTGTTTCTGGGGCACTTTTTGCTGCCAATAAGGCTCTTTTAGATTTCTCACCTATGCAAGGGTGGGTGCTTGGGGTGGCTATATCCTTAGAAACATTAGGCTTGCAAACGTCCCATCTGCATGTTTACCCCATATATCAGTCTGAGATTGCCGTTTGCAAACAGGTGGGCCTTGTGCAGTTTTTGCGTAAAATGGGAGAAGAGCTTACTAACCCGCACCGGCTGGCATGCCCGGCCCCAAACACTAGTAGTGAGCAATAAAAAAAGCCTCCAGATTTCTCTAGAGGCTCTTTTGTGGTTTTTTTGCTAATAGGTTTTACTCTATAACCTCGCCTTTAATGGTAAGAATTACTGGCCCGCCCTCTACATTAGAAGTAACGGTAATGCTTTTTAAGAAGGTGCCCACGTTAGCGGCGTTAAACGTAGCCTTTACGGTACCAGATTTGCCTGGTGCTACTACATCTTTAGTATATTCAGGTACTGTGCACCCGCAAGAAGCTTTTACATCAGAAACAGAAAGAGGGGCCTTGCCAACGTTTGCATAGCTAAAGGTGGTTGTAACTGGTACACCTTTTTTGATTTTGCCAAAATCGTGCTCGGTTTCGTTCCAGTTAAAGGCAGGAGCCTTGGCCTGGGCCATTGCAAAGTATGGAGCCAAAACGATGGCAAAAAGAAGTGCTAGCTTTTTCATTGGGATGGGGTTGTTTATTTGTACAAAGTTGCTGGATACATTTGTTAAATGAGGTACCTAATGGCCCTACTTATGTTAAAATTTGCTAAAGTTCTATAAAATAGGCCAATGAACCGACAAAAATTCAGAGTCTTCATACTCCTTGGCGTGGTGGCGGTGGTGGGTATTATCAGTATTCAGATTTTTTGGCTACACAAAGCGGAGGTAGCCAAAGCCGAGCAGTTTGACGCCAAAGTACGCTCTAGCCTAGCCACAGTGGCCCGCCAGGTGGCGCCGCATTTGGCTACTGCTCGCCAGCCCGTGCGCATAGAACTGGTAGGAGACTGGCAGTATATCGTGTACACAAACGATGCACTAGACCCTAATGTGCTTTCATCTCTGCTAAAACGGGAGTTTACAGCTATAGGTATCCAAAGAGATTTTGTAATTAAGCTATACGATTGCAGCAACCAAGCCAACGTTTGTGAAGATTACGTAATTTTTAAAGGTGAAGCGGCTACGCCCTTTGAGTCTGCCATGGTGGCTTGGCCAGAGCAGAATTTAGATCAGTATTACTTTGGGGTGTATTTTCCAGACGGTGATGGGTTGGTAATCAGCAGTTTAGGCATATGGACATTTTCTACTGCGGTTATTTTGCTAGTTACACTATTTTTTATTTATGGTATGAACGAGCTACTGCGCCAGCGGCGCCTCTCTGAGATACAGCGCGATTTTATTGATGCCATGACCCATGAGTTTAAAACACCGCTTTCGTCTATAAGCCTAGTAGGTGAGGCCCTGCTACGGCCAGAGTTGGCTGGCAAGCCAGAAAAACTAGAGCGTTATGGTAAAATCATAAAACAAGAGGTGGCTCGGCTAAAAGACCACGTAGAAACTATTTTAACCAATGCAAAAGATTATGAGCGCCGCCCAAATCTTAAGCTAGAGTGGATAGATGTCTCACAATTTTTTAAACAGATGCAAGCTTCTTTGGCTGCAAGATCAGAACAAGCAAGCATGCCCATGCAAATAAATGTGGAGCCAGGCCTGCGCGTGCTGGCAGATAACATCCATTTATGGAACATGTTAAACACCCTGCTAGACAACGCCCTAAAGTATGGAAGCCCAGATGGCCGCCCATGCACCATTACACTCTCTGCACATACAAAGGGCAGGTATATACAAATAGCCGTGGCAGATGCTGGCCCAGGCATGGATGCCCGTACACTTGGCCTGGTAGGGCAAAAGTTTTACCGCGCCCGCCACGATGCCGATGCCCCAAAAGGATATGGTCTGGGCCTCTTTTATGTAAAAAATATGATGCGCCACCACAAGGGCCGCATAAAAATTACCAGCATTTTGCAGAAGGGTACCCTAGTAACCTTGTATTTTCCCAAAAAAATAGAACTCTAACCGTCATCTATGGCTACATCTGCAACACCTGAGGCTGTATTACTCTATGCCGAAGACGACCTTACCCTGGCCGAGCTCACAATAGAGCACCTAGAAAACCACGGGTTTACTGTTATCCATGCAAAAACAGGCAAAGAAGCCCTGCAACACCTTGCCCATCGGAATGTAGATCTTATACTATTAGATGTAATGATGCCCGGCCAAGACGGCTTTGCAGTAGCCGAGACCATACGGCAGGATGATACCCTAACACCTATTCTGTTTTTAACGGCTAAATCTCAAAAAGAAGACAAGCTAGCTGGCCTGCGCCTAGGTGCAGACGATTATATAACCAAGCCTTTTTCTATGGAAGAAGTAGTACTTAAAATACAGGTTTTTTTGCGACGCTCTGGCCATACCCAGCAGCAGGCAGCCAAGAAGGTAACCTTTGGTGCATTTGTTTTTGATATTGACAAAAGGCTGCTCAACTGCCAAGAAGAAACCTTTAGCCTTACCCATAAAGAGGCCTCTATATTACGGCTGTTGTGTTTAAACGCCGGGCAAGTAGTAAAGCGAGATGAAATTTTAATATCTGTTTGGGGAGACAACTCTTACTTTAATGGCCGGTCTCTAGATGTATTTATGTCTAAGCTGCGCAAACTGCTAAAAGCTGATACAGAATCGGAGATTATAAGCGTGCATGGGGTAGGGTACAGGCTTGTAACATCCACTGGTGTGGTACTTGGCTAATGCCTCTTGTTTTAGATGAACCTACAGAAGCTGCTACCTCCCAGCTTAAAGAGTTAGGTAGCCGGTTTTTTGGATATTGCTATCTGGCTACAGATCAGGCAACAGTGCAAAAACACCTTGCAGCCCTGCAAAAGCAGTATGCAGATGCTACCCACATTTGCTACGCATACCGGCTAGGTACAGATGGCGCCACCTACAGAGCTGCAGATGATGGAGAACCTAAATACAGTGCTGGCACCCCCATACTAAATCAAATTAAAAGTGCCAGCCTCACCAATATATTGGTGGCCGTAGTGCGCTACTATGGTGGCACAAACCTAGGGGTGCCAGGCCTTGTAAAAGCATACGGGGGCACAGCGGGTTTAGCTTTAAATAATGTGGCACGTAGAGAGGCGTTACTTTCTTTTTTATACCATATAGAGCTAAGCGCTGCCCACCAAAGCTATGTTTTTGAACAGGCCCGCCTGCTTGGCCACAAAGCAGAAATTATAGGCTATACAGAGGGTGGCCTTGTTAAACTTGAGCTATCAGGCAGAGGCAATTTTGATATTTTAAAGCATAACATACACAAACGATTGGGCAGTAAGTAGATTTTTTGATACTGACCCCACGCATAACATCCGTTAGTATACTTTTTAAGCTGCATATTCGCCATGTATATATGTCTATACACCCAAGCATACCCATTTTAGAAGGACAAAAACAGGCAGAATTGGCCTTGGTTATTGTACCCACCTACAACGAGATTGAAAATATATACGATCTTGTTGGGGCTGTTATGGCTTTGCAAGAGGGTTTCCATTTGTTAATTATAGATGATGGCAGCCCAGATGGTACTGCAGACGCTATTTTAAAAATGCAGCCACAGTACAAAGGTCGTCTTCATATTATTGAGCGGCCCAGCAAAATGGGGCTTGGCACCGCTTATATACGCGGCTTCACTTTTGCTCTAGAGCATGAATATGCGTACATTTTTGAGATGGATGCCGACTTTAGCCACGACCCTAACGATTTGCCCCGTCTGCTAGCCGCCTGCCGAGACCAAGGCGCAGATCTTGCCATTGGTAGCAGGTACGTAACAGGGGTAAACGTGGTAAACTGGCCTATGAGCCGGGTGCTTATGAGCTACTTTGCCAGCCGATACGTGGCAGCCGTTACAGGTATGCAAATACGAGACTCTACCGCCGGTTTTAAATGTTACCGCCGCATCGTGCTTGAGACCATACCCTTGTCTGATATTCGCTTTGTGGGCTATGCTTTTCAGATAGAAATGAAGTTTAAAGCCTGGATGTACGGCTTTACTATTTCAGAGGTGCCTATCATTTTTACAGACCGCACAAAGGGCCAAAGCAAAATGAGCGGCCATATAGTTAAAGAAGCAATCTTGGGGGTGCTTGAGCTTAAAATAGAAAGTTTGTTTTCTACCTATCGCCGCTAAACCTTTTTGGCTTTTTGTAGTATTTTTACTACACATTACCTTTGGCCACACCACAAGGGTAAAAAACTATTATGTACGGAGGCGGAGGTATTGTTGAAAAATTTGAAGGCTTAAAAGAATTGGCTGACGAAGACCCTGTATTGCTGGCCGAGTTTGAGGCGCGCATAGATAGAGGTGAGAAAATAGAGCCTAGTGACTGGATGCCCGATCTGTACCGCAGGCAGCTAGTACGTATGATAGAGCAACACGCCCACTCCGAGATTATTGGCGCACTGCCTGAGGGTACTTGGATAACGCGGGCACCCGGCTTTAAACGCAAAATGGCCCTCATGGCCAAAGTACAAGACGAAGTTGGCCACGCCCAGCTTTTGTATTCTGCAGCAGAAACCTTGGGTAAACCACGGGAGCAGATGATAGAAGACCTTATTAATGGCAAGAGCAAATACAGTAACATTTTTAACTACCCGGCTTACAGCTGGGCAGACTGCACAGTAATAAGCTGGCTGGTAGATGCTGGGGCCATAGTAAACCAAATAGCCAACAGCCGGGGCAGCTTTGGGCCATACTGCCGCGCCCTAGAGCGGATATGTGCAGAAGAGTCTTTCCACTTAAAATATGGGCACGATAGCGTTGTGCACCTTGCCACGGGTAGCCCCATACAGCGCAAAATGATACAAGAGGCCCTAAACCGCTGGTGGCCACCCATTATGCACTTTTTTGGCCCGCCAGATAAAATGTCTGCCCATACGGCAATACTTACCCGCTGGAAGGTGAAAATGGCCACCAATGATGAGTGTCGCCAGCAGTTTTTAGATATGTATGTGCCTAAAATCTGGGAGCTAGGCCTTACCCTGCCAGACCCTAACCTGCACAAAGACCCTGAAACCAGTGATTGGCTATACACAGAGCCAGACTGGGAAGAGTTTAAGCGCGTTATTAACGGTGATGGCCCTCTAAACAAAGAGCGCCTTGCCGTGCGCCGCATGGTAGAAGAGCGAGGTGCATGGGTAAAAATTGCTTTACGCCAAGCAGAAGCCGCCAAGTTTGTGCGCCCACTTGCCTAAAATCTGCTAGGCCCCCTTCATGCAAAAAGCCCTTAACTGGGCTTTTTGCATGAAGGGGGCGGCATTAGAAAAAGCTATTGGCTAACAGCCAGCAACAAATCTGCTTGGGTTAATATGTGCACCTTATTGGTTAGGTCTCGCACAAGCAATGCCCGGTTATCACGATCAATTAGGCTGCTGAGTACATCTAGCGTATTATCTAAGCCCACAAAACGGAAGGGTGCATCCATTATGTCTTCTACATTTGCTTCTTTAATCTCGGGCTCTTCTATAAGCCGCATGAGTATTTTAGAGTCTACAATGCTACCTACGTAATGGTCTGCAGCATCTACAACAGGTATCTGGCTAATACCCTCAGAGGCCAGCAGCTTCACGGCATCGGCTACGCGGGTATCAGGGCGTATGGTGGTAAGGTGGCTAGAGCCGTTGCGCGCCTTTATGATATCGCCTGCGGTGCTAAAAGTGCGCTTCTCTAAGAATCCGCGATCTTTCATCCAGGTATCGTTATAAATCTTGTTTAGGTAACGCGTGCCATGATCTGGCAAAATTATAACCATTACATCGGTCTCCTTTAAGTGTGCTTTAGCATACTCTAGAGCCCCAAAAGCAGCACTGCCACAGCTCCAGCCCACAAATAGGCCTTCTTCACGGGCTAGCCGCCGTGTCATCACGGCAGCGTCTTTGTCGGTAACTTTAATAAAAGAGTCTATTAAAGAAAAATCTACATTTTTGGGCAAAATGTCTTCTCCAATGCCTTCTGTTAAATACGGGTAAACCTCATTTTCATCAAAAATGCCCGTCTCTTTATATTTCTTAAATACACTACCATAGGTATCTAAGCCTACGCTTACGACGCTAGGGTTTTGCTCTTTTAAAAATTTAGCCGTGCCGCAGATAGTACCTCCAGTACCCACGCCGGCGGCTAGGTGCGTTATTTTACCAGCCGTATCTCGCCAAATTTCTGGGCCGGTAGTCTCGTAGTGGGCAGCAGTATTGCTTAGGTTGTCGTATTGGTTGGGGTAAAAACTATTGGGGATTTCTAGGTTAAGCCTACGTGCCACGCTGTAATAGCTACGCGGGTCTGTTGGGGCCACGTTTGTTGGGCATATAATAACCTCTGCACCCACGGCGCGCAGCACATCTACTTTTTCTTTGCTTTGCTTATCAGACACTGTAAAAATGCATTTATAGCCACGCGATATGGCCATAAGTGCAAGCCCCATACCTGTATTGCCACTGGTGCCCTCTATGATGGTGCCGCCTGGTTTAAGTAACCCTTTTTGCTCTGCATCTAGCACCATGCGCACGGCTATGCGGTCTTTTACAGAGTTGCCGGGGTTTAGGTACTCTACTTTTACCAAAATAGTACCGGGTATGCCTTGGGCCACACGGTTTAGTTGTACAAGAGGTGTGTTGCCCACAGCCTCAATGATAGATGTATAATAGTGCATGATTTGGTACAAAGCCACTCAGGCTTGTAATTTGAGGGGCAGGTCTGTCTAGGTGCAGACCTTATGCAGCGCAAGTTCGTTACTATTGGGCAGATAGCCCAAATGCTACTACCACCTGCACTTAAAACTTTGCTTAATGACATTTTTAACTTCTTTTGATTTACAAGTGCTTGCCACAGGCAGCCTAGCTGCAGCTTGCAGTGCGCAGATGGGGGTATACTTAGTGCTGCGCAGGCTTGCTATGTTGGCAGATGCATTTTCACATGCTGTACTGCCGGGTATAGTGCTTGGGTTTTTAGCGTCTGGGTCTAGAAGCCAGCCAGAGATGCTACTAGGTGCCACGCTGGCAGCGATTGCTTGCGGGGGCACCATACAGTTTTTACGCCACAAGGCCCGCATGCGCAATGATTTAGCCATTGGCACCAGTTTTACCTTTTATTTTGCCTTAGGCGTTATTTTAATAACACGCTACGCTGGCCAAGTAGATCTAGACCAAGACTGTGTGCTATACGGTGAGCTGGCGTACGCCCCCTTAGATTTTCTTACAATTGGCAATACTAATATTGGGCCTAGGTCTGCTTGGGAGCTTGGCATCCTGTTTTTAGGGTCATCTGCGGTATTGCTTTTGTTTCATAACCGTTGGGTTGCCACCGCTTTTGACCCTGACTTTGCCGGTACAATTGGCATACGCACTAGCCTCTGGCACACCCTTTTTATGGGCCTAGTAGCTATAACCACAACACTCACTTTTGAGAGCGTGGGCGCTGTACTAATTATAGCGTTATTGGTGGGCCCACCTGCCACCGCCTTGCGCATTACAAACAAACTTACCCGGGTTTTTATATGGTCTCTTGCCATAGGCGTGGCCGATGTGCTATTAGGGTATATTTTAGCATTTGGTACTCAGGGCAACCTTGTTGGTGCCATTGGTCTTGTTACTGGCCTTATGTATTTAGCTGTTTATGCGTTTACCCGTAAAAATTAACCCAATTTTAGCAGCCCTTATCGTTTGCATAGGGTATTTGGGCGGTTGCAAAACAGAAGACAAGGAACCTATATACGCGCCCCAGTTTGGCAAAGAGTTTATTAACCTAGCCCTAAACCAGTATAGAGATTACCGGGTAGATACCTTGCGTTTTAATCGGCTATTAATTAATAGCTTAGACTCAGGGTTTGTTTATCAACGCCGTATTTTAAAGAAAGTACTAAAAGACACCACACTATATACGGCCTACGAGGTAGAGGTAGTGCAGCGGGCAGATACTACAAGGCCATGGGTCTACAAACAAACGGATGTAGAGTTTGTACGCTTTGATGGCGCCTATCTGGTGCAAGAAGGTAACGTTAGGCATCAGCTATTAACCTTTCCCTTTGGGCCAGAAACCAGGTGGAACCTAAACGCATTTAACCCTGATGCCCAAACGGCAGGCTATACCCTAAAATATCGGGGCCTATCGGCAGATTCTGTAGCCAGTTTTGCCGGCGAGCGTGATTCTACGTGTTTAGGTAGCCAGTATGTGGCCGTTCGCTTTGCAAAAAAAGGAGGGTTACAGTTTAGATATTCGTACGCGGCTACCTTTACAGATGATCCCTTAAACCCTTGTGCCCAACCCGTTGTTTATCTAACAAAAAGAAGCATAAAATGGACTCTGCTACGGTACGGTACTTTATAGCCTTGTGTGGGCTACTTTTTCCCTCTTATGGGTGGGCCCAGCAAACTACTACCGTTGTCTTTTTAAAAGATAAAGCAGGCACTGCATTTACCACTACCCAGCCAGAGGCATTTCTGTCTTTACGCTCAGTAGCCCGCCGGGCAAAGTTTGGTATTGCCATTACCGAGCGTGACCTGCCTGTATCTGCCACCTACCTATCAGCTCTTAAAGCAGCAGGGCTCAAAATTGGCAAGGCAAGCCGATGGCTAAACGCCGTGCCTGTATTTGGTGATACAGCTATTGTTAATAGTACACTTGCCAGTTTTGACTTTGTAAAGGAGAAGCGGCTGCTTACCCGCTTGTTCCCAGAAAAAGCCCAAGGCAGGGGCAGACTGCCCGCCTCTGGCATCGCTTCTGTTGTGTCTGAACCTGATTATGGATTGGGTGCCAAGCAGGTCAGTATGTTAGGGATTGATAAAATGCATGCCGCCGGCCTTACTGGCAAAGGAGTTCTGGTAGCTGTGTTAGATGGCGGCTTTCAGCGCGTAGATGTTCACACAGCTTTTGAGCAAACACGCAGCCGAGAGGGCTTTAAGCAGGTTAAGAATCTTATAGAAGATGTCCCCCGTGCATCACCTTATGATATGGATGCCCACGGTGGTTATGTGCTTTCGTGTATTGGGGGGTACTATCCTGGCAAGTTTGTAGGCGGCGCATACGATGCAGATTTTGCCTTATATGCCACCGAGGATGTGCCCCGTGAGCGCCCCATAGAAACCTTTTACTGGGTGCTGGGCGCAGAGCAAGCAGATAGTATTGGTGCAGACATACTAAACAGCAGTCTTGGCTACAATTTTTTTGATAATCGATCTCAAGATTTTACATTAGCCCAAATAGATGGCCAAACAACGCTTTGTACCCAAGGGGCAAACATGGCAGCAGAAGCGGGTATAGTAGTGGTAGTATCTGCTGGTAATGAAGGCAGAAATGTGATCTGGAGTGGTAAAATTACTGCCCCAGGAGATGCTCTAAAAGCTATTACCGTAGGGGCAGTACAGCCAGATAGCCTATTGGCTGGGTTTTCTGGTAAGGGTATAGGGGCCAGGCCCTACATAAAACCCGATGCTGTGGCCCAGGGTACTGCTGTATGGGGCTACAGCCCAGTAGATAGATTAGGAACTGTAGGCGGGCTGGCCGGTACCAGCTTTTCATCCCCTTTGCTTACAGGGCTGCTAGCGGGCATGATGCAGCGCTACCCGCAAGTACCTCCATCTGCCTGGCAAAATGCGCTACATGCTACTGGTAGCCGCTCTGCAAGCCCAGATACAGTTTTTGGGTATGGTATACCCAATTACACCCGGCTTAACACATATTTGGCAGCCCGGTATGGCCAAGGGACAACATCCGTATTATCTGTTTATCCCAATCCTGCCATACAGGGCCAAGACTTACAACTTACATTTCTGGCTACAGGCCGGGCCCAGCAGCTAGAAATTATCAACATGCTTGGTCAAAAAATAGCTAGCCAAACTATTGATGCAGGGCAAACTTTTATTATACTACAAACTAAATGGATGGCTACCGGGCAGTACCTAGTGCGGCTTTCTGGTGGAGAAAAAACAGGCCGAAGTAAATTGTTGCTGGTGCGCTAGCCAATGTTAGTCTGCGGGTGTTTAAGATGCTCCAGAGCCCTGCCCCTCTGGGCTTCTGCGCCTCAAAAACTCACGGGCCATACGCTTTTATTTTGTTAGAAGCTTTCCCAATTGTTTGGCAGCAAGTAATGCTTTAAAACGGGGCAGACATTCTTGAAAAATATACAAATCCTTTTTGCATATAGTCATAATTTCATCAACTGCCGCATATATATCTTCATCTCTGCCTCCCTCTGCCATTGCAAAGAAGGCGAGGAGTTCATGATCCTCCTAGTTTAATTGTTATGATATTACTTAGATGCAGCTGGCCCACCTCTGGTTTAATGCCTACAAAATTATTTGTCTTCTATATCTGCTACTAAAAAAGTGCTGCCTGTTATTAAAATAACATCTTCCTGGCTGGCAAGGGCTAAAACTCTGGCAAGCGCTTGGTTAGGGTCTACAAGTACTTGCCCCTCAATACCAGTTTCTTTTTGTATTGCCTGTGCTAATACAGATGCTGGCATGGCCCTCATTACAGAAGGCTGGGTAAACACGTAGTGCGCTTGTCTGGGTAAAAGTGGATATATTTTCTCTAAGTTTTTATCGGCTACTACCCCTAAAATAATATACAGTGCCCCAGTACCGACAGCCCCAGTACCGACAGCTCGGGTAGCTTGTGCAAAAACCAGCTCTAACCCTTGGGCATTATGTGCAGTATCAGCAATTACCATAGGGTTTTGTTGTAAAACCTGCCAACGCCCGGCTAGCCCTGTGTTAGCCTTTACATTTTCTAGCCCTGTTACAAAGGCTTCAGAACTTATTTTCCAGCCCAGCACATCCATTTGGCGTATTGTTTCTGCTACTCCCACCATATTTCTTGCCTGATAGCTTCCGGTAAGGTCTGGCGTAAAGCTGTATGCTTGGCCCTGTTTGCTTTGTAGTGTAGTTTCTTTCTCTGTTACCGCTATTTCCCAATAATCTTGGGCAAAGACTATGGGCGCGGCTTCTGTGGCCGCTTTACTTAAAAATACACTTTCTGTTTCTGGGTGCCGCTCTGAGATTACAACCGGAATCATTGGTTTTATGATACCTGCCTTTTCTCCAGCTATTAGAGCAAGGGTTAGGCCTAAAAGCTCCTGATGATCATAGCCTATATTGGTAATAAGGCTCACATCTGGCAAGACAACATTTGTGCTATCAAGTCTGCCGCCCAGCCCCACTTCTATGACGGCAATGTCGGTTTGTTGTTCTTTAAAATAAAGAAAACAGAGTGCCACAGTAGCCTCAAAAAAAGAGGGGGTTATACCCAGTTGTGCAGCGGGTAATTCATTTAAAACAAACTGCACTACCCGCTCTTTAGGTATTTCAATTCCATTTAGGCGTATTCGCTCTCTGTAATCTTTTAAATGTGGAGAGGTGTAAAGACCTGTTTTATACCCGGCCTCCTGCAAAATAGATGCCAGCATATGCGATGAGCTCCCCTTGCCATTAGTGCCTGCTACATGCACACAGCGCATGCCAAGGTGCGGGTTACCCAGCCTTTCTAGTAACAGCAGGGTGTTACCTAAACCTGGCTTAAGGGCCATGGGCCCAATTCTGTGAAAGGCTGGCAGCGTTTCGTAAAGACTTTCTAAGGCTTGGTCATAGGTCATGGCTTATCAGATTAAATTACTTGGCCCTGATAATGATTGTTATCCTGCCCGTAGAGATCGGTGCAGGGCTGGCGTTGTCTTTGGTTTTAGAGAAGGTGAGCGCCTCTACTTGCTCTTGGTAATACCGCACAACCTTTGGCGATACTGTTTTAATTATAGGGCTCACGTTTACGATGTTGCCCTCTTCATCTACTTTTATTTCAAAAACGATTTTCCCTTCTTCATCATACGGGTCTAATTTATTGGGTTTGCTGTCCCAGGTCCATCCGGCTAGGTCTAGGTTGCTACCTGTGCCGCTACCTGGCGTGCCATAGAGGCCTTTAGCATCTAGGGTGCCTTGCCGGGAGCCTTGATCACCCACCTTGCCGGGTCTGTCACCATTATTGTTTCCTGCCGGTGTACTGGCTGTTCCGTTTACGCCATTTTGGCCAGGTTCTTGAGCTGTGCGTATGGGTTTAGCTTCTGTAGCAGGCTTGGGGGTTACCGGCTCTGGTTTTGGTGCAGGGGGAGTGGGTTTGCTAACTTTTAAAGGGGCAGGCGGCACCTCTACAGGGCTTTCTGCCGTTTGGGTGTTGGCAGATGTAACAGGGGCCTCTTCTATGGGTGGGGTTTTATCTTGAGGCTGTTCTATATCTGGTTCTGTGGGTAAATCAGATTCTGACCCGCCGGCGGCCGCGTCTTCTTGGTTGTCATTGGCAGGGGTAAGGGTTTGTACTTCTCCGTAGCCTTCTGTATCAACTCCAAAATTCATCTGTACTCCATAATCTGGCAGGGGAGGATAGGGAGGGCTCCACCGTACAAAAAAGAAACATAGCCCTAGCACCACAGCATGTGCGGCAACAGACACAGCCAAGCCCGTACGTTGGCGACCTTTTCTGGATGGATCGGAGTACAAAATAGTAAGAGGGTATTTGTATGCGAATAACGCACAAAAAGAGCAAAAATGACAAAGCGAC
>Ga0163144_10011522_pt1 | contig 18702 bp, 15 predicted proteins | sample OliLak19BULKMAT1_FD_123175 | JGI IMG/M metagenome (GOLD analysis project Ga0163144, IMG submission 123175) | Freshwater microbial mat bacterial communities from Lake Vanda, McMurdo Dry Valleys, Antarctica - Oligotrophic Lake LV.19.BULKMAT1 | ecosystem: Environmental > Aquatic > Freshwater >... | reverse complement strand
GACGCTTCTGCTGCTGCTATTGCAGCTTCAGCATTACTTGAACTTTCCACTTTGTGTAATGATCCCTTACAGGGAAAAAAATATAAACGGGCAGCAAAAGATATGATAAGCGAACTCTCATCAGATAAATACCTGAGCAAAGAACTGAATCATGCATTTCTGTTACACTCAACCGGCAATAAACCCGGTAATAAGGATATTGATGTACCCATTATTTATGCCGATTATTATTTTATTGAGGCATTATTGCGGCTGCAAAAAATAAAAGCTAAGAATTAATCATTAGGCACCAAAGCATTCAGCCTTTAAATTTTTAGAAATTAAGGGCATGTAATAAATATAATGAAGATGAATAAGATATTATGTTTTGGAGAAATTTTATTACGTTATTCACCACTACCCGATGAAGAAAGTTTTGTGCAACAAACCATACCGGTATATGTTGGCGGTGCAGAATTAAATGTTGCCATGGCATTGGCAAACTGGCATTTGCCGGTAGCTTATTGTACGGCTATGCCAGATAATTTTTTGTCTCAATCAATAAAAAAATACATCAGGCAAAAAAATATTGATATATCGGATATACACAGCAGCGGCAACAGGATTGGTGTATATTATCTTGCACAAGGAAATGATGTAAAAAATGAAGCGGTGGTTTTCGACAGGGTGAATTCTTCTTTTGCGGCAATAAAGCCTGGCATGATCAACTGGCAGGAAATGCTGAAAGAAGTGAGATGGTTTCATTTCAGCGCCATTGCTGCATCGCTTACACTCAATGCAACTGCTGTTTATAAGGAAGCACTGGAAACTGCTGATGCTATGGGCATAACCATTTCAGTTGATTTGAATTACCGGGCCAACCTGTGGAAATATGGGAAAAAGCCACTGGAAGTGATGCCGGAGCTGGTGAAATATTGTGATGTAATCATGGGAAACCTGTGGGCAGTGGAAAGTTTACTGGACATCGCTTCTCCAATAAAAAACAGTAGCGGCAAAACAAATGAAGAATTGAAAATGGCTGCTGTAGAAAGTATGTTGCAAATACACCGGCAATATCCAAAAGTTTCAACGATGGCTTACACTTTCCGTTTAGAAAATAATTATTGGGCAATGGTTCAACAGGGAAATGAACAGTGTATTTCCAAACATCATGAAATACAAAATGTTGTTGATAAAGTAGGCAGTGGCGATTGTTTTATGGCAGGCTTGATTTATGGATTATATCATCAGCATTCTTTACAGCAAATTGCAGATTATGCAGCTGCTGCTGCTGTTGGTAAACTCTATGAAAAAGGAGACTCAACCAGTCAAACTATTGAGCAAATAAATAAAAATATGACTAATCAGTAGAAAGAAACTATAGAGTTAAGATAAAGTAAGTGATGAGCAGGCTTTGCCAATTTGTTGATGTTTTGTATCGGCAATGAAGAAGATGCTAATACAACTTTGGGTTTTAAAGCAAAAGATACTGATGTACCCAAAGGCGAATTAAACCATGAAGGCTTTAAGGATGTATTCAAACAAATGAAAGAAAAATTCGGTTTCAAATTCATCGCTTCATCATTACGGAAAAGCCCATAGTGCCAGCGACAATGGCTGGAATGTATTGGTATATGATGGCAACGAATTTTAAAATACCAAACAATAAAATGTATGTATTGTAGACCGTGTGGGTAACGGCGAAAATTGTGGTTTTCAAAAATCAGAATCAGCATCCGGCTCCTTATTTCTGTACCCAATAGTTTTTTTCGCATGGTTTCTCCGGTAATAAACTTGCCTTCTTGTACCAATTCTTTTTGGTAATCGTACACTTTCCCTTTTAGAATATCCAGGTATGTATTTATAGAATGAGCATCTCCGGAATTCCCTTTCATACGGCCCTGTTCTACTGACCATTTGGAAGATTCTACATAGCGTTTGGTACTCTAGTTCGATTCGCCGACCGTCAACTGTAACCCTCAAATAAATGGGAATGAGTCGGTCCGTAGTGGCTTGGCTCTTATAGCGTAAAAGACGATTGAAATTTTTGCTTGCATGGTGGTGACTTTTTTGCGGTGGTAAAATTAGATTCATTACCTGCCTAAAACAAGATGTTCATTTGCTGAACTGTTTGCTGTACAAGTGTTTCAGGGAAATTCGTTTACCCAAAATTTGAAACTTACGGGTAACCGAATTAGTCCCGTATGCCATGCGATTTAATGAATGAAATGAGCTGGTTGAAAAACAAAAAAGCCTGTAAACACTAAGATTTACAGGCTTCTGAATTGTTTTATATTGATACTGGCGGAGAGAGAGGGATTCGAACCCCCGGAAGCTTTCACTTCAACGGTTTTCAAGACCGCCGCATTCGACCGCTCTGCCATCTCTCCGGCGCAAAAGTACGGTTACAGCTTATTTGTCCCAAAAAATTGTATTGAAATAAAAATGCAGTAAGCTGAAACAGCTTACTGCAAAAGGTTTAAAGGATAAATTTTATTAATTTCCGTTGGCAGTTTCTTCCACTTTATCAACCACAACCACCAGATCATTCAAACTTACGGTTATGGGTATTGCACCTAATTGTACTATTGCATTTTTACCACGCAGCTCTTTTACAATTCCAACCTGCCGGTTGTTCATCATCTTTACCTTAACTCCGGGTTTGATCTCCCCTCCCACTTCCTTAAATTTTTCATTAAGTTTTTTATCTTTCTTCTCCGCAACTTGTTTTTGTTTTTGATCAAAGAGCAATGCGTTGATCTGCTTCATGACATCTTGCTTGTTATCGCTTCTTTTCCACTCCTGCACAATGGCTTTTAATTTGCGATCCATCTCTTTTAAATAAACAATCCGTTCTTCAGTGATTTTATTTTGTTGTTGCAACAACTCTACCTGCTGCTGATGTTTTTCTTTATTGAGCACCTGCTCCATTTCCTTTTTCAACCGTTCATTTTCTTTGAGCAGGCGATGCAATTCCTTTTCCTTTATTTCAATTTTGCGCAGATCGCTTTCTGCACTGTTCAATAATTTATCCAGTCGAAAATGATCTTCATCTACTAATTGTCTTGCACGATCAATCAGGTTTTTATCTAATCCAATACGTTCGGCAATGGCAAACGTGTATGAACTCCCGGGCTTACCAATGATGAGTTTATACTGAGGTTGTAAACTCCTCTCATCAAAACTCATGGCACCGTTTACAATCCCCGGTGTATGATTGGCCATTACTTTTAAATTGAGATAATGCGTGGTAACGATCCCCAATGAATGCTTTTTAACCAACTCCTGCAAAATCACTTCTGCAAATGCACCTCCAAGGTTGGGATCACTTCCACTTCCTAACTCATCAATAAAAAATAAAGTGCGGCCATTGGCTGTTTCCATAAAATGTTTCATATGCAGCAAATGACTGCTGTAAGTGCTTAGATCATATTCAATACTCTGTGTATCGCCAATATGAATCATGATCTGTTTAAATAATCCAACCTCACTATCGGGATGAACAGGTACCAGCAAACCACACTGCACCATCAACTGCATCAACCCCACCGTTTTCATTGTTACTGTTTTACCTCCTGCATTAGGACCGGAAATAACAAGGATGCGGTTTTTCTCATCTAACCTGATATTTGTTGGTATGGTTGGCTTTTGATTTTTTTTATTGTACAGCAATAAGAGAGGATGATATGCATCTTTGAGATAAATGATCGCTTTATCTGTAAGGATTGGTAGGTTAGCCTGCATACTTACCCCCAGTTTTGCTTTGGCACGGATAAAATCATATTCACCTAAAATAGTATGATAGGCTGTAAGCAAAGAAGCGTACACAGAAAGTTGCTGAGTTAATTCACGAAGTATGCGATACACTTCACGCCGCTCTTCATTTTCCAAACTGAAAATATCATTATTCAATTCAATTGTTTCTTCCGGTTCAATAAAAACAGTTCGTCTTGTGTCACTTTCACCATGTAAAATTCCTTTTACCTGCCGTTTCTGTTCTGCAAACAAAGCCACTACCCTTCTGCCGCTTAAAAATGATTCTTCTATATCGGCCACATAACCCTGTTTCTGTAATTTTTTCAACACTTTTTCAAATTCACGACGCAGTTCATTCCGCTTTCGGTATAAACTCATCCTGATATTACTCAGCTCATCACTTGCATTATCTTTTACAATACCGCTATCATCCAGCACATCATCAATGAGCTCAAGAATCACTTTTTCAAAATAAGTGCCTTCAATTACATTCGTTAATGCCGTGTAGGCTGCTCTTCTGTCCGCATCGAACCAGCGGAAGATACTATGTGTATTTTCTGCCAGTTTGCGAATCTGCATGAGTTGATCTTCTGCTAATACTGCTCCGGGGATTGACAGCAGCTTCAGTTCCCGTGAAAGATTCAATACATAATCTGAGGGGAAATACTGACCCTGCTCCTGCAGTAATTTCATTTCATAACTCTGACCCAGTTCAAGCTGGATGTATTCTTTTTTAGTATGAATACGAAGGTTCTGTGCTTTTTCTTTAGCATATTCTGTATTACAGTACCCCTCCAATAAAGTCTTCACCTTATCAAGTTCCAATTGCACCAAAGCCGAATCAGGGAAAAATTTCATAAAAAAGAATCCGCCTTTTTGTTTGGCGGCAAAGTTAATTCTAATCGCCGCTCTTTGCGGCATAACGATGATAAATGTAGAAACAGCAGGCAAAGCATGGGAAGGATCGAAGAGATGCAATCATTCAACACAAACGTTAAAGCATTTCTAAAATCTTTCATTTGTCGGCCCCGATACTTAACAAAGCAATCTTGTGGCACAATTTTGCACGTAAATTGCATATTGCTAAAATCAAACAAACGACTATGTGGACTAAGCTGTTTTTAAGTATTTCTGTTGCATTTGGTTCCTTCCATTTTTTTTCCTGTGCAACCGGCGAAAGCAAAAATAAAATTATGAGCGATCAAACAACAATGGCCGCATTTACAGGCGGCTCTATCAATGGTTCAGACACTGATACAGCAACCTTTGGTGCTGGATGTTTCTGGTGCGTGGAAGCCATTTTTCAACAAGTAGAAGGTGTTTTAAAAGTAACCAGTGGTTATTGTGGCGGGCATGTCATCAATCCCACTTATGAACAGATAGGAAGCAAAACCACCGGTCATGCAGAAGTGGCACAGCTCATTTTTGATCCGAAAAAAATAAGCTTTGATGAACTGCTGGAAATTTTCTGGCAAACACATGATCCCACTACATTGAACCGCCAGGGGAATGATGCTGGTCCGCAATACCGCAGTGCTGTGTTTTATCATAATGCAGAACAAAAAGAAAAAGCAGAAAGATACAAAGCTGAGTTGGATAAAAGTGGTGCATTCGCAAACCCAATTGTAACCACGATTGAAAAATATCATAATTACAGCGAAGCAGAAGACTATCATCAGAATTATTACAACATGAATAAGAACTCCAATCCTTATTGTTATTATGTAATAAAGCCCAAGCTGGATAAATTTGAAAAAGTATTCAAGGATAAGAAGAGAAAGAATTAAGGAGAAAGCTACAAGGTGTAGGGGGTAAGGTTTAAGGGTGTAAGGTGTATGGTAATAGACAAGAAATACCCTTGAGCATTGACTATTCACTACTCAGCATTCACAATCTTAACCCTCCTCAATTCAAGCCAGTTCAATGCATTTGGTTGAAAGCCTTTAACTGTTGGTTGTACCAGGTGTATCACCATATCGTACCAGAGCGGAACAACAGGTGGGTTACTCATCAATATCTGATCCATTTGCTGATACAATTGATACCGTAATGAATCATTGGGCTCCCTGTTTGATTGTTCATATAAAGCATCAAACACCGGGTTCTTGTAACGGGTATAATTAGGTGGCGCAGGATTTTTTCCATAGAACACACTCAGGTAATTTTCTGCATCGGGATAATCTGCAATCCAACTGCCACGAAAAAACAAGGCTTCACTTTTAGAGGTTTGTGTTAGCAATAAACTTTTTTGAACCACTTCTACTTTAACATTCAAACCAATATCTTCCAGTTGCCGGGCAATATAACTTCCCAGATCACCATAAATAGGAATGGTGAGCAATTTGATCTCGGGCACATCCTTCATTGATTTAAATCCTGCCTCTTGTAATAAAGCTGTTGCTCTTGCCGGATCATAATGATACCCTTTTACAACCACCGTATCAAAACTGGGTAACCCCATCGGAACAAAACCACTTTCAGCAGCAGTACCAATCGAGTTACGTAAATACAGCATCATCTTTTTCCGGTCGAAACCATAATTAATTGCCTGACGTATAGCTTTTAAACGAAGAGGAGAATTCTTTACAATGTCTTTTGTTGAATCAACCAAAATGCCAATGTATTCAATGTTGAGATAAGGATGCTTGTTGAGCACAACTTTGTTCTTCCAGTTATCTCTCAACTCCCCCTTCTTGCTCAACACTTCATCTTTAAAAGATGGATCAATATCATTGATAAAATGCAAACGTCCCTGTCTGAATTCTAAAAACTCGGTAGCCTTACTATCAAGAAAGGTCACTTTTACTCCGTCGAGATAAGGAAGTTGATTGCCGATACTGTCTGTTTCAAAATAGTTAGGGTTGCGAACAAGGATCAAGGTCTGCCCTTCTTCCCATGCTTTGAATTGAAAAGGCCCGGTGCCACAGGGGTTTCGTCTGAAATCAGTTCCATATTTTTCCACCACTTCTTTTGGAACAACCGAACAATATACATTGCTGATTACGCCAAGAATTTGTACAAATGGTTTTAATAAGTCGATACGAAAAGTACTATCATCGATTGCCACAAAACCTGTTGATGCATCAACCCTGTTATTAAAGATCCATGCACCGGGGCTGGCCGTGTTCTTATCCATCAACCGTTGAAAACTGTATTGCACATCTGATGCTACCAATTTTCTTCCTTTAGCATTTGCAAAGGCAATATGATCATGAAAGAACACATCAGTACGTAAATGAAACACAATACTTAACCTGTTTGCACTTACCTCCCAACTTTTTGCAAGTGAAGGAACAATGTGCAGCTGATCATCTGTTTCAACCAAGGTATTAAACAGCTGATGCGTGGCCCAGATAACAGATTGGCTCTTTGCAAAAGCCGGATCCAGAGAACTGATGCCACTGGTTTCATTATAGCGGAAGATATTTTGTTCATTCTTTTTTGATTTACCGCAGGAAGAAAGTACGAGAAATGAAACATAAAAAATAAAAAATGAGAAAGAAGAAAGGCAAATACTGTCAACTGCCATCGCCCATCTGCCAACACTTCTGCCCTTTCTACTACTTTTAATCATGTTCATAAAGAATTACTGCTAAATTTATAGCCAAATATCAACTCAATGAAAAAAAAGAATCCGCCCTTATTGATCATTCTCTTACTTGTACTTTGTTTTCAATTTCAAACCGGCTTATCTCAACAGCATACCAACGAAACTGTTTTTACAAGACAGGATTCATTGCGGGGACGTATTACACCCGAACGTGCATGGTGGGATGTGGTGATGTATGACTTGCATGTTACTCCAAACATTGAAAAATTCACCATCAGCGGAAGCAATACTATTTATTTCAGACTGGTAAAGAAAGCGAATCGCCGTATGCAGATCGATCTGCAGGAACCTATGACCATTGACAGTGCATTCATCAACGGCGTATCAGTCAGTGTTCAACGAGATGGTAATGTATGGTACGTTCTCTTACCTTTTAAACGACTTCCAAAAACAAAAAATAGTAATGCCAGTATTCAGGAACTGAAGTTATATTATCATGGTGTACCCAAACCTGCACTAAGAGCGCCATGGGATGGTGGCGTGGTATGGAAAAAAGATAAAATGGGTAACCCTTGGGTTAGTACTGCTGTACAGGGATTAGGCGCCAGTGCATGGTGGCCCTGTAAAGATCACCAGAGCGATGAGCCCGATAGTACATTGATCAGCATTACCGCTCCGGATACATTGATGAATGTTTCAAATGGCCGTTTAAGAAATGTACAAGCCGATGGAAAAGGAAATAAAACATGGAGTTGGTTTGTAAGCAAGCCTATCAACAATTATAACATCAGCATGAACATTGGCAAGTATGCACATTTCAGCGATACATTGATGGGAGAAAACGGACAACTTGATTTGAATTATTATGTACTGGAGTATAATCTTGATAAAGCCAAAAAACAATTTGAACAGGTGAAGCCAATGCTTCGTGCATTTGAATATTGGTTTGGCCCCTATCCTTTTTATGCCGATGGTTATAAGTTGGTAGAAACAAGTTACCTCGGCATGGAACACCAAAGTGCAGTCGCTTATGGAAATGAATACCAGAATGGATACAGAGGCAAGGATCTCAGCGGAACAGGTTGGGGTTTAAAATGGGATTTTATCATTGTGCATGAAAGTGGCCACGAATGGTTTGGGAATAATATCAGCACAAAAGATATTGCCGATATGTGGGTGCATGAAGGCTTTACCAATTATAGTGAAACACTTTATACAGATTTCATGTTTGGAACTGAAGCAGGTAATGCTTATGCGCAAGGCATCCGCAAAAACATACAGAACGATATACCAATCATTGGCAAATACAATTTAAATAAAAGAGGCAGTGGTGATATGTATAGCAAAGCCAGCAATATGATACACATGGTGCGGCAAATCATTGGCGATAAAAGTTCTTTTCGTATGATGTTGCGTGACATGAACCAGAAATACTGGCACAAAACAGTTACTACTGCAGAGATAGAAGATTTTATTTCGAAAAGAACTGGATACAATTTGTCGAAAGTGTTTGATCAATACCTGCGTACCACACAGATCCCAACACTGGAATATTATTTGGCTACTGAAGCAGGTACACAAGTATTGTATTACCGCTGGGCCAATTGTATTGCAGGTTTTAACATGCCCATTTTATTACCCGGCAACAGGAATCCAAAATATGGTTTGATGCTGGCAACAGAAAAATGGCAGAAGATGCGTACGAATTTTAAAGAGGCTGATGATATTGGCAGCCTGATGGATAAGAACTTTTATGTGAATTATAAAAAGGTAAAATAGGAATAAGGTTGAAGGGATAAGGCTTACGTAAATGCTCTCTACAAAAAATGAATTAAATAAAGACGTTTACCTTTGCGAAACCTAAAACATTAAACTTTAAACCACGTATTGTAACACATGGGACAAATCAGGAAGCAAGCCATCATATCCAGCATTGTGATTTACATTGGCTTCTTCATTGGCTTTATTAATACCTGGTTTTTTACAAAGAATGGTTCCTTTACACCATCTGAATACGCTTTAACCCGTTTGTTTTTTGATGTGGGACAAACGATGTATGCTTTTGCCAACTTCGGCATCATTTCGGTGATCTATAAATTCTTTCCTTATTACAAAGATAATCTCAAGCCAAAAGAAAATGATCTGATGACATGGGCATTGCTCCTTGCCATAGGAGGATTTATTCTCGTTGCTTTTGGTGGCTGGATTTTTGAACCGTTGATCGTACAAAAGTTTTCAGGACGTTCTTCTTTATTTGTAGATTACTATAAATGGATATTCCCTTTTGGTTTGGGTATCTTACTGTTTGCCGTGCTGGAAGCATTCAGCAATAATTTACAGAAAACCATCTTCCCGGCTTTTTTAAAAGAAACAGCTTTTCGTTTATTTACGTTGGTATTGATTGCAGCATACCTACTTGAGCTGATCGATTTCAATTTATTCATCCTGTTATTTGCATTTCTGTATTTGCTCTTAACTGCTATACTTGCCGCAGTGCTGATCAGAAGCAACAACCTTCATTTTACCTTCAGTGTAAGCAGGGTTACTAAAAAATTCAAAACAAAAATTCTTGCGCTGGGCAGTTATGTTTATGCAGGACAAATCATTTATATACTGGCACAGGTGATGGATAGCATCTTCATCGCAAGTCTCCTGGGATTGGCTCCCACAGGCATCTTTGCATTGTCGTCCTATATTGCCAATCTCATTCAGATTCCGCAGCGCAGTGTTATTTCAATTACACTACCTGCCTTATCACAGGCATGGAAAGATAAAAACATGCCGGAAATTGATCGCATCTATAAACGCTCTTCCATTAACTTATTGCTGGCTGCACTTTTTATTTTTGGGGGTATCTGGTTAAATATTGGAGATGCCTTTCGCCTATTGAATATACAAAGTGAATATGCAACAGGGCTCACAGTTATTTTTATTCTTGGTCTTTCAAGAATTATTGATGCAGGTACTGGTGTGAACGCACAAATCATTTATACTTCAACGCAATGGCGTTTTGATTTTGTTACCGGTATCATTTTATTATTACTCATTATTCCGTTAAATTATATTCTTATAAAACAAATTGGGATTGAAGGAAGTGCTTTTGCCAACCTGATTTCTTTTTTTGTGTACAACAGCATCCGTTATATTTTTTTATGGAAACGATACAAGCTGCAACCCTTTAGCAGTAAAACACTGTTGAGTCTTTTACTTGGAGTTGCTGCTTATTTCATCAGCTATTACCTGTTCAAAGAAATGACAGGATGGGCAGGCATCTTTTTACGAAGCATTTTATTTTCGATCCTTTTTATTGCCGGAGTATTTACACTAAAACTTACACCTGATGCTTTGCAGTTGGTGGATGTAGTAAAGAAACGTTTAGGGAGGAAGTAACTTAACTGAATTTCTTTAACTCATTCAAGGTTATCCTGCCTTCATAAATAGCTTTGCCAACAATTGCTCCATTGCAACCGATCTCAGCTAACTCGTTTAAGTCTTTCATGGAACTAACTCCACCACTGGCAATGAAATGCAGTTGAGGAAATTTCCGGATAATATTTTTGTAGAGTTCTGTTGATGGACCTTCGAGTTTTCCATCTTTACTTACATCAGTACAGAATATTTGCTGCACACCATGATTGATATATTTTTCAATAAAGTCGTAGACCCAGATATCAGTTGTTTCCAACCAGCCACCTATCGTAATTTTTTCATTTTTCACATCAGCACCAAGAAGGAATTTCGCTGCACCAAAATGCTGTAGCCAGCTTACAAACTTCGATTCATCTTTTACAGCAATACTTCCAACAGTTGCAAATGCTGCACCTGAATTGAGAACGATCTTCACATCATCTTCCTGTTTTATACCTCCACCAAAGTCAATGATGAGTGATGTTTTAGAAGTGATCGTTTCTAATACTTTCCAGTTTTTTACGGCACCTGCTTTTGCACCATCAAGATCAACCAGGTGCAAACGTCGCAAACCTGCGCCTTCAAATTCTTTTGCAACTTCTAAGGGATTTTCATTGTAGATCGTCTTCAACGAATAATCACCCTGTGTTAATCTTACACATTTCCCATCTATCAAATCTATTGCCGGAATAATCTGAAGCTCCCCCGCCCCCGAAGGGGAGCTTGTAGCCTCACTTATTTTCTTCAACATCTCAATAACTTTTGCATTAATTGTTTGAATTACCTGATCAAGTTCTCTTGTTATCTGTGTATTCGTGAATCTTAGAAAAGTAATACCAAATACTTCAAGATTTCTTTGCCGTTCAACATCATTTCTCTTTACTTCTTCTAAGGCATGAATACTTCCGTCAATCTCTATTGCCAGACAAATTTGATGCGCATAAAAATCAAGAACATAGTTTGATGCAGGATGCTGACGACGAAATTTAATTCCGGTTTGACCTTGCCGAAGATAGTTCCACAATAAATCTTCGGTATCAGTAGGACGATTTCTCAACTCTTCAGCCCTTTTGAAAATCAATGGTCCCGCTTTATAAAACATATCATCTTTCATAAACGTATACAACTCTCTTTAGGGTTGGGGCATAGTTAGAAAATTACTTAAAATCTGGTCGCCAACCTTTGCACTTTTTTCCGTGTGAAACTGTACACCATAAAAATTATCTTTCTGCACAGCGCCACAATATTCAAAACAATAATCAGAAGTAGCAATACAATAAGGATTCATTTCAGCGTAGTAGCTGTGTACATAATACACATAACTATGTTCAGGCACATCGTTGAACAAACTTGTTTTCAAATTGTAAATATCATTCCAACCAACCTGCGGCACTTTGCCCCCATCCCCTAAAGGGGGGTAAAAAAGCTTTACTCTTGCCGGAATGATACCCAAACACTCCGTATCATTTTCTTCCGAATGTTCAAACAGCAATTGCATACCAACACAAATGCCCAAAACAGGTTGCTTTAGTTGCTTGATCACTGCATCCAATCCTTTCTCCTTCAAACTATCCATCGCACTCTTTGCTGCACCAACTCCCGGAAAGATCACCTTATCTGCTTGTTGCAACTCTTCAAAATCATCCGTCACTTTTGCATCCAATCCCAATCGCTCTAATGCAAACAGCACCGACTGAATATTTCCTGCGTTGTATTTTACAATTGCTAAATTCATTTCAAAACTCCTTCTAAAAATTTCTTTGTTACAACAGCAACATCCGCTGCTCCTTCCAATGCTTTGATGTATGCTGTACCAATAATAGCACCATTGGTATTTGCACAAGCTGCATCAAAAGTTTGTTTGTCTTTAATACCAAAGCCTACCAACACCGGGTTCTTCAACTGCATACTTTTCAATTTTAGTAAGTATGCAGTTACATCGATCATGTTCTTATCACTTCCGGTTGTGGAAGAAGAAGACACAGCATATAAAAACCCTGTGCTTAAACTGTCTAATTTTTTAATACGTTCTTCACTTGTTTCAGGTGTTACTAAGAAAATAAAATCCAATCCATGTTTTTTGATGATGGCACCATATTCTGTTTCAAATTCATATTCCGGAAGATCAGGCAAGATCAATCCATCCACACCAACGGCGGCGGCTGTTTCACAGAATTTTTCGAAACCGTATTGCAACACCGGGTTCATATAACCCATTAAAATTACCGGAAGCCCCCCCGCCCCTAAAGGGGTGCTTTGAGCCTTCCACATTTTTAATTGCTCAAACAATACGGGAATAGTCATGCCATTACTGATTGCAACATTACCGCTATGCTGAATAACGGGTCCATCTGCCAACGGGTCGCTATATGGCATACCGAGTTCAATCAGGTCTGCACCGTTTTGCTGTAATGCTTTCATTACTTCCAATGTGCTGTTCAGTTTCGGGTATCCTGCTGTGCAATACACGTTTAAAATACGTTGCCCCCCCGCCCCTGAAGGGGTGCTTTTAAACAGTTTGGTTATTCTTGACTCACTCATATTTTTTATCTCAACGTTTAATTAAGATTTGTAATAGCTCCCCTTTAGGGGTTGGGGGCTTACATTGCCTTCATGTATGTTGCTAAATCCTTATCCCCTCTTCCACTCAAACAAATAATCACCTGGTCGTCTTCTTTAAATTTATACGTATGCAATACTGCAAATGCATGCGCTGTTTCCAGAGCTGGAATAATTCCTTCCAGCTTACTCACTTCAAATGCAGCATCCAATGCTTCTTCATCTGTTGCACTTAAAAATATACCACGGCCACTCTCAAACAAATTTGCATGCATGGGACCAATGCCGGGATAATCCAATCCTGCTGAAATACTATGCGGCTCTACTACTTGCCCATCTGCTGTTTGCATCAACAAACTTTTACTGCCATGCAAAATACCCGGCTTACCTAGTTGTGTTGTTGCTGCACTCATGCCACTGTTAACACCATGACCTGCTGCTTCAACAGCAATCAACTGCACACTCAACTCATCTAAAAAATGATAGAACGCACCGGCTGCATTACTGCCACCACCCACACATGCCATTACATGCGTTGGCAATTCCGTACCTGTATGTTCTTTCAACTGCCAACGCATTTCTTCACTGATCACACTTTGAAATCTTGCTACCATATCAGGATATGGATGCGGACCCACCACACTGCCAATAATGTAATGTGTATCGTTGGGATGATTGATCCAGTCACGAATAGCTTCATTCGTTGCATCTTTCAATGTTTTACTTCCGCTTAATGCAGGAATCACTGTTGCTCCCAACATTTTCATACGTGCAACATTCGGCGCATGGCGTTCAATATCTTTTTCGCCCATGTACACAATACACTCCACACCTTTCAACGCACACACCGTTGCAGTTGCCACACCATGTTGCCCAGCACCTGTTTCAGCAATGATGCGTTTCTTACCCAAACGTTCAGCCAGCAGAATTTGTCCCACCGTGTTATTGATCTTATGTGCACCGGTATGACAAAGATCTTCACGCTTCAACCAGATATTGGTTTTGAATTGCTTACTCAACCGCTCTGCATAAAATAACGGTGTCGGACGACCGACATAATCTTTCAGCAAAGCTTTGAACTCTTTTTGAAAAGCAGCATCGCTCATAATATCGAGATAACGGCTTTGCAGTTCTTCCACATTCCGGTGCAGCATTTCAGGAATATACGCCCCACCAAATTGTCCGTAATAACCTTGTTGAGAAGGTTTTTGATATGTTGTTGTCATATTTATTATTTTATGTAGTCGCCTTTTGTACTACTATTTATCTTTTGTTGCGTCGCACACTTGTGCAACAATACTTAACTCATCAATTTGCATTATTTCAGCCCCGCTCTGCGAAGTCTCCAGACTTCGCAGTTTTATGCAAACAGTCTCCGACTGTTTTCTTTCTTTCAATATCCTGACAGAGACAGGATGCATAGTACTTCAAAGTCTGGAGACTTTGAAGAGCATCAAATTAATTCAACATTCATAATCCCTCTCCCCAAAATATAATTCGAAGCACTGGAATACAGATAGTCTTCCGGTTTTTCAACAATACCTGCTCTTACAGGATTGTAATGTGTATAATCCAACTTTGACTCAGTAAATACTTTACTGAAACATTCTTCGGGATGATTATCATTGCTCCATATCTGCCAACCCTTATTATTGGGATTGACCTCACCATAATACTTAAACTGATGTTCCATCCACTGCCTTCTGCTTTCTAGTTCACTTTCTATAATCGGTACCATTTGTTTATGAGTAAATTTCTTAAAGTCATGAATAATATCACTTAATGTTTTTGTTTGCTTGTCGCTAGCTCTTGCAATAAAATGCATATGGTTACTCATAATAACATAGGCATTCAAAATTAGCTGCTCCTGATGCTGGGCAAACCGCATTGCATCTAATACAATATCCCTGTACACCTGTCGTGAAAACAAATCAATCCATCCGCACACTGTAAAAGTGAGAAAGTGTGTGGCAAACTGATCCCTGATTACATAACCATCTCTGAAATCTGTGTCTTTCATATTTCAAGTTTTTGTTTTTCATTAATCAAGTCAGAGACTTGATGCATACTACTGCGAAGTCTGGAGACTTCGCAAAGCGTCCTTCAACACTCATCTCACTTCATCCACAAACTTCCTCACCAACTCCATATCCTTTACACCCGGCATTTTTTCAAACCTGCTGTTGATATCCACTGCAAACAAATCTTTAGCTACTTCTTCATTGGCAAAGTTTTTAATTGCTGCAGCATCTGTCGGCTCTATACCACCACTTAAGAAAAAAGGTTTACCGATTTGCAATCCCTTCAACATATCCCAGTTAAATTTCTTTCCTGTTCCACCGTAACCGGCACCCATTGTATCGAACATATACATATCAACCGCTTCCACATAATCCTTAATCTTCCAGGGAATATTATCATCTTCTGTTAACCGAAATGCCTTGATCACCGAAATATAATTCGACACCTTTTCACAGAACTTCGGCGTTTCATCGCCGTGCAGTTGCACCATATCCAACCCGAAATTCTCCACATGGTTAATGATCTCATCATACGATGCATTCACAAACACACCTACCTTATACACTTTCAGCTTCGCTTTCTTCACCTTTACACCTGTAAGATGTTTCAACACAAACCTTGGCGATTTGTGATAAAAGATCATCCCTGCAAACTCAACACCTATCTCACCTAATTGTTGCATTTGCTCCAGGTCGGTCATACCGCAAACTTTAATACGCCCCCCACGCCCCCTAAAGGGGGAGTTTGAAGCCTCGCTATAATTTGTTACATCAATCATGTTAAACCGGTTTTAAGAACCGGCAAGCATCATTTATAATTATTATTCTTTACAAAACTTCAACCTCCTGCCTTACCCCCCTTTAGGGGATGGGGGCTTCATCCCAATCTTAAACTGCAACACCAAACTCATATCTTTTTCACCGGGTTCTTTCTCTACTTTGCTATTAATATCCACACCATAAAAATCCGGATGCTTAAATGCTTTGATCCGTTTAATATCTTCTACACCTATTCCACCACTCAGGAAAAACGGTTTTTCAATTTTGCTTTTTTCAATAACAGACCAATCAAATTGTTTACCAGTACCGCCTTTGGCAGTAACGCTCTTTGTATCGAACAAATAATAATCACAGGCTCCATCATAGGGGGCTACCAGTTCATCAATTGATTTTATTGTTTCATCAATATGAAATACTTTGATCACTTCTACATCTTCGTTGAGATCAGCACAAAACTCAGGTGTTTCTTCACCATGTAATTGCACCACATCTAACCCATAATCTTCAATGGCATCCAGAATATCACTGTACGATGGATTTACAAACACACCCACTTTCTTCAGATCATAATCCGCTTTCTTGATCTCTTTCTTATCCAGCTTACCTTCCACATAACGTGGTGAATTCTTGTCGAAAATAAATCCAGCAAAATCAATATCCAGTCCTTCTAATTGCTGCACCTGTTTCAACTGGGTCATTCCGCAAACTTTAATATTCATACTTTGTTTTTAATGTTTTTACAAATTTTTTAAATGCCTCTCCTGGGTTTTCTTCTTTCATAAAATTCTCACCGATCAAAAACCCTTTGAACCCGTTTGCCTTGAACAATAAGATATTTTCAACGGAACTGATTCCGCTCTCTGCTACTTTTATTTTATCTGATGGAATTTGTTTCGCCATCTGTAAACTGCGTTCAATATCTACTTCAAATGTTTTGAGGTTGCGGTTATTGATGCCAACAATTTCTGTTTCCCCGCAAATATGTTCCAACTCCTCTTCTGCATGCAGTTCCAGCAACACTTCCAGTCCCAAGGTTTTGGCAAATGTCGCCAATCGTTTTACTTCAGCAGCTGTTAAACAGGCAGCAATGAGCAAAATTACATCAGCACCCATTGCTTTTGCTTCTGTTATCTGGTATTCATCTACCATAAAGTCCTTTCGCAGGATGGGAATTTCATTCACTCTTGCTTTCAGCAGATCATCTGTACTGCCGCCAAAGAACTGTTCATCGGTTAACACACTCAAACAGGATGCACCATTGTTTGTGTAAGCAGTTGTTACATCCACCACATCAGCCTTGCTATTAATGATTCCTTTTGATGGCGACTGACGTTTGAATTCTGCAATAATACCTGTCTTTGTATCATCCAATAAAAATTGTTTCAACGAAAGAACCGGTTTGGCATACAATGGAAGTTGCTGCAACTCAGCTACACTTGTGTTTGCTTTCCGCTCTTCTACTTCAATCCGTTTCTGTATAATTATTTTATCTAAAATATTCATGGCTAAAGCCGTTTCATTTTTATTATTTTCTCCGGCCTGAAGGCCGGAGCTATTCAGAAGGCCGGAGCTATTCAAAAAGCCGGAGCTATTCATTCAATCAACATCTCACTTTTTGTGAAGATGCTTACAAGTCCCTCCGGGGGATTTAGGGGGCCTGTAATTCAATCAACTTTTTCAAACATTGATTTGCTCTTCCGCTTTCTAAACTTTCTACTGCTGCTGCAAATGCATTATCGTAAGTAAGATAAGCTCCCGTACAATACAAACCCATTGCTGCATTCGCCATCACCACTGCATTCTGTGCCCATGTACCTTCGCCGCTTAATATCTTTGTGAAGATCTTCGCTGCCTCTTCAATACTATTACCACCATGAATATCCGATTGCTGCACCATCCGTTTGCCTAACTCCTCTGGCGTCATAATGAATTCACCTTTGTTGGTAATTACTTTCGTATCGTTGGTCAAGGATATCTCATCGTATCCATCAAGACTATGAATAATGGTGAACGCACCACTTGTTTGTTGCAACAAATAATTATACACTCTTGCCATCTCTAAACTAAACACACCCACCAATTGATACGCCGGACTTGCAGGATTCACCATTGGCCCGAGCATATTGAAGAAGGTACGCATACCTAAATTTTTACGAATGGGCCCAACTGTTTTTAATGCAGGATGAAACATAGGCGCATGCATGAAACAGATACTTGCTTCTTCCACTTCACGTTTCAACTGATCAACATTATTCTTGAATTTATAACCCAGCTGCTCCATCACATTACTTGCACCACTGATCGTTGATGCACCATAGTTACCATGCTTGGCAACTTTTTGTCCGGCTCCTGCAACAATAAAACAAGAGAGGGTTGAAATGTTGAATGTGTTCTTTCCATCACCGCCCGTACCAACAATATCCAGCACTGCATGTCCATTGAGATCGACAGGTACACAGAGTTCCAGTAATGCATCCCGGAAACCCTGCAACTCTTCAATGGTAATACTGCGCATGAGATACACCGTCATGAAAGCGGTGATCTCATGCTCGTTGTAAACAGCTTTACCAATGTTGAGCAACACCTCTTTCGCCTGCTCTCTTGATAAACTTTTATGCTCAAATAATAATTGAAGTATTTTTTTCATTT
>Ga0163144_10011521_pt1 | contig 18703 bp, 13 predicted proteins | sample OliLak19BULKMAT1_FD_123175 | JGI IMG/M metagenome (GOLD analysis project Ga0163144, IMG submission 123175) | Freshwater microbial mat bacterial communities from Lake Vanda, McMurdo Dry Valleys, Antarctica - Oligotrophic Lake LV.19.BULKMAT1 | ecosystem: Environmental > Aquatic > Freshwater >... | reverse complement strand
GCGGTGTAAATGTTCAGGGCCGGACCGCGCAAGTTGAGCTTGTAAGCCGTGCGGGTGGCAAGGTAGTCCTTTTCCTGGCCCATCATGACCGTGAGATCGCCGAGTTGCTCCCGGAGCAGATCGTCGGGGCGGACGTATTGCTCGTAGAAGGTATTGTTGCTCATGCCCGCATAGACACCAATGCGTCCGGCGTAGCGCGAGGGCGCGTAGGCCGCATCTTCGAGAGCGTTCCAGGCGGTCTCCAAAAAGAGGCGTTGCTGGGGGTCGAGCACGGTGGCCTCACGCGGGGAGATGTCGAAAAATGCGGCGTCGAAGCAGTCGGGATCGGGGAGTTGACCGCGGCGCGCTACATAATCGCCGGCGGCTCGCATCCGCTCGGGATCGAGGCCTTCCGCACGCAATTGCTCATCGTCAAAGCTGAGGATCGATTCGACACCAGCGACCAGATTCGACCAGAAGTCGGCGACGGAGTCCGCGCCGGGGAAGCGACCGCTCAGACCGATGATGGCGATGTTTTGATCGGCCCGATGCGGAGCGGGATGGGCCGCAAGTGCGACGGGTCCAATGGATACGATATCGTTCTCAGGATCGAGCGCCGCAGCAAGCGAACGGATCGTCGGGTTGGCGAAGACATCCACGAGCGAGATGTCCTCCCCGAGCGAGTCGCGGAGCAGGGCACAGACTTGCACCAGCAGAAGCGAATGTCCGCCAAGATCGAAGAAGTTGTCGTCGATGCCGAGGTCAGCCAAACCGAAGGCCTTTCTCCAAACCGCCGCGATCCGCTGCTGGCGAGGGGTGGTCGGTGGACTTGAGGCAGTGCGACGAGGCGCGGTGGTTTCCTGTGGGAAAATTTTGGGCAGCTTGATGTCACTCACGATGGAGCCAAGCGAGGATCGGGACATTTCGTGGAACCCACGCAGCAATGTGACGAGTTCAGCCAGCACTTGCCCAGGATAGTCCGCAGCGAATCTTCCCTGTTGCGAGATGAGAGTCAAGCTCAGGGCGTCACCCGGAATCGCCACGAGCGTGAGCGGATAATTGGTGCGCACCGGGGCGTGCAATTCTCCCATGCGGAGCCGCGTTCCCCATTGTTTCGACGAGTCCGGAATCTCGTAGTTTTGGAATACAAGCAGTGATTCAAAGAGGCGCTGCCGCAAGGGCACTTCACTGAGTTGCTGGATTGTCGTGAGCGGGAGTTGTTGATGCTCGGCGAGGGCCGCGCCTTCGCGATGGAGTTGCCGGGCGAGTTCGGCCAGAGTGGCGGTAGCCTGGATCGGAACGCGGAGGGGTAGATTGTTCACGAAGGTGCCGACGATGCCGGCGACCCCGTTCATCTCGGGAGAGCGGCCCGAGTAGGTCACCCCGTAGATGACTTCATCATGGCCGGACTGGCGAGCCAAGAGCAGGGACCAGGCGGCCTGGACGAGGCAGTTCACCGGGCAGGCCAACTCCCGGGCAGTCGCGGCGAGGGCTTGGGTTTCGGTGATCGTCAGGGAAAGGACGGTTTCGCGGAATGTGTGGGAAGGGCTCGACGTTCCCGGCAGTGGAGTTGGTGCCTTTAGACCGGCGAGACGATCAGCCCAGAAGGCCCGGGCTGGACCGTGATCTTTGTCCTGGAACCATCGCAGGTAGTCGCGCACCGACTTGGCAGCGGGACCGTGCTGAAGTGGGGCTTCGCCGGTAAGGTCGCCATAGGCCTCGGCGACTTGGGCGATGATGAGCGGCCACGACCATCCATCGACCTGCAAGTGGTGATGCGTCCACACGAGGCGACTGGAATCCTCGGCGATCCGCACAAGGATCAGACGCATCAGGGGAGCCGACTCGATGGACAATCCCTTGGCGTGATCGTCGCGCAGGAGTTGCTCGAAGCGTTCTTCGGAAAAGCCCTCGGTGCGCCAGTCCACTGCTTCAAACGGGATTTCCACCGACCCGCGGGCACGCACGATCTGGACCGGCTCAAGCAGGTTTTCTCCGAAAAACTCGGTGCGGAGGCTGGCGTGATGATCGACCGCCACTTGCCACGCTTCGCGCAGCGCGGCAGGATTGATCGGCCCGGTCAAGGCCCAATGCCATTGATCGATTCCGGAGCCGGGACGGGCGACTTCGAGCGTGTAGTAAAGTTGCTGCAGCGGGGTGAGTGCGAGGATGTCTTCGGCTTCATCAGTGCGGGGCGAGAGGCGATCCAGGTCGCCACTGCGGAGTCGAGCCAAGGGGAAGTCACTGGGGGCCCAGGCCTTCGCCGGACGATCCAAGTTGATGATCTCCCTTACGGTCCGGACCAAGGTTTCCGCCGCCTCGCGAACCGCCACCTCCGGCAAATCGGCGAAGCTCCAGGCGAAAGTGAGGACTTCGTCTTTGACCCAGGCATTCACTTCGACGAGGTGGTGGCGAGCCGAGTCAGGATCACACCAGGTATCGAGCTTGGTCAGATCGGTCGCGGGATCAAATTGGAACAATGGATTGTCCTCGAGCACCCGGTCGAATTGTCCGAGGTAGTTGAAGACCACATCACGAGCCGGAACGTCGAGACCGAGCAAGCCAAATCCGAAGCCTTGATCGGGCCGGGCGCGGAGGGCATCCTTGGCGATTCGCATGGCGTCTGCGGGCGTGGTGTCTTTTGCGATGGTCAAAGCCAACGGGGCGATGGTCGTGAACCAGCCGACCGTCCGGGAGTGGTCGAAACCGGCGATGTCATGACGACCGTGCCCCTCGAGATCGAAGGCGATGCGATCGCGTCCTGTCCAATTCCGGAGGGATACGGCCATCGCGGCGACAAGCACTTCGTTGATCTGCGAGCGCATGTTGCCGGGGATTTCGGTGAGTAGGGCCGAGGTTTCCGCAGGTGTCAGGGACACTGCGAATGATCGAGCCTCGCGGACCCGTGTCAGGCCTTCGTGGTGGCGTCCGGGGAGAGTGTCAAGAAGCGCCTGACTGCGCCAGTAGTCCGCTTGGTCCGTCCAGGTTGATTCGTTGCGCAAGGACGCGAGATGGTGCGCCCAGTGGACAAACTCATCGCTCCGCGGAGCTAGCTTTTTACCTTGGTAAAGCGCCGCGAGATCCTCCATCAGGATGCGCCACGATATGCCATCAATCGCAAGGTGATGAATCGCCAGAAAGAGACGAGCCGGTTCGGTTTTCGTTGCAGCGAAGATGACTCCGGCGAGCAGGCGTCCTTCGAGGCTGTCCAGAGCGCGCTGGGCTTCATCGCATGCCGATTGAACAGACGGTGCGTCGAGCGCTTCTTCGAAGCAAGTCAGCGCAAAGTCTCCGGCACCAATCTTCTGAGTGCCGTTTTCAAACCGTGTCCGCAATGCGGGATGGCGTTCGATGAGTTGTTCCAACGCAGCGCGAATTTGATCGGGAGCGAGAGGCTCCCGTGAGGTAAAGAGAAACGCTTGATTCCAATGATGCGAGGCTGTGTCTTCGCGTTGGAAAAACCAATCCTGGATCGGTGTCAACGGCGCGGGTTGATCGAGAGAGTGTTCCATGGCGGCAAGCCGAGGTGTGGCGTTCGCGTGGACATCGCTGCGGCTGCGTTGATCGGCGACTTCGGCAAGTTCGGACAGGATCGGGTGATCAAACAAATCGCGCGGGGTCAGGGCGTAGCCGAGTTCTCTCGCCGAGGTGACGATCTGAATACTGAGAATGGAGTCTCCACCGAGTTCGAAATAATGATCATGTCTGCCAACTTGATCGAGTTTGAGAACTCGGGCCCAGATTGCGCTGAGGGCTTCTTCGGCGGTGCCGGAAGGAGCTTCGAAGCCGCGCCGTGCGAGTTGGCGGAGTGCCTCGGTGGCCGAGGGCAGGGCGCGTCGATCAATTTTCCCGTTGGTGGTCAAGGGAAGTTGATCGAGGAAGAGCATCGCCGCCGGGATCATGTAGGGCGGCATGGCGGTGCCGGCATGACGACGCAGCTCTGCGAGGTCCACCGCGTCGCGGTCTCCGACGAGATAGGCCACGATCTGCGGGTGTCCGCTTTTGCCGTCGACGGTGACAAAGGCTTCGCGCACGGCGGGGTGGCGGACGAGAACTGCTTGGATTTCTCCGAGCTCGATGCGGAAGCCTCGGATTTTGACCTGATCGTCGCAACGACCGAGATACTCCAAGTCACCTCCGGGAAGAAAGCGGGCTACATCGCCGGTGCGATAGAGCCGACCCTCGGCATTCCAAGGATGCGGCAAGAAGCGTTCGGAAGTCAGTTCGGGGCGATTGAGATAGCCGGCCGCAACCCCGGCACCTCCGACAAAAATTTCACCGGGCACTCCCAGCGGGACAGCATGACCCTGCGGGTCGCGGAGATGGATCTCCAAATCGGGAATCGGGATCCCGATCACGCTGCCACCTTTCAGATCGTTTTGAGAAATCGGCCGGTAGGTCACATGCACCGTTGTTTCGGTGATGCCATACATATTGACCAGTTGCGGTTGCTGATCACCGTGGCGCTCAAACCAAGGCCGCAGGCTTTCCAGTTCGAGGGCCTCACCTCCGAAGATGACGGTCCGCAGCGAAAGTGCGGGCAGACTGTCGCCACCGAGGCGTTCCACTTCGACGATTTGCCGGAACGCGGAAGGCGTTTGATTCAGAACCGTGACTCGCTCCTGGGCCATCAGCGCATAGAAATCGGAAGGAGAGCGAGTCGTGTCGTAAGGCACCACCACGAGGCGTCCGCCATACAGCAGCGGTCCCCAGATTTCCCAAACGGAGAAGTCGAAGGCGAAGGAATGGAAGAGGGTCCAGACGTCGGTGTCGTTGAATTGGAACCAGTCCTCGGTGGCGGTCATCAGACGCACGACATTGCGGTGAGTGACCCGGCATCCTTTGGGTTTTCCGGTGGAGCCGGAGGTGAATATCACATAGGCGAGGGAGTCAAGATCGTGGCAGCGTTTCGGGTTGTCCGCCCCGACGTTTGCAAGATCTTCGAAGGAAAGACACACCGCGCCGCTCGAGGGAATCTGGTCGAGGAGAGCTTGTTGGGTTAGCAAGATCGGGGCATCCGCGTCTTCGAGCATCCACTGGAGTCGCTCGGCCGGATAGGCCAGGTCGATGGGCAGATAGGCGGAGCCGGTTTTCAAAATACCGAGGATTCCAATGACGACTTCGGGCGAACGATCCACGCAGAGTCCGATGATGGCTCCGTCGCGATAGGCGGGGTGCTTCAGCAATGCGCCGGCGACGCCATTGGCCGCCGCGTTGAGTTCACGATACGTCCACGCGCGACCCTGATACGACAAAGCGGCGTGATCAGGAGTGCGCTCGACCTGGTCCTCGAACATTTCCACCAAGGTGCCAAGAACCGGGAAGGTGCGCGGGTTGGCCCAGAGGTCGCGGAGTGCCTGCGCCTCAGCCTCGGGCATCAGTTCCATCGAGCCCAGTTTCGCGTGAGCATCCCGAGTGAGTTGGGTCAACAAATGACGCAAGTGACCGAGGGTCCGACGCACCGTATCCTCGGAAAACTTCTTCGGTTCGAACTCCAGCTTCAAGCGCAGTTGGCTTCCGTGATAGGCTGCCAGGGTGAGCGGGAAGTTGGTTTTCTCGTAGAGATCGACTTGGCGTTGCGCCCAGGCACCTCCGATCGCCTTCATCCGTTCACCGAGGTCGAAGGTTTCGAAGACCACGATGCTGTGGAAAAGGCGCTGCCCGCGCTCCAGATCGCAGTTGCTTTGGATCAGCGCGAGCGGGGTGTGCTCGTGATCCCGCATGGCAAGCCATTGCGTTCGCAAATCGACGAGAAGCTCGGTTACAGTCCGGTCGGCTTCCGTGCGAGCGCGGACCGGGAGAGTATTGATAAAAAGGCCCATCGCATCCCCGGCCTCGGGGAGGGAGGATTTGCGACAGGCCCGGGTGCCGCCGAAGACCACGTCACTTTCGCCGGAATATTTGGAGAGGAGAAGCGCCCAGGCCGCTTGCACGACACTGTGGACCGTGGTCCCGGTGGCAGCGGCGAGCGCTTCGCAGCAGGACGTTTCTGCCGATGAAAGAATGATTTCGTCCTGCCATCGGAGGGCTGGCGTTTCCATCTCGCCTGTATCGGATAGGCCATCTACCGTCAGAGGCGTTGGGGCGGTGAAGCCTTGCAATTGCGTTTTCCAGAAAGGTAGAGAAATGGAGCGGAAGTCTTGATCGTGGATCCACTCTGCAAAACGGGAGAAGGGAAAGGCTGGCGCAATCGATGAACCCCTTGCAACGCGGGCAGGCTGTTCGATCCGGTCGAAGAGATCGCTCAGGAGTTGTGGAAAACAGCGTCCATCGATGATCGCGTGATGGATCGTGATGATGAGGACCCGGTCCCGCTCGCCAAATTCCAGCAAAGTGCCGCGCCACAGGGGAGCGTGGGAGAGACTGAGACCTGCCAGTCGATCGTCTGCGAGGAAACGGGACAACTCCGCTGCTCGCTCGCTCGTGGTGTGATGCTTTCGCTTGAGGTGGGTGAAAGGAATGGTTACTTTGGCAAGCTCCTCCGAGAAAGGATCGCCGGGGCCCTCCCAGACGAAGCGGGTTCGGAGCACCGGATGCTGAGATGCGAGGTCTTGCAGGGCGGCATCGACGGCTGCCGGATTCAGGAACTCCGGCGTGGAAACGACAATTTGCTCGATATCAACGCCTTCCAGCCCTTCAAGCTGGTGGAGGAGCATCCCGCTCTGCAAGGGAGTCAGGGGAGTGACTTGGCGAGCCAGACGAGTCGAGTCGGATGGGGGCAGAAGTTCGTCGCGATGTGACATAAGCTCCGTAAAGGAAACACATCGCGAGGAAAACGGAAGTTAAAATTAGTGAAAGTATGAAAATTATAGTTATTCAAACATTCTCCTACTCTGTTTGAAACTGGAGAAAGTCATGGATTGCCGCGGCGACCTTGCCCGGCTCCTCTTCTGGAGATGAGTGCCCGCTCTGTTCCAAAACGATGAGCTGCGCGTGCGGAATCGCCTGGGCCGCCTCTCGGCAGCTCGCCAACGGAATCACCCGGTCGTGAAGCCCCGTGATGATCAAGGTGCGGGGCCGAATGGTAGTCAGATCGACATTGAACTCGGATTTCTCCACAAGACTGCGGGAGAAGCTGAAAAAGGAGCGGGGCAGCCCTTCGATCAGCAGTCGCTTGCGATACTCTTCCGAATCCTCGCGTGTGAAGGCATCCTGTTGATAGTAGGCTTGGGAAAGTGCGGATTGAAATGCGCAGGGCATTGAGATCAGGGTTCGGGCGGTGCCATAGGCAAGGAGACGGGTCGGGGGACTGGCGAGTAGAAGCGGACGCCGTGTCACTTTGCTCAGCGGGCTGATCAGGATCAGCTGCCGGACCCGCTCCGGATGGCGACTGGCGAGTTGCAGGGCGACGGTGCCGCCGAAGGAGTGCCCGAGGAGGTCGCAGGAGTTAATGCCGAGAGTATCGAGAGTTCGCAGGACGAGATCGGCCTGCCCGACCGGACTGTAGGACTCCCTGGCGGTGGGGCGTTCGGTGTAGCCGAAGCCGCTTAGATCCAGGGCGATGACTTGGTGGTGCTCCGCCAACAGGGGAATGATCTTCCGAAACTCGTAGGTTGAAGCGGCGAATCCGTGAATCAGCACCAGTGGGCGGCCCTGGCCGACGCGTTCCACATGGACCGTTTGATGATCGACTTCGACGAGCGAGCCGGGCGCCAGATGGGCAGTCGCGTCCTCATACCGGCTCAGGGTGGCGCAGGAACCCAGTCCGAGACAGGAGATCAGCAAAAGGGAACGCACGAGGAGGGACATGATCGGCCGAAGCTGGAGAAGCGGGCTTCTTCCATGTTGCGCATGATCCGATGGTTTGCAAGTGCGACGAAGAGGCTCGCCCCGCAACCTTGATCGACCGCACCGGAGGGACCAACAAAAAGGCGGAGCCCCGTGAGGGAACTCCGCCTGTCTGAAAATAACCAAATACCAATACCACCAGGGTTCGATCAACGCTTGGAGAACTGGAAGCGCTTGCGGGCCTTGGGCTGGCCGGGCTTTTTGCGCTCCTTCTTGCGAGGATCACGGGTGAGAAGATTGTCTTCGCGGAGGGCATCCTTGATCTCGGCGTTGGACTTGAGCAGGGCACGGGCGAGACCGAGTTGGATGGCACCGACTTGGCCGATTACACCACCACCTTTGGCACTCACTACCGTATCGTATTTGTTGGAACTGCCTGCCACGTGGAAGGGCTGCAAGATTTGATTCTGCAGGGAAAGGGTGCCGAAATACTCGTCGTAGGGACGACCATTGATCGTGATCGCACCGGAACCGGGCTTCAGGGTGACTCGGGCGGAGGCGGTCTTGCGGCGACCAGTAGCGGAATAAGCGACGCTCATAGGAAAGGGTTACGGGGTGCGGGACGATTAGAGTTTGTAGGCCACGACTTGCTGGGCCTCATGGGGATGCTCAGAACCGGCATAGACCTTGAGCTTCTTGATGATTTGACGACCAAGACGGTTGTGGGGGATCATCCCGTTCACAGCACGCTCAACCAACAGGGTGGGGCGGCGGCCACGGACTTTCGCCACGCTTTCACGCTTCTGACCACCGACATAACCGGAGTAGCTGGTGTAAATCTTCTCGTCTTCCTTCTTGCCGGTGACCCGAACCTTCTCGGCATTGATCACGACCACGAAATCACCGCAATCCACATGGGAGGTGAAGATCGGCTTGTGTTTGCCACGCAGGAGGACCGCTGCGGCCACGGCGACATCACCAAGAACCTGGTTCTCGGCATCGATCACATGCCATTTGCGCTCGATCTCTTCTGCTTTGGCGGAAAACGTTTTCATCGTAAGGGTAAACAGCCCTCAAAAAGGGCGAAGGTGGGGAGTGTGGCGGTTCCACGGAGGGACGAATGGACCTCGGGAAGCGGCACGGGGACGGGAATTTAGGCGGACTTTATCATCTGTCAAGCGCTTCTGTGTCGGGTTTTCTCCTGATAGAATCAAGGGTCCCGATCCAAGTGATTAAGATTTCCGAATAAATTTCGTCCGTTTTTTCCACCGTTCTCTAATAGCGGATCTCGGCCATACGTCCAAAGGGTGAAACAATCCCACTCAGAACATGCTACGATTCCTCGCTCTCCCAACCATCTTGCTCGCCCTCGGCGCCACTGTCGTGACGAAGGCGCACGCCACGTCCGATGATGACGAGGACAAATCCCCGGCCCAAGTGAGTAAAGGCATTGAGCTTCCGCGTTGGGAGCAAGGGGAGTTCAGAGACTCGTTCGATATCAGGATCTGGCCCGAGGCGACTGCGGTCTGGCTGGAACAGCAAAATCTGCGTGATCGCATCGCCGATACTACGTTGCCCGAAGAAGAACGGGAGTATTTGAAACAAGTGCTCGCCCAACAACTCGGCGTGCCGGTGTCGAGCTGATGGGGAGCGGAGAAAGCTGGGGCAATCACCGGAGGACGCCCCGGCGACGCTTCCTTACCGAAAAAGTCGGCATTTGGAGACGGCAGGGACGGCTTGCGACCGCTGTCCCACCCCATCCGATAGCTTGGAACGACCCTTTCCAGAGCAGCTTCGAGAGCCAGCGTGTCATTGATGCCATCTGGCTCTATTGCGTGATAGGAATACCGAGCGGTATCGGCTAGTCTGACGGCGGATGCCGCGTTCTTTTCACCAGTGTCGAGTTTTCCGGCTCAAAGCTTGGGCAACTTACGCCGCTGTGTCGTGGACGCTACACGCGGGCGCGACCGAAGATTTTGCGTTTTTTGAACATGAGGTTCGGCCGCTCCTCATATCACGTTGTTACGAGTGCCATTCGGAAGCCAAGGGCCAGCGCAAAGGCGGCTTGTGGTTGGATCGGCGCGAAGGCTGGGCTCTCGGCGGGGATGCCGGACCGGCGGTGGTTCCGGGCGATCCGGCGGCGAGTCTCCTGATGGAGTCGGTCCACTATGGCAATGAGGACCTGCAAATGCCCCCCAAATCGCGATTGAGCGAGCCTGAGGTCGCCGTGTTGGAGCGCTGGGTGCGGATGGGGGCACCCGATCCGCGGAACGAAGTGATGGTCGGAGCGGTTCGCAAGGAACCGATCAACTACGAAGAGGCGAGGCTCGAGTGGGCTTACGGTCCGCTGCGCGGTGGTGCTTCGGGTGACGTGCCTGGGGTCATTGACGACCACATCGCCGACCGACTTTCTCTGTCGGGCCTTACGTCAACAGCCCGTGCCGAGCCAGGCGAGCTTTTGCGACGGGTTCACTATGCCCTGACCGGGTTGCCTCCCACTCGCGAAGAGATGGCGTCTTTTCAGGCTGATTCCAGCGAGGCGGCCTATGCGGCAATCGTCGATGATCTCCTCTCGCGTTCAAGTTTTGGAGAGACCTGGGGGCGTCACTGGCTCGATGTGGCGCGTTACGCGGATTCGAATGGGGGCGACCGCAACTACACCTACTACCAGGCGTGGCGTTATCGCAATTGGGTGATCGATGCCGTCAATGCTGATCTGCCTTACGGTGAGTTCGTGCGGGCACAACTCGCTGGGGATCTTCTCGCGGCGAAGGGATTGGAGAGCGGAGCCCTGACCGAGGCGGCGGCGCGCGACTATCTGGTAGCTTCGACCTTCGTCTCGCTCGGGCCGAAGATGCTGACCGAGCGGGACAAAGAGAAGCTCGCGATGGATGCGGTCGATGAGCAGATCGACACCCTGGGGCAGGCCTTCCTGGGCTTGACCATCGGATGCGCCCGATGTCACGATCACAAGTTCGATCCCATTTCACAAGAGGACTATTACGCTCTCGCCGGGATCTTTCGATCCACGGAAGTCGTGGGCGGCACGCGGAACGGTTGTGTCAATGTCGCGAGTTGGGTGGAGCGACCCATGCCGGGATCGGATCGGGAGGACCCGGAACTCAGCGCCAAAGTCGAACGGCTCGAACGGGTCATGCGTCTCACCGTGGAACAGAGTTTCAAAAAGAAAATCGGAGCCAAGATGGTTGCCGGTGAGCTTCCGTTGCGTGGTTTGGTCTATGATGATCCCATCTCGGTTCGGGAAGGTGTCTGGACAGAGTCGAGCCACTCGCCACGCCGGATCGGGACGGGCTATTGGCACAATGATCGCAAGGGCGACGCGGAAACCCGGGTGACATTTGTCGCAGCCCTCCCGGAATCCGGTGTCTATGAAGTGCGTCTCGCCTACAGCGCGGAAGACAATCGCGCCAAGTCCGTTCCGGTGACGCTACGATCCCGCGAAGGAGATCACGTCTTTTCCCTCGACCAGACGAAGAATCCCAAGGTCGCAGGTGTGCTCGAGCCTCTCGGTCAGTTCTCCTTTGAGAAAGGGGTCGATTACCGGCTCACCATTTCCACCGAAGGCACGACGGGAGCGTATGTCGTGGTCGATGCCGTTCAGTTTATTCCGGTCGTGGACATCGCCGGAGAAGCCGCCGCGCTCGCGGGTATGGGCGATCCGCTCGCGCAGATGAGCGAGGGGGACCTGAAAAAGGAACTGGAGCGTCTCATCGAGGAACTCAAGAACGCCGACCTCGCGATGGCGCCCCGCGACGAGGCGACCCCGTCGGATGTGCATCTGCGGGTGCGGGGTGAGGTGGGGCAGCTCGGGCCCCTCGTGGCACGGGGCTTTCCCGAGGTGTTCGCGACCGACGCGGACACGACGATTCCCGCTGGAAGCAGTGGACGGGTCGAGTTGGCTAACTGGATGGTGGGGCCGGCCCAACCATTGCTTCATCGGGTGATCGTCAACCGGGTCTGGCACCATTTGCTCGGACGCGGGATCATTCCCTCGGTCGATAATTTCGGACGTCTCGGCGAGGCTGCGACACATCCGGCATTGCTCGATGCCTTGGCCGTGGAATTCGGAGCGAAGGGCGGCTCAATCAAGGCGCTGGTGCGCGGAATCGTCTTGAGCGAGACGTATCGGAGAAGCTGCGACGCGACCCCGGAACTTAGGGCGCAGGATCCGGGGAATCTCTACTTCGGATATCAAAACCGTCGTCGGCTCAGTGCTGAGGAGATTCGCGATAGTCTCTTGCTGCTCTCCGGGGAGATCGATTTGAGCCCGGCTCAGGCCACCGCGACTCCGTTGGGGATCGATTTGGATGACCCGATCTCGGTGACGGAGGATCGCAGACGCAGCGTCTATCTGCCGGTGGCTCGGAACAATCCGATCGCCGAGCTGGCCGTCTTTGATATGGCCAATCCCGACTATGTTTCCGGCCTAAGACAGGAGACCACTGTGCCGACCCAAGCACTGTATTTGCTCAATAGTCAGGCGCTACAAACGAGGTCGGCCAAGATTGGGGAGCTCGCCATGAGCGCCGCGCGTTTGCCGGGAGAAGAGGTCGGTTGGCTCTACCAAACCCTGTTAGGTCGGGCACCCAACCCTGTTGAGTCCGAGCGGGCGAGGGGACTTATGGCTGACTTGAGCGGAGGTTCGGAGGATCCCGTCGCCCTGGCGGTGGCCTGCGGGCAGCTCGCCCATGTCTTGCTGGCTTCGGCGGAGTTTCTCTATCTTGACTGATTGCATGAAAACGTTTCCCACCTCCTGCCGTCACGATGACGCTCCGACCTTCTCCAGACGGCAATGGCTGGCATCGGCGGCGGCGGGATTTGGATCCGTGGCGGCAGCGGGCCTGGCACAGGAACTCGCGGGCGGTGCGGGTGAGGGGCTCGTGGGCGGGCTGCATCATGCGCCACGGGCGCGACGGGTGATCTTTCTGTTCATGCACGGTGGACCGTCTCAGGTGGATACGTTCGACTACAAACCGGAGTTAAAAAAGCGTCACGGCGAAAGGCTGCCGTTTTCCCCGGCGAAAAATCTGGACCCGGGTTCGACCGGTTCCGCGAAGCTGATGGCTTCGCCGTGGGACTTTCACCAGCGCGGGGAGTCGGGCCTCTGGGTCAGCGATCTTTTTCCCGAAGTGGGGCGGCATATCGACGAACTGTGTGTGATCCGTTCGATGCAGAGCAAAGGCCAGTCGCACGGCCAGGCAGTCTGCATGCTGCATACGGGAACGGACAACTTCGTGCGTCCTTCGGTCGGATCCTGGGTAAGTTATGGGCTGGGCGCTGAGAGTGCGGATTTGCCAGGATTCGTCAGCATTGGTCCCTCGGCAACCCATGGCGGGCCGCGGAATTATGGCCCGGCTTTCTTGCCCGCCGCGCATCAGGCGACCACGATCGGGCGCAACGGCAAAACAGCGGCCGAGGCGGGCTTCGCGTTTCTGGAGCCGCAGGCTGGTCTCGAAGTGCAAAGCCGTCAGCTCGACCTTCTCAGTGAGATGAATCGGGAATATCTCGACCGCACCCAACATGGACCGGTTGAGGGCATGATCCACTCCATGGAGCTCGCGTTCCGGATGCAGGCCGCCGCGCCCGACGTGATTGACTTGGCCGATGAGCCGGAGTCGATTCGTTCGCTCTACGGCATCGGCGAAGAGGCGACCGACAATTTCGGAAGGCAGTGCTTGTTGGCCCGCCGCTTCGCGGAATCAGGGGTCCGCTACATCCAGGTTTCAACTGCCAATGTGTGGGATCAGCACGGCAATCTGGAGAAAGAGCACGCCAAGAACGCCCGCGCCGTGGACAAGCCCATCGCCGGACTCCTCGCCGATTTGAAACAGCGCGGCTTGCTCGACGATACCTTGGTCGTGTGGGGTGGGGAATTCGGTCGCACCCCTATCGCCCAGGGCAATGGTCGCGACCACAATCCGCAGGGTTTCACCATGTGGATGGCCGGAGGAGGCGTCAAGCGCGGTTTGGCATACGGCGAGACCGATGAATTCGGCTATTATGCGGTGCAGGACAAAGTCCACATGCATGATCTCCATGCGACGATGCTGCACCTGCTCGGCATCGACCACACCCGGCTCACTTACAAATATGCCGGGCGGGACTTCCGTCTCACGGATGTCTATGGCGAGGTGGTGCACGGGATTCTTGCCTAGCAGCCTGTCGGACTTAGAGCGTCTGAACGAGGGAATTGGGGTTCGAGTCAGAATTTTCATGAGTTTGCGTGAACGCAAATGACGAAGACGAGGGAAATTCGGGCCGAATCCCCGATTTTCGTAGCCGGGCGGGATAAGTCCGACAGGCTGCTGGGCGTGTTCGGCCTTGCGCGAGGGCACGCTTTGCCGTAGCGAGGCGGGCATGCTGCGACGTGAACTCATCCATGGCACCGGAATCGGGCTGGCCTATCTGGTCTGGCACTTCGCGACCTTCGCGTTCGGCTGGCACGAGAACGGTCTTGCGCTGCTCCAGGGAGTGCTTTTTGGTGGCATCGCGGTGATCGGGATCGGTTGTAGCTGGTCGCTCAGCGCGATGGTTTTGAAAGACCGCAGCGTCGAGATGGCTGAGGCACTCCGCTCCGGGCTTATCATGGCAGTCGTGGTGGCGCTTTGGGCGATGCTTGGCCAGTTTCTTTACCTGAAGGTTCTCCATCCGGCCCACTCCGAATACCTGGTGGAGATGGTGAGGCAGCACTATGCCCAGGGAGGCACGCCGGTCGAGGAGATCGAGCCCATCACCGAGCAGGCTCGGATCGACTTCGGGCAGGGGCCGATGATTCGGCAGTCCGGGCTCGGGGCCTTCTTGACCGGCGCGATTGCCAGTGCGCTCACCTTGCTGATCGTTCGATTCCGTCTCCGTCGATGAAAATTTCCCGTCCTCAAGTGCTCGGCATTTCCGCCCTTTTGCTCCTCCTCCCCATGTTGGTGTGGTGGTTGCTCGTGTCAGCAGGTCAGCTCGGCAAGCTGGGCGAGCCGCTGCGACCTCCCTTCAATCTCTCGGATCGCATCGTTACCATCGAAGTCGCTCCCGATGAGGAAGGCACTCTGAGAGCCCGTTTCGCCGGGTGGGAAGAGGGCGATCCCGAGTTGAGCGCCGCTGAGTTTTATACCGAAGTGCTCGGGCGCACCCGCACGCTGCCGGCGATCTACCGCGTCCTCGATGTGACCTCGATCATCGGGGTGCTTTGGGTGGTCTTCGGCTTCGCCGGACAAGCGGTTTTCATGGGGCGGATGATCGCCCAATGGCTCGCCAGCGAGAAGGCGAGATCCTCGGTGGTGCCGCCGGTTTTCTGGTGGATGAGCCTGCTCGGTTCCTCCATGCTGATGGTCTATTTCCTTTGGCGGAAGGACCTCGTCGGGTTTCTCGGCCAGAGCACTGGTTGGGTGATCTATATTCGTAATCTGTGGTTCATCTACGGGAAGGATCGCGCGGGCGAGGCGACAGCTTCCGAGTAGCCGCGAGCGCGACGGAGTGGATCTTCATCTGTGTAGCTGCGAGCGTAAGCGAGTGGAAGTCAGCGGTCTAGAGTCGAATGCACTGCGATCCACTCGCTCACGCTCGCAGCTACCAGGTTGGGGTAACCTCACTTCAAATCGCCCACTTTGATCTCCCGGAAATCAATCGCCATTTCATTTTTGGAATGGAGTTGCAGGCCGATGGGACCACTTGGTTTGCCGGTCTCGGAGGTATAGGTGAGAACCTTGGCGTCATTGAGAAACACGGTATAGACGAGCCCGCGGGCTTCGATCCTGAGGTGATTCCAGTCGTTGGCTTTGAGCAGGTCGGCGACACCGGTTGCTTCGGCCGGGTAGCCCTTTTTGGGGATATACGGGGACGCGGTGAGGTCGCGCTTGAGCGAACCGGAGATGCCGATCTGGATCTGGTCGTCGCAACGCAGGAAGACTCCCGAGTCCACCGTGCCGCTGATGAATTTGAAGTCCAGCTCAATGGCAAAGTCGGTGAAGTCAGCCTCGGTCCAGAGCGTGCTGCCGGCCTTCGCTTCGTTGTTGCGCACGTGGAGCACGCCGTCTTCGATGGTCCAGCATTCGCTTTGCTCGGGAACTTTCCATCCGGTAAAATCTTTCCCGTTAAACAGCGGGCGGAGCGTCTCCTCGCTATGGCCGGGGGAGGCGAAAAAGGCGAAGGCAGCGCAGCAGGAGAACAAGAGGGGCGTTTTCATGGTAGGGATCATACGGTCGGCTTCCAGATTGGCGTAGAGCGGGGCGAATGGCAAGTCACGCAAGCGAGGGCGCGCGAATTTTCTGCAAAGGACTCTTGAAAAGGTAGGTGGTATCCCTTATACCCCAGCGCATGAGTCGCTATGCCCTCGGTCTGGACTACGGAACCAACTCCTGTCGCTCCCTCCTTGTCGATCTGGACAACGGAGAGGAGCTGGGTTCTGCGGTGTTTCCCTATCCTTCGGGGCAGATGGGGATTTTGACGGATCCGAGCGATCCGCATGTGGCCCGGCAGAATCCACAGGACTATCTCGACGGAATGGTCGCAATCGTGCGTGGAGCGCTGGAGCAGGCGTCCGAGCGACGTCCGGGATTCGCGGCGAATGACGTCATCGGACTCGGCATCGATACCACGGGCAGCACTCCGATTCCAGTGGATGCGGCGGGCACCCCGCTTGCCCTGAAGCCCGAATTCCGCGACAATCTCAATGCCTATGTGTGGCTTTGGAAAGATCACACCGCTTACGCCGAAGCTGCGGCGATCACGGAGAAGGCGGCGGCCATGCGACCGGAGTATCTGGCTGCCTGCGGCGGGATCTACTCCAGCGAGTGGTGGTGGAGCAAAATCTGGCGATGCTCCAAAGTGGATCCCGCCGTTTTCGCCGCCGCGCATTCCTGGGTCGAGCATTGTGATTGGCTTCCTGCCGTTCTGACTGGACACACCCGCCCGGATTTGGTCAAGCGCAGCATCTGTGCCGCCGGTCACAAGGCCATGTTTGCAGCATCTTGGGGCGGTTTGCCGGACACCAAATTCCTCGCCTCGCTCGATCCTGCTCTGGCTGACCTGCGCGGACGCCTCTACGATTCCGCCGAGCCCTCTGATGTCTCGGCAGGAACTTTGACTGCGGAATGGTCGGAACGACTGGGCTTGCCCGAAGGGATCTCCGTGGCGGTCGGCGCCTTCGATGCGCACATGGGAGCTGTTGGAGCGGGAGTCAAGCCGGGCACTTTGGTGAAGATCCTCGGGACCAGCACTTGCGATATCACAGTGCTGCCGAATGCGGTGGAACTCGGGGCCGTCCCCGGAGTCTGTGGGGTGGTGGACGGTTCGGTCCTCCCGGGGCACTACGGGATCGAAGCCGGGCAATCGGCCGTCGGCGATATTTTCCTATGGTTCGTCAACAACCTCGTGCCGGACTCGTATGGTCGCACCATCGATGAAAAGTTTGTCGAAATGGAGCGTCGTCTCGCGGTCATGAAACCAGGTGAGTCGGGCTTGCTTGCGCTCGATTGGAACAATGGCAACCGCACCGTGCTCGTCGACGTGCAGCTCACCGGATTGATCCTCGGACAGACCTTGCACACCAGCGCCCACGAAATCTACCGCGCCCTGATCGAGGCAACCGCCTTCGGAGCTTTGACCATCGTAAACCGGATGGAGGAATACGGCATCACCATCTCCCAGATCGTCAACACCGGCGGATTGGCGGTCAAAAACGCCACTCTCATGCAGATCTACGCCGACGTCCTCGGACGACCTTTGCGGGTTGCGGCGAGCGATCAGACCTGCGCGCTAGGGGCCGCCCTCTTTGGTGCGGCCAGTGGCGGAACGGTGCGTCTCGAGGAAGTTCAGGAGACCTGCTGCCGTCTTCGCGAAATCGAGTATGTGCCCATTCCCAAGAACCAAGCCATCTATGCCGAGTTGTTCGCCCTCTACAGCCAAGTCCACGACGCCTTCGGCAAAAACGGATCGGTCGAACTGGGTCGCGTCATGAAGGAATTGCTGAGGATCCGGGCGGCGGCACAGAAGTGAGCGCGCTCTCAGGGATCATCACCCCTCCACCTTGATCGCCGTGACAGTGCCAGCCATATCCGTTCCGAGGGACATTTTCAGGCCCCATTGCTCGGAAATTTTCTGGAGTAGTTCGCGACGGGAAATATCTCCCTCTGAGCTGAAGGTGAACGGAGGCGCTCCGGTGGGGAGATTTGATGTTTCGTAATAGACTTCGTTGAGCGGCACCTGATCGAAGATCAGTTGAGGGGTCATGTATTTGTAATCGACTTTGAACCGCTCATCGAGCCAGGCGCTGAGTTTGGCATCCTTGGTCTTCAGAAAGCTGCTGCTGCTATTTCCTCCCCCGAAGGAGATTCCCTTGAACGAGCCGCAGGAGGTCAAAGCTCCGCAGAAGCAGAGGGCAGTGAGAAAAAAGAGGGCAGCGGAGCGGTTCATGGGGCGAAAGTAGCCGAAAGGGCGGGAAATGTCTTTGGAAAAAGAGCGGGAGAAGGTATGCAAGAAGGAAGTATCCACCCCCGAAAGAGTATGAAAATCGCGATTTATCCCGGCAGCTTCGACCCCGTGCACAACGGTCACCTCGACGTGATCGAACGAGCCACCCGGCTCTGTGATCGGGTGATTGTGGCGGTGGCGGTGAACCGGTCGAAACAGGCGAGCTTTTCACTGGCCGAGCGGGTCGAACTGTTGCAAGCGACGACCAAACAATGGCCCGCAGTCGAGGTGATGTCCTTCGAGGGCTTGTTGGTCGATTTGGTTCGTCAGCAGCAGGCCCAGGCCGTCGTAAGGGGCATTCGGGCAGTCTCGGACTTCGAATATGAATTCCAAATGGCCCTGATGAACCGCAGCCTCGACGAAAATTTCGAGACGATATTTCTGATGCCGAGCCAAGAGAATATTTACCTTAGCTCCAGGATCGTGAAGGAGGTCGCCCAGTTGGGAGGGAATATCGACAACTTCGTCCCGGCAGTGGTGAAGGCAGCTTTGGCGAAGCGAGGGTGAGCCGATC
>Ga0163144_10011520_pt1 | contig 18703 bp, 13 predicted proteins | sample OliLak19BULKMAT1_FD_123175 | JGI IMG/M metagenome (GOLD analysis project Ga0163144, IMG submission 123175) | Freshwater microbial mat bacterial communities from Lake Vanda, McMurdo Dry Valleys, Antarctica - Oligotrophic Lake LV.19.BULKMAT1 | ecosystem: Environmental > Aquatic > Freshwater >... | reverse complement strand
CCGCAGTCGCTCTCTCCGCACAATAAGGTGTAGTGACAATAAATGTAAATGTGTATAATAGGGGAGAAATATCCAAATGGTGTACCTAGACCTTTTGGATTGTTGTTTTAATGAAACCGTAATTCAATCATACCTATGCAAGACAAAGATAAAAATAATGATAATCCTGACAGCACAACTAGTACCCCAGATACTAAGCCGGTGACCGTCGGGACTGATAGTACCACCACTTCGAGTGTGGCACTTCCCACGACCGCTACTATGGTGGAATTGGCGACAGCGAGTGCGACAGCGGTGTCGACTACTCCGTTAGTACCAGGGTCCGAATCAGCTAGTATGCTCGAGACGGCGAACAGTGGCGCTACTGCAACCAATATGCCAGCTGCGGTACCTGTCGTGGCTGTGTCTGAAGCAGATCCCGCAACTCTGGTTGGCGGTGGTGTTTTCAAGCAGTACGCTATTGCTTTAGTGGTGGTAGTTCTGATGGGTGGTGGTTTGTGGTATGTGATGGAAGCACAAGGCCGCATCCAGACGGGAGTGTTTGCGAACATTAAGGCGGTATTTGTACCCGAGCCGGCGGCCGCTACCGTCAACGGTGAGCGACTGACAGTGGCGCAAGTGGAGAGAAATAAAGTGCAACTTAAAGCCGCCGCGCAGGCTCAAGGGGCTGACCCGTCAGCGCCAGAGATAGTCGCTGAAATTGACAAACAAGCGCTTGATTTATTGATCAATACTGAAGTATTGCGGCAAGCGGCCGTTGCCGCTGGTGGCAGTGTGGCCGAGGCAGACACCGAAGCTCGTTACCAAGAGATAGTTTCTCAACTTGGTGGTGAAGAGGCGCTTGGCGCCAAGATGGTAGAGCTTGGACTGACCACTGAAGGCCTACGGAAAGACATTGCTGGTGAGATCTTGATTCAGGAGTATCTTAAGACTGCTATTGATAGTAGTGCCCTGACTGTGACTGAAGCTGAAGTGTTAGAGTTTTACAACCAAGTTAAAGCCTCGAACCCCGACGTACCAGTGCTTGATGACGAAATTAAGGCGACCATTGAGAAGCAGTTAGCCACACAAAAAGAACAAGAGCTTATTTCTGCCCATTTGGATAGTTTGCGCGCCCAGGCGAACATTGAGATTATTGAAGTAAAAAGCTAACCGCTATGAGTGAGTCACTCACTAAGCACACAAAAGTAGTTACTTACCGTCCGCAAGAGCGCGTTGCCCTCTTGCGAACGTTGTCTGTAGGTGAACAGAGTACGATTTTGCAATCAGTCTCCGCCTATGTCCAACAGCAAGTTTTGCACGAGCTGACCGACCGCGAGATAATCGATATTCTCGATCATATGGATTTGCAAGCGGCCCAGCACTTAGTGACCCGTCTTAAGAATACTAAACGTCGGGGAAAAATTGTCAGTGCGCTTAAGTCTGATATTAAAGATAAAGTAGAGTTCTTTTTGCGTTTCCACCCGAAAGCGACTTTTTCACTGGTGCACTTCAACTATGTCTTTGTTAGTGCTGATACCACTATTGCCACCGTGAGTGATATTATCGAGACACACTATGAAGAGACTGGTAAGTTCCCCGAAATCCTGGTCCATGAGGCCGGTGTTCTGTTGGGCGAAGTTCCGCTTAATGTCTTGGTGCGGGAGCGGAGTAATTTGGCGCTTAGTAAATTCATTAAACCAGTAGTAACAGTATCATATCAGGCCGAGATAAGTACTATTGTTGACACCATTGCTTCTTCCGGTAAGCAAAAATTGGTCGTCCTTGATCGCGACGCGAGTGTGCTAGGTATTGTCTACGCTGATGATGCCCTTGAACTATTTGGTCACCTCCCAGCCCTATCCTTCTACAGTTTTGCTGGCGTCGACAGCAGCGAGCGGCCACTTGATAGTGCGGTCCAGAAGTTTAAGAATCGATACGTGTGGCTAATTGTAAACTTGGGTACAGCGTTTTTAGCCGGAGGAGTAATTTTACTCTTTAAAGACACTGTGACCGCGCTGAGTATTTTGGCCGTCTATATTCCGGTTGTGGCGGGAATGGGTGGCAATGCTGCCAGCCAGACTTTCGCAGTGACTCTCCGCGGGATCACTCTCGGCTCAGTTACCATTGAGGATGCTCTGCCGGTGATTTATCGTGAGCTTGGTGCCTCGCTGTTAAACGGTTTACTTATCGGGTCTATTGTAGCGGCCATATCGGTAATATGGAACGGCAGTTTTATGCTCGGCGTGGTGGTTGGACTCAGTATGATTGGGGTTCATTTGGTCGCTGGTTTATTTGGAGCGCTGATTCCTTTAGTTATCAAGAGGTTTGGCCTAGATCCAGCCTCCATCTCGATGATATTTATCTCGACGACTACCGACGTCTTTGGACTTTTGTTACTCCTCGGCTTGGGGGCCTGGTTACTTCTATAGCTATTTTACCGGAGCGGTGCTGTGTGCATGGCGGCATTCACCGTGGACAACCAGCTCGATATTTTTGATATCAAAGTTGGGGATGTTAAGTTCTTTAACTAAGGCAGTTTCGTTTATTTTAAAATGAATGACTCGGCTGCAGTCATCACAAACAGCATGATGATGGGGGTGCGCTTGGTATTCAAAGCGGGCTTCGTCGCCCCCGAAGTGTAATTTTTTAATGGTACCAGCCAACACGAAGGCTTCGAGATTACGGTAGATTGTCACGAGGTTGATATGAGGCAGGGCTTGATGAAGCTCCGAAGCCGACATAGTAACGTGACTGGTGGACAGCATTTGGATGATTTCTTGACGATGTTTAGTCTGGCGCATATTTGTCTACAGTAGGGTGTTTAAAGGAAGCGGTCAAGTACCCGACGAATACTTTGGCGCAGCCAGGCTCTGGTAAGAATGTAATAAATCCATAGAAAACTAACGGCGCCGGTAGTCAGCAAGGTCAGGGTACTAATCGTCTGTAACGTAGACAGGTGAGTCGTCGGTAATCCGCAGGCTGTGCACATAATTATTAAATAATAGCATATGCAACTGATTTGCAAAATGTCTTCATATTGTGTATATTGTTAAATGCAACTGATTTGCATTATATGAACAACCTTTCTTCGAAGTTACCCGTCACAGTACTCTCTGGTTTCCTCGGGTCCGGAAAAACTACGCTTCTTAATCACATTCTTCGTAACCGAGAGGGGCTAAAGGTAGCCTTGATTGTTAATGATATGTCGGAGGTCAATATTGATGCGGATATTGTGGCTCGCGGTGACGCCAAGCTTAGTCGGACTGAGGAAAAACTGGTCGAAATGAGTAATGGCTGTATCTGCTGTACCCTGCGCGAAGACCTGTTGATTGAAGTAAAGAAACTAGCCAAAGAGGGTCGTTTTGACTATCTCCTCATTGAATCAACTGGAATCGGTGAACCAATGCAAGTGGCCGAGACCTTCACCTTTGATGACGAAAGCGGCGATATCCTCAAAGATTTTACCAAGCTCGATACAATGGTGACGGTAGTAGATGCCGTTAATTTTCTGCATAACTGGAACTCTAGAGAAACCCTCCGGGAGAGGGGTGAATCTCTAGGTGAGGCAGACGAGCGAGATATTGTGAACCTCCTCACCAATCAGATTGAATTTGCCAATATTGTCATTCTAAATAAAGTCAGTGACGTTACCAAAGAAGAGAAGACTAAGATACGCGGCATCATTGCAACTCTAAATAGTGAAGCTGAAGTAATTGAAACTAATTACTCAGCTGTACCACTGAAGAAAATTATCAACACTGGGCTATTTGATTTTGATAAAGCCGCCCTGGCCCCGACTTGGCTCAAGGAAATTCGTGGCGAACAAGTGCCAGAAACCCTCGAGTACGGTATAGATAGTTTTGTCTATAGAGCCGACAGACCCTTCCACCCCGAGCGATTTTATGAGTGGACAAAAACTATTCCCGAGACTGTAGTCAGAGCTAAAGGCTTGTTTTGGTTAGCGACCCGTTTTGAAGAAGCGGGAGATTTTGCTCTAGCTGGTACACAACTACAGCTTAAAGCCGCTGGTTGGTGGTGGGGCATTGTTGATGAGTCAGAGTGGCCGGAGGCTATCAAACAACAAGCAAAAGAGAATAACTGGCAGTCACCCTACTTTGATCACCGTCAAGAGCTAGTATTTATCGGTATCGATGTGGATAAAGAAAGTATTAGTAAAACTCTGGATGACTGCCTGTTGACTGACGATGAGTGGCGCATGGGTGTGGTCGGTTGGCGGACATTATCAGACCCATTTGAAGATTGGTAAAAATATAAAATATATGAGAATTGCATTTGTGGGAAAAGGCGGGAGCGGAAAAAGTACACTATCGGCATCATTCGCGGCGTATATTACAGAAAATACCACAAAGCCAGTAGTAGTTTTTGACGCAGACCTCAATATTCATACACCGGAGCTTCTAGGCTTTCGGACTATTCCCGTCGAAAAACATCTATCACATCCCGAAACAACCGTAGCAATTAAAAAATGGCTGATTGGAAAGAATGACATTAAAGATCTAGGAGCGTTTAGAAAGACCACTCCACCAACGAATAGGTCCAATATTCTCGATATTTCTAAGTTGGAACAGTCACCACTCTATAAGTTTGGTGTCCACAAAGAGAATCTCTCAGTTTTTGCTGTTGGGACGTATCAAGAAGATGGTATTGGCTCAAGTTGTTACCACACTAATTTAGCTATCTTTGAGAGTCTTCTTAACCACATTGATGACACTAAGGGCTACGTCATAGCTGATATGGTTGCGGGGATTGACTCTTTTTCAGGTACACTTCATGCCCAATTTGATATGACCTGTTTGGTTGTTGAGCCAACCAAAAGAAGTATTGAGGTGTATATAAAATACAATGAGCTTGCCCAAGAAGCGGGCGTTCACAATCAGCTTGTGGTGATTGGCAATAAAATAAATTCGGCGGACGACAAAGCTTTTATTGCTTCTCATATTAAATCAGAAAAAATTATTGGTTACTTTACTGATGATGTGCACATTAGACTGATTGACCGTGACGAGCAGCTACTTGATATAAAAAAATTGAACCTAGATAATCAAGATTTATTACATACTATAAAAATAAAACTCGAATCGTTACCTGACAGAAAAAATGTCAGACTCGAAAAAATTTGGGAATTGCACCAGAAATACGTTAGCTTACCGTTTATTAAAAATAGTTTTGGAGATTTGACGACCCAAATAGATAAATCATTCTCGTTTAAAGATTCTCCCTAGGATTTATTGTGACCAGAAATAGTATATTGAGATTTTAATATTCTATTTCTGGTCACAATCCTGTGACTGGAAATGTTCTTTGAAAGGAAAGTAAGAGAAAATGCAGATTCTAGCAATCGTCGGCTCCCTTGGAGCCGGCAAGTCCAGTCTTGTCGAGAATACGATAAGACAGGCAGTTCAGACTGGACTGCTTGAGACAAATCGCGCAGCGTACTTGCTCAACGACCGACCGTCACAAGACGGTCGGATGGTTGATGGACACAGTATTCGCGAAGTCGCTCGTGTCATTCCATTTCCAAACAGATGCTTCACCTGTGAGGATTCGGAAAATCTCCAACGGCAGTTAAGGGTACTTTCTGAAAGCGGCGAAATTGATCTGGTAGTCCTTGAGGGCTATGGCTTTGTCGCTGGCGCAGAAATGACCGAAGCCCTGCAAGGGACAGGTTATCCATTCCATATCTTCACATTGGTTGATGCTAAGCACCTCGTTGAAAATCGAGCTGCTTACGGGGAAGTGATCGAGAGCCAAATCGCATCTGCTACCCTCGGAATTGGCGTCACTCATGTGGTGAACGGCAAATTGGATGCTGTACTTGAATTGGTCAAGACAAGTGTGAAGGCTGGGGTGCCAACGATGGCAATCCCAAAGGGTCATGGCATACCGCCGCGCCTCTTCACACATCTGTTTTCTTCTTCCGAACCGAAAGGCTCGGACATGATTTGCGGCTGTGGTCACGTCCACTTAGGTCATGATCATTCTCATCATCAAGGGAATCACCACCATGGACATAATCATGACCACCCTCATGCACATCATGATTTCTTCTCCGTGACGTACCCGCTTCGTGAGGGGGTCACTTTGGAAGATTTGCAAGATTTGCTTCGCGATTCAGATGTGATTCGTGGAAAGGGTATTGTATCCGGGGTGCGGTTCGACCTCTCGCATGATGTATGGAGTAGGGGTGACCCAAGCAATCAACCGGGGATCGTTACTCTCTACAGTCGTGGCGGTGAGATTCGGATTCCGGATCAACTTATCGACCCCGAAGCGCGTTCGTCTCACCTAGGTTCGACCAAGTTGCTCTTGCGACAGAATGTTGATGCGAAAGCAGCGAAGGCTGCACTCGAACGCTTGACAAAGTCAATACCTGTAGAGGCGGTTGTTCTTCCTGGTACCGACGGATTGCGCGTTGCTGTCCAACTGGAGGAGCTTCAACTTCTTAAAAACATTGCTCAGCGGCCGAGCGTTAAAGACGAGTGGCTGGTAAAAGCAATCGGCGTAGCACTTCGTTACTGGGTTTCGTGCGCCAAGTTTATCGAGATAAACAAGTCTAAGATGGACATGGCGGAGTTGCCGGTTAGTTGTCTTGAGCTTGGCCTCTCACTTGGCTGGTGGACGAATCGGTTTGAGAATCAGCTCGAGTCTGCTCTTGTTCAAGAAGTGTCTGACTGCAAAGTCGGTACACTGCTGGCTACCGGTATGGTTGGTTATTGGCTTCACTCTCAGCCTGAGCGGGCCATCGCTCAGGCCGAATACTACCGAGACGTGATGCTTTTTGTTGTCCGGCATGAAAATTTGCCGGAAGACGCAACAGAAAAACTGCTAAGTAGCGTCTTCGACAACGCCTCGGCAGCAGTAAAGGACAGGTCACTTGCTGTGCAAATGGCCTGGATGCAAGCAAAAAGTGCTCTCTCCGCTTAAGTAGCGGGTATTGCGAAACAAACTTGTGCATCGTCGTTCCAAGACGGCGGTGCACTTTTAATATGAAAACAGAAAATTCATTTCAAATGCTAATTGATGATCCTCTAATTGCTCTGTATACAAAAACTGAGCGATTTGATAGTGCCGTTGTGATTTCAGCAGATTGCTTCGCAAGTCTTATACAGGCTTTTTCCGACGCTGCAGATGTACACAGCGCTATGCGTTGTGAGCGTATTATTGCAAAGAGTGAAACTGCAAATTATGAAAAACATGATCAGACATTTCTGATGCTAACAGATTCACATTTTCGTAAACAACAGAGGTATGGTTTGTCACATGATGCAATCAAGCATAAAATTGTGAACTCGTTTCATGCGACCTTACCAATTGATCTGGTGGGACTTATGTTTACTCGAAAAAACATTTGCCCGCTTAAACGATCGGCAGGGGACGAATCTGTTGTTGATTTGGCAGAAATTATATCTCTCATTCACTTAAATTCTTTTGCCAAATCAATTGCACGCTTCCACACCTATGGTACAAGATTTAATATTCTTGGAGAAGGCGCTCGCTTTCGCACTGCTTTTAGTTTAGAGGATGAGGTGATACGGAAGTACCAAGCAGGTATATTATTTTGGATACAAAAGTTAAAACTTTCCCATTTATGTTTTTTTGATTACGAGAAGTTTTTAGAAGAAAGACTTTCAGTAGAAAACCGTGACAATAGAAAACATTGTTATGAGAAAGCACTTTGTCTATACAATAAACGTATAGCCCCATTATTGCAGTTTTCTAATATGAACTTATGCCTTAAAAAAGCCATACAGCAAGATCCCGTCACCGACTCATTAAATCCAAGAAATAACTTTGTCCCTCTCTGGGATTCAATTAAGCATTCAATATCATATCCAAGTCTTACTGACTATGCCCTAGCGCACGGATTGGAATATGAGACATTGTATAGGCGCATATTTCAAGATATTCTTAAAAAGAAGACTAGCGCTGAAGATGAGAGGTTGCGTCAATTTGTGCTGCAGCACTCATGGAGCGCTGCTGTTGAACACAATGCTCAAATACTTGGGGACGTTTATGCGCAAATAGACGCAGCAATGCTTGTGCAACCGTTTGCATTTAGAACAACAGTCAATCCAAAACCTAACTCAGAGCAAATTGGAATCTATACAGGGAGAGAGACTTCGTCCCGCGTGCAACCATGGCATGGTATGGCATATCTAACAGTTCGTGGAGCTACAACTCTTGTTTCAACTGTGCTTACAAAATTTGAAATTGAGAGTAAAGGTGGCGTACCTGTCCATATTGATTCAAAATCTCACCCAGCTTTTTTCTACGCCAGCCCCGAAGCAGTATCAATTTTGAGAAAAACGACTCCGCTATCTGTCTCAATGTGTACTCGATAAATTCAAAGGCTATTGATAAACAAATTAATGCAAGTGAGTTGCATTTATTCTAAATTAGCATAGAATAGTGGGATTAATTCAGCGATAAATTTCACATATGTTGATTCAGATTTTATTGGCTGCGGGAGCGATTATGTTGGTGTCTCTCATCGGAAAGGTCTTTACCTATGGGATTGCTAAGCGGTTTATGGAGGAACGTTTGGCTTACTTGGTATCGTTTTCAGCGGGAGTGTTTTTGATTACGGCTGGGGCCTTGGTGTTGGAGGTATTTGAAATATTTGAGGGGAGTGTGGTAACCGCCATAGGACTCGTGCTCGCCGGGTATGGTTTGGCGTGGGTACTGCAGACGCTGATGCCGGAAACGCACCATCATCACGGGACTGACGATAGTGATTGTGGACACGACAAATCAGGTGCGCGCAAGCTCTTGGTTGGAGACGCAATTCATAATGTCACGGATGGTATTTTACTAGTGCCAGCTTTTTTAGTGTCACCAGCCTTGGGACTGGCTGTGACTGTTTCAATTGTCATTCATGAGACGCTCCAGGAAATTTCTGAGTTCTTTGTACTCAAAAAATTTGGTTATAGTACACGCCGGGCTTTGTTTTTAAACTTTTTAACGTCAAGCACGATTCTCATCGGAGTAGCGATTAGTTACTTTGCGGTCGTCTCTCACGAATTAGAAGGGGTACTCCTGGCGATAGCTGCCGGTTTTTTTCTCCATCTAGTTGCCCACGACCTCCTCCCTAAACGACATAATCATGAGTCAGGTAAAGAGTTTCTGAATCATGTCTTGCTCGTGCTAGTTGGACTGGTAGCGATGTACGCTATCACTACCTATTTAACTGAAGGACACACTCACGGTGACGGGGAAGAACACCATGATGAAGTTCATCATGAAGAAGAAACCCACGATAATCACAGTGAGACTAATATTATTTAGTAGCGCTGAGGAGTTGACTAGTGATAGCAAAAGAGGGCGAGCACCGCTCGCCCTCTTTTGCTATACTAGTAACACTACTTATTAATATACAAATTATGTTTTTTTGGATTTTTTTGATTGCCGTGTTGTTGCTGTTGCCGTCAATATTATTTATCGTTAGGGGAAAGACAGCAGCTATTTTGGAAACATTTGGCCGGCCTCATAAGTCGGCGGTATTTCCAGGTTTGCATACCAAATTGCCGTGGCCAATCACGGTGGTAGTCGCTCGCATTAACTTACAGCTTCAAGAAATTCACGCTGACGTGTCGGTTAAGACGAGTGATAATGCGTTTATGATGTTACCGGTTAAGGTGCAGTATAAAGCCAGTGATGACGCCATCGGAGCGGTCAAGGCTCATTATGAACTGGAATCACCTGAAAAGCAGATTACGTCATATGTGTTAAATAATGTACGGCAGACTGCCTCGGGTATGGAAATGACGGAACTTTACGCTAATCGTGACTCTGTCGAATCACAGGTACAAACTGCTCTATCTGAACAATTTGCCCGTTTTGGCTATAGTATTGAAAACGTTTTAGTGGACGAACCGCAGCCAAGTGTTGAAGTGCGCGATGCGTTTAATAAAGTGATTGCCAGTAAGCGACTAATGGAGGCAGCGCGCAACGAAGCTGAGGCAGCGCGAATTAAACTCGTTGGAGCAGCGCAGGCCGAGGCCGAGAGTAAAAAACTCCAGGGTGAGGGTATGGCACAAATGAGAACAGCGATTGCTCGCGGACTTGAGGAAGCAATGGAGACAATGAAAAAAGCTGGCCTTGATAATAACGTTGCTATTCAATTTTTAACCGATACTAATCGCCTTGATACTATAACCAGCGCCGCCAGTCATGGTAATACAATTATTATTGATGCTGGTTCAAATAAAGATTTAGCCAGCATGGCGGCGATGTTGGAGTCAGTGAGAACAAAATAGTTAAATAGTTAAATAGTTGAGTGTGAAGTGAGGTGACTTTAGCTCGACTGCTTTTTTGCTGGAGATTCTTAATTGAGGGGTTAAACCCCTCAATTTTGTGGAGCTGATATCTGATATACTTAGGGTTATGAATATACAATTATTTTTGACGGTTTATGCTATTTCGGTGCCACTGTTTTTTATCATTGACATGATTTGGCTCGGTTATATTGCTAGTGATTTTTATCGTAATCGACTGGGTCACTTGCTTGGTGATGTTAACTGGACCGCAGCTATAATATTTTATTTAGTATTTTTGGTTGGACTTACATTATTCGCAACTTATCCGGCCGTTATTAAGGGGGCGCTGTCATATGCGCTTATTTGGGGAGCTTTGTTTGGTTTCTTCACCTATGCTACCTACGATCTTACAAATTTAGCAACGATGCGTGACTTTCCCTTATCAGTTGCCCTCGTGGATATAGGGTGGGGTACATTTCTAGGAGCAGCTGTGGCTGGAAGTACCTTCTTAGTATATGGTTTCTTCCAATAATTATGAAGATAGGTTGGATAGGATTGATTGTTTTATTTTTTATCTCCAGCCTAATTCTTACCGGATTCTGGTTCTATAGTGAAGGTCCGGCTAATATTATTGACCCAAAAATGACCGAGATTGAAATAGATGAACTTTATGGGCCGTTTATTCCAATATATTTTGGAGAGTTACAACTTCGGGCCTCAGTAGCAGATACGGAGAGTGAACGTCAACAAGGGCTGTCGGGTACACCAGTGCTACCAACTGGTATTGTCAAGCTATTTATTTTTGAGTCACCAGCGGTGTGGGGGTTTTGGATGAAAGGAATGAACTACCCGATTGACATAATTTGGCTTGATGCTGATAAAAAGATTATTCACGTGGCCGCTAACCTGGCGCCCGAGACTTACCCTACCTCTTTTTTACCACCAGTCGATAGTTTGTACGTGATTGAGACGCCAGCTGGTCAGGCCGAGCGTGAGCAGATGGTGGTCGGGGCCAAGTTCACTTGGTAGTTTGTACTTGATGTTTTATGTGGTATAATGCGAGGGCATGATGATCGCCCCATAATTTTATTATGGGGAGGAAAGTCCGAACACACCCGAGAGTAATTTCGGAGCCAGGTAGCGGGTAATACCCGTCCGACTTGCGCAAGCAAGCGAGAGGTGCGAGCAGAGACGCCTAAGGCGAAAGCTAAACGGATTCCTAGGATAATTCTAGGAATAGCTGTTACGGTAACGTGGCAGGTGAAACGAGCTAAATCCTTACCCGTGTGCAAGGCCGTGCCGATTGAGGGCTGTGTGAATTATTCTGTAATCAGTAATAAGCCGTACAGCCCTCAATCGGAGAGCCGCATGAGGTGGCTAGCAATAGTCATCCTAGGTATATGGTCATCCGCTTTCTAAACAAAGCGACAAAATTCGGCTTATATGCACACTGAACCCCGACACAATGTGTCGGGGTTCAGTGTTCGTGGTATACTTTAGGCATTACCAAGGAGGTGATTTTTAATATAACCTATGGAACAAACAACTTTTAGTCCTCGGACTACGGCGTCGACCGACCGAATTGGCGCTGGTTTATATCGCGTGGCCCAGACAATTTTATTCGTCATTGTCGGCCTATTGCCCCTGGTTTTTATTCCGGGCATGCCCGGCTTTATGAGTGGTACTAAAGTGTTTTTTGTTTTACTCGGACTGGTCGCGGTGGTAATTGTCGCAAGTTTAGCGATGCTGCGTAGCGGAGTCCTACCCTTACGGATTTCGCCTTTGATAGTGGCGTGGTGGGCGGTGGTGCTAGCCTCGGCCATCTCGGCGGCGCTGGCTCCGCAGCTCTGGGTAGCTTTTCTGGGAGATACCATCGAAGTCCATACGGTCGGTTTCTTGGCAGTGGCTGGTGTCCTGATGTCGTCCATGTACCTCTTACGCAATTCCGGCAAGAGTGTTGTTTATATGTACCTGATGCTCTTCGCTTCGTCGATTATTCTCTCGGTCATACACTTGGTACGGGCTTTCTTTGGAGCAGACTGGTTTTCTTTTGGAGTCCTCAATTCCACCTCGGCGTCCTTAGTCGGTAGTTTTAATGATCTGGCTCTCTTCCTCGTACTGACGGTATTAATAGGTTTGATTGCGCTGGTGCAGCTAGCCTTGCCGCGGCTGGTGGTCGGACTATTGTCGGGACTAATTATTGTTGCTCTAGTGCTTTTGTCGGTTATCAACTTCTTCACCGTCTGGCTCACCTTGTCACTTTTCAGTTTATTGCTCCTGATGTACACCCTGACCCGAGACCGATTTGGTGATACTACCAAAAAGTCGCAGGCGGCTCCATCGTTACCAGCGACACTGGTAACGGTAGTGGTGTTTATTGTCGGAACCGTATTTCTGGTTGGGGGTAACTCTCTAGGGGGTATTATCTCTACGGCTACCGGTATTTCATATCTTGAAGTTAGGCCTTCCACTGAAGCTACCTTATCTATTTTGCGGCAAGTATACAATGACAACGCTTTTACCGGCAGCGGCCCAAATCATTTTAGTGAGGTGTGGCGTCAATACAAAGATCCTTCAATTAACGAAACTGTATTCTGGAATAGTACTTTTAGCTCAGGCAGTGGTTACATACCGACATGGTTTGTAACTACCGGCTTACTAGGAGTGCTGGCTTGGTTGATTTTCCTTGGTCTCTTTATCTATACCGCCGGCCAAGCGCTCTTGCGGCCGAAGACCGATGATCCTTTCTGGTACTTTGTGGCTACTATTACGTTTGTAAGTGGTTTGTTTGTCTGGGGTATGTCACTGATTTATGTTCCCGGCCCGACCATTCTTTTGTTGGGGGCGATGAGTACCGGGCTCCTGGTGGTCGCTCACCAGATGCTAGTCCCGAAAGAGTATCCCACTATCAACCTGTTGACTTCAGCGCGCACCGGCTTTGTCCTGATTGCTATCGTCATGGTAGTTATTATCAGCTCGATTCTTGTCGGGTACCAGTCTACGAAGCAGCTGATGGCGGCGCGAGCCTACGTTCAGGCCGTAAATAGTAACAGCACCGATCCAGCGGTAGTAACCGCAGATATTCTTGCCGCCTACGCCCTCTATCCCTCTGATATCTACATGCGTGATATTGCTACCATTCAACTTTTGACTATGAATCAGCTCTTGCAGCAAGCCGAGCCGGGGGCGACTGATCAGCAGAAGTTCCAAAGAGCTCTCCAGGCCGGTATCGAAGCTTCAACAGAAGCCATCCGCCTCCGCGGTAATGATGCCCGTAACTGGACTGTTCAAGGTGATATCTTTACTGTTCTAGCCGCTGTAAACATCGACGGCGCGCAAGCGCGGGCCATTGAAGCGTACGGTAAAGCAGAGTCATTTGATCCTAAGAACCCGTACTACTCATTACAGCGTGCCCTGATTGCCACCCGTAGTGAAAATACCGAAGAAGCTCGGACACAAGCTGAGCAGGCTCTCTCGATGAAGAGTAACTACACCGATGCTCTGTTCTTACTTTCACAACTGGAGATTGCTTCAGGCAACCTGAAACAAGCGATTGAACGCACTCGGTCGCTCGTCTCACTTGATGTTAATAATCCCGGTCGCTACTACCAGCTAGGCGTACTGCTTTCTGCTGACAATCAAGGAGCGGCTGCCACTGACTCATTTACAGCAGCCCTAACCCTTAACCCAGATTATGCTAACGCTCGCTACTTGCGGGCTCTGGAGTATTTCAAGGCTGGCAATCGAGATTTGGCGTTGTCCGAACTCAAGCTGATCCGTGAGTCAAATAAAGATAACACTACCCTAAGTACCCTGATTGACCAGATAGAGCGAAATGAAGTCACTCCCGAGAGCCTTGCGGCTGCGTCTGAGCCGATTCCTGAGACGGCTCCAGTAGTCACTGAAGCACCGGAGTCAACTGCGACGACTCCGCCCGATACTGATTTACTAAAACCAGTTAATAACATAAATGAAGAGAGACCAGCAGTGACCGAAGCTGCTCCAGAAACAGCGCCATAGATAGCCGTTTCGCTCCGCTATGGTTACTAAAGTCCTCGGCTTGATTTACAAAGAGGTTCGCGGTCTTCATCAGGCAGCGTACGTGCTGGCTCTGTTTGCCCTGGCGTCACAAATTTTGGCCCTGGTTAGAGACCGTCTTTTGGCCCATGAATTTGGAGCGGGCTATGAACTTGATATTTATTATGCCGCCTTCCGGATACCGGATTTGCTCTATGTTTTGTTTGCCTCAGTGTTGTCGATATACGTTCTTTTGCCCTTTGTAACAAAGGCTAGACAAGATAGTGACGGGGCTGGTCGGCAGGTACTAGCCCAAATGTTTACCTTATTCTTAATTGGGTACACCGTGATAGCCGCTGGCGTGGCACTATTGGCGCCATCCATCGTTCCCTGGCTATTCCCCGGTTTTGCGGTGTCGGCCCACGCTGAGATTGTTTTGCTGCTTAGAATTCTTCTCTTACAACCATTCTTACTTGGTCTTTCGAGTCTATTTGGGGTGGTGACACAAATTCATCATCGTTTTGTCTTGTATGCTTTATCACCGCTTCTCTATAATATCGGTATTATTATAGGAGTAATTGGCTTCTACCCTTTATGGGGAGTCTCGGGGTTGGCTTTTGGGGTGGTGCTTGGTGCTCTGGGTCATTTACTTGTTCAGTGGCCGCTTGTCCGAAAAAGTAATTTAGCCTTTTCTCTCACCTGGCAGTTTCAATGGCCATTGTTGCGGCGGGTAGCTTTAATTGCGATCCCTCGAGCCCTGACGCTGTCGATTGTCCAATTACAATTCTTAGCATTGGTTGCCTTAGCTAGTTTTATGACAGTTGGCTCGGTGGCGGTGTTACAACTGGCTTTCAACCTGCAGTCAGTCCCGTTGGCAATCATTGGTATGAGCTATTCGGTAGCGGCTTTTCCCGTCTTGGCTGATTTGTTGGTCAAAAATGAACGACTGCAGTTCAATCTGTATGTCATGACCGCTTTACGTCACATCATATTCTGGTCAATTCCCATTATTACACTGTCAATTGTGTTGCGGGCGCAGATAGTCCGTGTGCTGCTAGGGAGTGGCTCATTCAACTGGGAAGACACTCGGTTAACGGCGGCGGCCCTCGGCTTGTTTATTTTATCACTGGCGGGCCAAGCCATTATTTTGTTATTAGTGCGGGCATTTTATGCCGGTGGGCTTACCCGTTTACCACTGATCTTGACTGCTATCGGGGCAATGATAGGAGTTGGTAGTGCGTATGCCTTGTTTCTCTTATTTACGCGCTCCAGTGAATTTTCTTTGTTGGTTACGACTTTGCTGCGACTGGATGATGTCACTGGGGCTGCCGTGCTTATGCTGCCGCTAGGGTTTACTCTTGGCGTCTTGGTGGAGCTGGTTTGCCTACTATTTGTGTTTAGCCGAAAATTTGGTATGTCACTTCGTCCTCTCTGGTCTACGACCTACCAAGCGCTGCTGGCTGGTCTAAGTGGTGGAGCAGTCGCTTATCTTACCCTCGCTTTTGTGGTTGAAGGGATTAATCAAGGTACGTTTATTGGTATTTTTCTGCAAGGTCTGATAGCTGGATGCCTGGGAGTTTTGGCTGTAATTATAACTTACGAGGCTCTATCCTCGCGTGAGCTCCATGAACTCACGCGGTCATTTCGACCGCGGCTGTTTAAGACAGATGTGGTCGCCCCGCAGCCCGATATTTTGTAGCCTGAATGGAGATTGTTTCTGGGTCTAAGCTAGGGATGCCTCCCAGACTCCCGCGGCTTAGCTCCTAGTATTTTAAAGGTATTTACGGTACTCTAGGCATTAAGTATGACTGTCCCGATTCGAAATTTTAGTATTATTGCCCACATCGACCACGGTAAGTCGACCTTGGCTGATCGCATGCTCGAAACTACCCGGACGGTTGACGCCCGTAAAATGCAGGCTCAGGTGCTTGATTCAATGGAACTCGAACGGGAGCGAGGCATTACTATCAAAATGCAGCCAGTACGCATGAAATACATGCATGGTGGTTCTGAGTATCAACTGAACCTGATTGACACCCCCGGACACATTGACTTCTCGTACGAGGTATCGAGGGCTCTGAAGGCCGTTGAGGGAGTACTCTTGTTGATTGATAGTACGCAGGGGATTCAGGCGCAGACCCTTACTACCCTCCAGATGGCCAAGGAGCAGGGACTTACTATCATTCCCGTATTAACCAAGACCGACATGGGTCACTCCCGCCCGACTGAGGTCGGTGACTCGGTGATTAAATTACTAGGTTGTACTCGCGAGGAGATTATGTTGGTGTCAGGTAAAACCGGCGACGGTGTGCCCGAACTGCTGGAAGCTATCTGTGAGCGAATCCCCGCCCCCCGCAAAAGTGAAATTGACGCCTACCGGGGTCTCATCTTTGATTTTACCTATTCTAATCACCGCGGGGTAATTGTTTTTATGCGGGTATTTGATGGTGAGGTAAAAAAGGGCGACCAACTCTGTTTTGGTGCTGGCGGCAAATCATTTACCGCCCTTGAGGTGGGGATGGTAACGCCGGCTGAAGTACCGGCTGATTCCATTAATGCTGGTGAAATTGGTTACATTGTCACCGGTATCAAGGAGCCAGGCGTAGCTACTGTCGGAGACACCCTTACCCTGGTCAAAAAGCCAGCGCCACCACTGCCAGGTTACGCGCCAGCGCGTCCGGTGGTATGGGCATCAATTTTCCCGAGTAGCCAAGACGATTTTACAATGTTACGTCAGGCGCTTGACCGGCTGAAACTATCAGACTCGTCCTTGTCGTACGAAGAGGAATCTTCCGGCGTCCTTGGTCGCGGTTTTAGATGCGGATTCTTGGGGATGCTTCACCTGGAGATAGTGACCGAGCGTTTGCGTCGCGAATTTGATATTGAAATTATTATTACGGCACCATCCATTGCCTACGAAATTACCCATGACGATGGTACGATTGAATCAATCTACGCGGCCACCCGTTTTCCCGATCACGGCGAGAAGGTAACCGTGCGTGAACCGTGGATTCTAGGACAGATTATTTCTCCGCCAGAACACGTGGGAAACATCATGACACTCCTGTTTGATCACGAGGCGGGAATTTTGGAAACCGAGGTACTGACTGACGGTCGCAACCTGGTCACGATTGAAATGCCGCTGCGGGAACTAATGCGAAACTTTTTTGATAAACTAAAAAATGCTAGTAGCGGGTACGGGTCGCTCTCATACGAAATTGCCGAGCTCCGCCCAGCTACCGTGGTCCGTTTGGATGTCCTCGTAGCTGATGAACTCATTACCGCTTTTTCACGGGTAGTCGGGGAACGTCGGGCAGAGTTTGATGCGCGCGCCACTGTCGACAAACTCTACGACAATCTCCCTCGTAACCAGTTTACGACCAAAATCCAAGCCAAAGTTCGCGGCAAAATCATCGCCTCACGCTCACTGTCAGCGTTACGTAAAGACGTAACGGGGTATCTCTATGGTGGAGACATTACCCGTAAAATGAAACTCCTAGATAAACAAAAGAAGGGGAAGAAGAAGGCGTTGGAGTTGGGGAAGAACAGGGTGTCCATACCACAAGACGTCTTTATGAAAATGGTGAAAAGCGATTGATATCAACCCATCTGCTTTGTCGCTGTTCACAAAATGTCAGTCATCGTACTTAAGTACGCCTCCTTCCACTTTGCTTCAGCTTCGCGCATCTGAGTCAATCTCAATCGCTCTTACTAACTATACCTATCTCAAAATAAATCCCTTTTTACGAATTCTGTGTCGTTGCGAGGAACGAAGCAATCCAGAGTCGAAGGTAATGATATATACTTAGATACCAAATCAATATATGAAAACTCTTAAATTCACTCCAGAACTCGTTGAGAAAATTATAGCGGGGGAGAAGCGGGCTACGTGGCGGTTATTTGATGACAAAGAATTAACTCTGGGGGATGAACTACAATTAATAAATAAAGAAACGAGTCACATTTTTGGCACGGCTATTATTACTGCTGTGTATACAAAAACTCTGGGCACACTAGAAGAAACTGACTGGGTAGGATATGAGCGCTTCAGTTCAGAAGACGAAATGTATGCTACGTATCGTAAGTATTATAGTGACAGTGTTACTCCTGATACTGAAGTCAAAATCATTACCTTTAGTTTCGTACCAAAAGTGTATAATAAAATTGTAGTGGTGGACGAAAATGATGTAGTGTTGGGTGCCAAGTACATGCATGATGCAATCAAACAGGGGATGATTAGGCGAGCATCCCGAGTGTACGTATTTAATGAGTCAGGACAATTGCTCGTTCAGAAGCGGAGTGCGTATGTGTTAAAGCCCCTACTGCTCGATCAATCAGCCGCTGGACATGTCGACGAAGGAGAAACTTATGAACAGGCAGCCTATCGTGAACTAAAAGAAGAATTAGGGATTGAGGGTAGACCACTT
>Ga0163144_10011519_pt1 | contig 18703 bp, 15 predicted proteins | sample OliLak19BULKMAT1_FD_123175 | JGI IMG/M metagenome (GOLD analysis project Ga0163144, IMG submission 123175) | Freshwater microbial mat bacterial communities from Lake Vanda, McMurdo Dry Valleys, Antarctica - Oligotrophic Lake LV.19.BULKMAT1 | ecosystem: Environmental > Aquatic > Freshwater >... | reverse complement strand
GCCCGCAAGTCGGTGCGCATCGAGGTCGAGCGCCGGACGATTCGCATCGACAGCGTGCGTTCGGTGCAGCTACCCGGTGAGGTCGCGTATCTCGACATCGCGTCGTTCCAGGAGCAGACCGCGGACGAGGCCCGCAAGGCGCTCGCGAAGCTCGCGACGCCGAGCGCCATCGTGCTGGATCTGCGCCGGAACACCGGCGGCGTGCTGCCCCAGGCCGGCGAGCTGATCGATGCATTCGTCACGCAGGGCGAGCTCGTCGCGGTGCGCAGTGCCGCGGGCAACGAGGTCGCCGAGGCGGAGCCGGAGGTCGCGATCCCCGTCGAGGTACCGATCGTCGTGCTGCTCGACGAAGAGTCGGCGAGCGCGGCGGAGATCGTCGGCGGTGGATTGCAGGCGCTCGGTCGCGCGGTCGTCGTCGGACGCACGAGCTTCGGCAAGGGCACCGTGCAGATGGTCCGCGCGGCGGCGCCGTACGGGCAGGAGCTCGCGCTCAAGCTGACGGTCGCCGAGTGGCTCGTCGCGGGCGGAAAAAAGGTGCAGAGCACGGGTGTCGTGCCGGACGTGGAGCTCACGCCCGTCGAGATGTCGGGGATCCCGGGCGTCGTCCGCTACTTCGACGAAGAGCGCTTCGAGGGCGCGCGCGAGCGCTCTCGCGTGGCGCACCTGCCGTCCGCGAAGCACGAGCCGAACGCGAAGCAGCTCGCGGCGCTCGGCACCGGCCCGCAGGTGCCGTACCTCGCGACGCGGGCGATCCCGCCGTCGACGACGACCGGCCTGATGACGCCGATCCCCGAGGACCTCGGTGATCCCGAAGTGCGCATCGCCTACGAGCTCGCGCGCGCGATGGCGGCGAAGTCCGACCCCAAGGCGCGCACGCAGGCGATGCTCGACACCGCGGACCGGATCCGCATCGAAGAGGATGCGCGCATCGGCGCGGCACTCGGCGAGCAGCGCGTCGACTGGAGCGCTGGACCTGCCGCCGCGGCCGCACCGACGTTGACGACGAAGGCGACCATCGTCGCTGCACAACCGGTTGTCGCGGGCGCGCCGTTCGGCCTCGAGATCACGGTGACGAACACCGGCACCACTGACGCGCATCGGGTCTGGAGCATCACCGATTGTGTCCACGACGAGCTCGACGGCATCGAGGTGCTGTTCGGCAAGATCGCGGCGGGCAAGACCGAGACGCGGACCGTGAAGCTGCACGTTATGCCATGGCACGCGGACTTCACCGATGCGCTCGGCATCACCGTGCAGGCCGGTCCGGCGACCGAGACTCCGCTCGCGACGGCGCGCACGCGGTTCGAGATCGCGGGCACGAAGCGGCCCGCGCTGTCGTACTCGTACTGGATCATCGACGATCCCGCGCTGGCGAGCGCCGCTCCGCTGCGGCCGGTGCCCGACGGCGAGAAGCAGCCGCCGCTGCCCGTGATCGTCGGCAACGGCGACGGCGTGCTGCAGCCCGGCGAGAAGGTGCTGCTCGCGTTCGAGGCGAACAACGCCGGCCCGGGTACGAGCCCCGACACGCGCGTGCTGCTGCGCAACCTGAGCGGTCGCCAAGGGCTGCTCGAGGAGGGCTTCTACGATCTCGGCGTGCTCGCACCCGGCGCGAGTCGCATGGGTGCGTTCGGGCTGACGATGCGCGACCAGGCCGATCCCGCGGTGCCGCTCGAGCTCGAGCTCGTGGTCGGCGACGCGAAGCTGCGCACCAGCACGCAGGATCGTCTGAGCTTCCGCGTGCTGACCGACAAGCCGGTCGCGTCGCCGGTGCGTGAGCGCGTGGAGGTCGGCACGACCGATGCGCGTTTGTACGCCGGTGCGCACCCGTCGAGCACGGTCGTCGCGACCGCGACCGCCGGTGTTCAGCTCGAGGTCGTCGCCCAGCAGGGCGGGTATCTCGTGATCGATGGTGGCGGTCACGGACGCCGCATGTATCTGCCGGCGGATCTCGAGGGGCTCGCGCCGGCCGGCGCGACGAGCACGAAGCTGCGGCCCGCGACGCGCATCCAGGTGTTGCCGCCGACCGTCGATCTCGACGAGGTGCCGCGCACGACGGCGGGGCCGACGGCGAAGGTCGCGGGCACGGTGCGTCATGTCGAGCGCGCGCGCGACGTCGCGGTGCTCGTGCGTCCGCCTGGTACCGGGCGCACGGATCGCAAGATCTTCTACCTCGCGAACGACGCGACCGACGGTGCGGACGCACGTGCGCTCGCGTTCGCGGCCGACGTGCCGCTCGAGCCCGGTGGCAATCGCGTCAGCATCCTCGCGCGTGACGGCGCGAAGATCGTCTATCGCCGCGACCTGTGGATCTTCCGCGAGTAAAGCAGATGCGCGGGAACCGGATGCGTGATCAGGGCCCCTGCGCCGCGAAGTCGACCTTCGGCGGTGCGGTGCGGGTCTCGCTCGCGATCCAGCGGCGCATCGCGCTCGGCTCCGGCGCGAGCGCGGTGTGCTCGGTCGCGCCGCCGATCACCGCGACCCGGGTGCGCTCGGCGAGATCGGCAGGCACCGCACCCAGCTCGCGCACTTCGACGCGCCACGGATCGAGCCCCGCAGTGCGCACGCGCGCGACGATCGCATCGGCCCGGGCCTGTGCGCGGCCGCGATCGGCGGTCGGGTCCTTCGATGGATGCACGTAGACCGCGAGCTCGAGGCGCGTGATCCACGGGTTGAGCCGCGCGAGCTCGATCCACCCGTCGAGGGCGACGAGACTCTCCGGCGTCAGCGCGTCGGTGGCGTCGACGAACGCGAGCTCGGGCGTCAGTGCCGACCAGTCGACCTGCGACATCGTCACGATCGTGCCGTTCGCATCGCGACGGTCCGGACAACCGTCGACATCGAGCGCACCGTTGACGATCTCGGGTGCTCGCGGACACAGATCGAACGCGTCGGCGATCGCGTCGCGATCATCGTCGAGCTCGGGACAGCCATCGCCGTCCGCGAAGCCGTCGCGATCCTCTGCGGCGCTCGGGCACGCATCGGCGCTCGCGTAGACCTCGTCGCCGTCTGGATCGCGCGCGTCGATCGGCGCGGCCTGGGGCGTGCTGCGCCGTGCGAGCGCGTCGTGACGCAGTGCGAGCGCCGTCGCACGCGGCCGCTCGCTGCCGTGAAATGCCCGCTCGTTGCCGGTGCGCCCCGGGGGCGCCCAGCCGATCGCGAAGAGTCCGCCGACCTCACCGGTGCCGAATGCCGTAGGCGCGGCAGCGGTCGCGTACGCGCCGATGATGATTCCCGCGCGCGTCTGTCCCCGCAGACCGAGTCGGCCGCCGACGCCGTGCTGGGCCCCGCGGACCAGGCCGATGCGCGAGTCGACCTCACCGACGACCGCGATGGATCGCACCGCCGACAGCGGCACACGCACCGCACCGCGTACGGTGATCTCGTCGCCGACGGTGTGGCCGAGCGTCACGTGATCGTTGCGGACGATGTAGCCCAGCGCGAGCGCGGTACGGATCGCTCGCGCACCGCGAAACTCGAGCAAGAGCTGCGGTGCATAGCTCGGCGCACCGAGGCCGAGCATGCGCGAGCCGCTGCCGGTCGGCGCCGTGACGTCGAACATCACGCCGAGACCGAGGCCGCGCCGCGGCAATCGCAGCAGCGTGCCTTTCAAACCCGCACGCACGTCGCCGAGGCCACCCGAAGTGATGTCGCCGCCCGCCGTCGCGATGCGCTGGCGCAGCACGAGCGGGAGCTGGGCCGAGAGCTCGACCCAGTTGAAGAGGCCGAACGCGATCGCGAGATCGGCACCGGTGCGCGAGCGCAGATCGGCGCGCGTGGTCGGCCGATCGATTCCGACCTCGTGCGACAACGAGATCGAGGCGGCGGGGGTCCACTTCGGGAGCACCTGACTCGACTCCGTCGCGATCGCACCTTCGGGGCTCGCGGTGCGGCGGCCGTAGGAGATCGGCGAGTCGGCGGCCTGCGCTGTGCCCAGCACCGCGACCGAAGCGATCGCGCCGAGCCACATCGACCGCGCGAGACGTCGACGACGCATGACCAGCAAGTTCACCTCGGGCGGTCATCGCCTGGGGTCGGGCCGCGCTTGAGGATCTGGCACGAAACCGGCCGGCATCGTCGAAGCATCGAGGCGTGCCGGGCGCCCGACGATACGAGTCGGCGACTCGCCGCGGTTCCCGAACGGGTCGCTCGCCCGGTGCCGCGCCCGGGAACCTTTCGCCGTCCGTGCGGTCTCTCGCTTCGCACCGTGGTATTACGACGCAGCGTGAGCGAAGCGGACGACGAGAAGCCCGCACCGGCCCCGGCGCCGGCGGCCGCACCCAAGGCCAGCAAGGCCCCGGTCGCGCCCCGACCAGGGCAACTCGACGAGGACGCGCTCGATCTCGACGAGATCGACGCGCTCGGCGTCGACGGAGTCGTGGCGCGCATGCGTGGCGGCGCCGACGATGCACCGGTCGATCCGCCGACGGGTCGCATCGGCAAGGGACGCACACCGTTTCTGTCGGTGCTCGTCGCGGGCGTCGGTGTGTATCTGCTCGCGTCGATGTTCTCCGACTTCCGCTACTGGCTGCGCAGCAACGAGCCCCGCGATCTCGGCGAAGCGGCCCTGGTCGCGAAGAACGGCAAGATGCCGGACGGTCTCCACGACGAGTACGTGAAGATCCACGGCACGCCCGATGTTCGCCACGCGGCGCGCATGACGACGCGCGCCGGGTATGTCGGGTACCTGCGGATCACCGAGGGCGGCGGCAGCTTGTTCGCGGCGATTCCTCGCGGCAAGGACGAGAAGGTCCGCGACGAGTTCGAAGGCACCTTCGAGGGGCGCATGCTGCGTCTCGATCGCGACGCGGGTGCCGATTGGATCGAGCAGTATCTGCGCGACGAGAACATCATCCGCACGATCGATGCCGAGCCGGGCGCGCTGTGGTCGGCGATCGGTGGCGGTGGCGAGACCCGCAAGATCGCGTCGGCCGAAGGCGCAGTGCCGGTCGGCGTCGGCGAGCGCGTCCGCGTCGTCGTGCACCCACCCGATGCCCGCGTGCAGCTCGGCATCGACTCGTATCCCGACGCGGCGGATGCCCAGCGCAAGGTCGCCGCGCTCGGCTATCCGTACCTCGCTGTCGGCAAGGGCAAGGCGTTCCACTCCTTCGTCGCGCGGATCCCCGAGGCCGAGCGCGAGGCTGCGCTCGCGAAGCTGCACACCGGCATCGAGGTGCCCGCCGCGAACACCGATCCGAAAAAGGGCGCGGTCGTGCTGCCCGGCACCGTCGCATTCAGTGCGGCGCTCGGTGACTACGCGATCAACGGTGACGACGTGATGGTGCCGCGCACCGGTGAGACCGGGCCGGTGCTCTACGATGTGGTCGGGACGACGCTCGAGCCGCGCGCGGACGCCGACGGTTTCATCGCGATTCCTCGCGACTGGGTGTCGGCGGTGCGCATCGAGCAGCCGATTCTCCTCGAGCGCGACGGCTACCTCGTCGTCGTCGGCGACACGCCGTCCAAGCATCGCATCGCCGGGCTCTCGTGGCTCGTCGTCGCCGTGCTCGTCGGGTTGAACCTCGTCAGCCTCGGTGCCTACGTGCGTCGCCGGCTCGCGGCGCGCTGACGCCCATCACCACCCCACCACATCCAGCGGGCAGCCCAGGAGACCCCGCCGCGGGTCCAAAAGCCCGAAGAACGTGTCAACCGGCGCCACAATGCGCTACGGTTTTGCTCGCACCGCGCCGTGCTATCCGCGTCCGAGCCAACCTTCACGCTGCGCCTGCATGGAGCAGGTGGTGCATTCTCGCGTCGCTACGGCACGACGTGCGCCGAGCTGCACCTGCCGGACAGGACGCGATGGCTGATCGACTGCGGCCGCCAGGCGCCCGATCAGCTCCACGCCGCGGGCGTCAGCTGGCACGACATCACCGGGCAGATCGTCACGCACGTCCACGGTGATCACACCTACGGCCTCGAGGACTTCGCGTTCTCGCGCTTCTTCTACGACGTCGACGGCGTCGCGTCGATCCGCAGCGGCGGCCCGCGCATCCAGCTGGTGTGTCACGACGCCGTGCGCGAAGAGGTGTGGGAGTCGCTCGCGCCGAGCCTGCGGTACACCCCGGATCGCCCGCCGGGTCGCGGCACGCTCGACACCTACTTCGAGCCGATCGCCGCGAGCGCCACGGTCGCGCCGCTCGGCAACGCGTGGGATCATGCGCAGACGTTCGTGAGCGGACAGCTCTCGGTCGTGATGCGCGAGACGATGCACGTGCCGGGCAAGCCGTCGACCTCCGTCGAGATTGCGCTCGCGCCCGAGGGCCGTCGGATCGCGTGGTGGAGCGGAGACAGCACGGTCGATGCCGCGTTGCTCACGGTGCTCGAGCCGCGCACGAGCGTGTTCTTCCACGACTGCACGTTCATCGACTATCCGGGGCAGGTCCACGGAGCGTTCCAGGAGCTCGAGCAACTGCCCGAGGTGGTCCGCAACAAGATGGTGCTCATGCACCACGAGGACGACCTCGAGCAGCACCGCGCGCGCGCCGAGGCGCTCGGATTCCGCGTCGCGCTGCCGGGCGACGCGTTCGATCTCCTGCGCGGCACTCGGATCTCGTCCTAGGTTGGCGTCCTCGAAGGCGTCCGGATCCGCGGCAGCAGCTCGACGAAGTTGCACGGCCGATGACGGATGTCGAGCTGTGGCAACAAGATGCGATCCATCGCGAGCGCGACGGCGCGCGGAGAGCCCGGCAGCAAGAACACGTAGGTGCCGCCGCACAGGGCAGCCTCGGCGCGGCTCTGAATCGTCGACGTCCCGATCTGCTCGTAGCTGAGCCAGCGGAACAGCTCGCCGAATCCGGGGATCGGCTTGTCGACCAGCGGCGCGAGTGCTTCGGGTGTGACGTCGCGCGCCGTGACGCCGGTGCCACCGGTCGCGATCACGACGTCGATGCTCGCGTCGTCGATGTATGCGCGCAGGGCTGCGGTGATGAGCCTCTGATCGTCGGTGACGATCGAGCGCGCGACGACCGTGTGTCCTGCTGCGACCAGTCGCGACGAGATTGCCTCGCCCGACGTATCGGTCTCGTGGGTCCGGGTGTCGGAGACGGTGAGCACCGCGACGCCTACGCCGACGGGCACTGGCGTGTTGGATTCGGCGGATTCGGTCATCGTCCCCTACGATACCGGCCCCAGCGCCGGTCTACGGGCAGGATTCGGCGAACCGGGTTGGCTCTGCCACCGAAACGTGCCACACTGACTCCGCTGGATTCTAGCTGGAGGTTGTAGATGAAGATGAACAAGCGAACCCTTGGTGTTGCGACGGCGGCCCTTTGTGCGGCAGCGAGCGCGCTCGCATTGCAGCCCCGCGAGGCCGAGGCCTGCGGCGGCATGTTCTGCGACGGCGGTCCGCAGCCGATGCCCGTCGATCAGACCGGCGAGAACATCCTCTTCGTCTGGCAAGACGAGACGATCGAGGCGCACATCCAGATCCAATACGTGGGCGAGCCGCAGAAGTTCGGCTGGGTGATCCCGCTGCAGGGCGTGCCGGAGTTCTCGGTCGGCTCGGAGCCGCTGTTCCAGGCGCTGCTCGCCGGGTCGGTCCCAACGTACGGCTACACGCAGACGTTCGACGATTGCTCGCTCGGCGACGAAGGCGACGGTCAGAACAGCGGATTCGACTCCGACGGCGCGGGTGGTACGAGCGCGGGCGACTCCGGCGATCCGACCAGCGGCGGCGGGCCGGACATCCTGCTCACGCAGACCGTCGGCGCGTTCGAGATCACGGTGCTGCAGGGTTCGAGCGGGCAAGAAGTCTTCGACTGGCTGCAGGAGAACGACTACGAGCAAGACGAAGAGGCGCTGCCGATCCTCGACGAGTACATCTCCGAGGGCATCCTCTTCGCGGCGGTCAAGCTCACCGGCGGGGCAGGTGTCGACGAGATCCATCCGATCGTCCTGCGGTTCCAGGGCACCGAGCCGTGCGTGCCGCTGCGCCTCACGCGGATCGCCGCGGTCGAGAACATGGGTGTGCGCTCGTTCTTCCTCGGCGATGCGCGCCATGTGCCGCAGAACTATCGGCACGTGGTGGTGAACCATCTCAAGGTCGACTGGATCACGCCGACGAACTACAACGATGTCGTCACGCTCGCGGTCGACGAAGAGAACGCGAACGGTCGGGCGTTCGTCACCGAGTACGCGGGCGTGAGCAACATCGTGCAGCAGGGCGGCATCTACAGCGGGTCGTGGAACGCGAACACGTTCTCGGCACTCGAGGCCACCGCGGTCGGTGCCGAGCTCGAGAACCAGGGCTTCATCTTCTGCGACTTCGATTTCGGCAACGGCTGCACGTTCACGCATCCGCTGCTCGAGGGACTCCTGGGCGAGTACGTCACGCCGCCGGCCGGCATCGAGTCCGCGGAGTACTGGGGGAACCAAGACTCGTTCCCCGATGCGGACGTCACCCTCTGGGATGGACCGGCATTTTCCGCGGCGATGGAAGCTCGCATTGTGGCGCCGGGCCTGCACGCGGTCGATCTGCTGAACGACAACCCGTATCTGACGCGCATGTTCACGACCATCTCGCCGGCGGAGATGACCGAGGATCCGGAGTTCCACGAGAACGCGGATCTGCCCGAGGTCCCGAACATCCTGAACGGGACGCTGCGCACGCTGTGCAACGGCGATCAAGTGTTCACGCTACCCGACGGTCGCGAGCTGTACCTGCCGGCCGGTGGTGGCTGGCCGGCACTGCCGGACGAGCCGGGCGGAGTGCCGGGCGCGATGCCCTCGTCGGAGATCATCGAAGAGGTACCGAACAACGGCGCACCGATTCGGCTCACCGACAACACCGATAAGATCAATGCGGTGCTGCTCGCGTGGAACCAGGCGAACGAGTGGCCGGGCATCGGCGCGGGCGACAGCGCCGGGACGGCTGCCGACGACAGCTCGGGTGATGGTGGTGCTGCCGAGGGCGGCACCGAGGGCTGCGGCTGCAGCGCTGACCCTCAGGGCAGTGCGCTGTGGTCGATGGCGGGGCTGCTCGGCCTCGTCGCGCTACGTCGCCGGCGCGATTGAGGCGCCCAGCAACGGCACCACGCGCTCGCGACCCATGGTCGCGAGCAGCGAGGTGAGCTTCGGTCCCTGCTCGCGCGCGATGAGCAGGTCGTAGACGATCGGGTAGAACGCGCGCATGTCGACACCCTCGCCGGCCCACTGCTTGAACTGCGCCGCGAGGTCGCGCTCGGCGGTGGCAGGCTCGCTGCCGCCCACGATCTCGACGATGCGCGCGAGCAGAGCGGCGTCGGCAGCGGTGAGCTCGCGACGCACGGCGTCGGTCCGGATGCGATAGCGGAAGTCATCCGGCGCGAACTCCTGCACCCAGCTCCACGCACAGGTGGCGCGCACCCGTGCAGCGGCACGCGCCTCGACGCCGACGATCTCGCCGCTGGTCGCGAGATGATCGAGTGTGCGCTCGATGTCGCCGTCGAAGATCTGCAGCACGACGCCGAGATGACGAAACGGCACCAAGGTCGGCGCGATCGTCCCGGCGACGATCGGCGTGTGCTCGACGCTCGCGAGCTGCAGCGTCCGCCGTGCACCCTGACGCTTCTTGTCCTTCGTGCTGCCGTCGTCCGCCTCGTGGGCCAGGCGGACGGTGCGGTCGAAGTCCTCGTAGATCTTGATCACGTCGACGTCGAACGAGATCTGGAACTCGGTGTTCGGTCGATAGCTCGCGAACATCCACCGCAGGACCTGCGGCTCGTAGACTTCGAGGCAGTCGGCGACCGTGACGACGCCGCCCTTGCTGCTCGAGATCTTGCCGCCGGCGCCCTTGAGCGACACGAAGTCGTAGCCGACGTACTGCGGCGCGACCCAGCCGTAGATCTCGCGCACGATGTCCTTCGCGGTGTCGAAGCTGCCGCCCGCGGAGCTGTGGTCCTTGCCGCCGGGCTCGAAGCACACCTGTTCGTAGGCCCACCGCATCGGCCAGTCGACGCGCCACGGCAGCTTGAGGTTGCCGCCCTCGCGCAGATCGACGTCGCTCTCGTGTGCACACTTGGCGCAGGTCACGTGCACGGTCCAGTCGCCGTCCCATGCGAACGCGAGATCGTCGAAGCCACACGCCGCGCAGAAGCCAGCGAGCGGCAGCCAATCGGCCGCGACGGTGGTGCGTGCACCCGTGCGCGCGCGCGTGTCGTTGAGGATCCGCCGGATCGTCGCGGCGCCCGCGAGTGCCTTGCGTATGCCGTCGGCATAGCGGCCCGCGCGGTAGGCCTTGCTCTGGCGGATGAACTCCGGGCGGATCCCCAGCGGCTCGATGCTCGCCTCGAATGCAGCGATGTGGTGCGACGCGTAGCTGTCGTGGTCGCACCACGGATCCGGAAGGTCCGCGATGCTGCGACCGAGCTGCGCCGAGAGTAGGTCCTGCTTCGGCGCGTCGGCCGGTACCTTGCGGAACCTCTCGAAGTCGTCCCACGAGTAGATGAAGCGAACCTCGACGCCGCGATCACGCAGCGCACGCGCGACGAGGTCGACCGTCATCACCTCGCGGAAGTTGCCGACGTGCACGACGCCCGACGGTGTGATGCCGGCGGCGACCGTGATGCGCTGCGCGTCCGCGCCACCGGAGGTCGAAGCCGGGTGCGCCGCGAGCGTCTTCGCGGCCGCGACGTCGGCCCAGTGATGGAGGTCGTCTTGTGGTCCGGCCATGGCGATCCGCGTTGTCGCCGAGTTGCGGTTCATCCGCAACTCACGGCGCCCAGCGGCGGAGCCACGCGTCGGTTCCCTGACCGAGTACCGTGATTTCGCCCGCTGCGACGATGCTGTCGTCGGGGAGCATCGCTATCGCGCGTTGCTCCTTCGCGGCCGCCGTCACGCCGGCGACGAACACCGCATCGTTACTGACCACCGCGCGCGAGCGTCAAGGCGCCTCGGTCGCGGTGAGCTCGGGTGGTACCGCGCACTTGTTCTTACGTGCGAACCCTGCGGGACCCTCGAGCAATCCCCGAGCCCCGGCGCGCCCGAAGGCGGTGAGCGACGCGATCACGTGGGGGCACGAGCCCGGCTTGTCGTTCTTGTAGTCGGCGATCGCGGCGTAGCCCTCTTCGATGCGACCCACGAGCAGGTCCTCGGCCGCGCTGCCCTTCGCCTTCGCGGAGGCGGCGTCGTATGCCGCCTTTGCCTCGTCGAACTTCGCGGGGTTCTGCACTGTCTCGTTGTCGCCACTGCCGAACGCCGCGCCGATCAGCGCCTCTGCGTGGAGGATGTTCGCGAGCGTGGCGGTGACACCGTCTTTCGCCCCGAGCGCCGCCTGCAGGCTCGCGATCGCCGGGTCGAACTCTTCGTTGCCGATCTGATACGCGCCCATCGCGAGACCCGCCGCGACGTCGACCTCGGGATCCTCGGTGCTCTGCGCCATCGACAGCGCCCACTCGGCCGGCTCTTTACCGTTCTCGAACACCTGCTTCGCGTGGGCGAGCGCGAGCCATGCACCCGCGATCGCGCTCGCGCGATACTGCTGACGCTCCTTGAGGTCCGCGTAGATCGGCGACAAGAGAGTCACGACCTCGGGGTACTGGCCGAGAAGGTACTGCTGCGCGCCCTGAGCGAGCTCCGCGGGATCGGGCTCCTGCGGCACGCTCGTGTCGAGCTCGACCGGCTTCACGTCGGGCGTGCCGGTCGTCGGATCCGGCGGCGTGGTCGCTTCAGGTTTCTTCTCGCACGCGCCGAGTACGAGCAGGCCAGCGAGGAGCACGGGGTGGATGCGTGTCATGTCGGCGATCCTTCGTCGGCGGCGACGGGACCCGAGTCGGGCTCGGGGAGGGGCAATTGCGGCGGCTCGGGTTCGGACTCGGGTGGCGCGGGAGCTGGTGAAATGGCGCGCTCTAACACGCGGATCTCGAGCAGACCCTCGGCGCCCAGCGTACCGTACACCAGCTCGCGTGGGTCGGCATCGTCGCCGGCTTTGTCGATATCGAAGCGCGCGATGATCTCTACGCGATCACCGATGTACAGCGCGGCGACGCGGCGCGTGCGTTCGGCCCCGCGGCCGGGTGCCGATTCCAGCGGAGCGATCACGCGAGCACGCTCGAGATGCTCGAGCGCCGCGCGACCGGAATCGTCGGCGACGAACACGATCTCGGCCGCGATCGCGGTCGCTGCATCCGATCCCATCGTGTTGCGCCACACGCATGCACGCTCGGGCGGACCGCCGAGCGCGAGCGGTGCGCTCGCGAGCGTGGCGACGACGCACACATCGCCCGCTCTTGCATCGGCGATCGGCGTCGGTGATTGGCGCAGCAACTCGACCTGCGCGCGCCACTGCGGATCCGCCCAGCCCGGTCGCTTCTTGCCGAGCGAGTCCTTTCTGCGCTTGCCCGTACGCCGCGAGATCCACACGACCATCACCGCGAGCGCGGCGAGCAGCAGCATCAGGCCGAGCTGCGGACCGAGCCCCTCGAACGGCGAAAAAGGATCATCGTCGCTCGCGGGGCCGCTGGCGGCCGGCGAGACGAGCATCACCAGAACGCCTCGGCGAGGCCGAGCGTGTAGTGGCCCTTGCTGTCGCCTTTGCCCTCGAGCGTCGCCCGCCCTTCGACGAGCGAGCGACCGACTGCGCCCGGTGCAATCTCGTCGATCGGCTTGCCGCGCAGCACGGGGCCGTCGGCGAACTTCACCATCGGGATGACGTCGCGGATCGCGACGCTGCCGCGATTGCGCACGCGCACGACCCAGCGCACGCGCCCGAGCAACACCTCGGCGGTGCCTTCGACCTTCAGCTCGACGACCGGCTCGATATCATAGGCCCGGTTGCCTCGTGTCTGTGGCACGCGCGGCAGGAGCACCATGCGTTGGTTCTTGAAATCGATCTGCGCGTAGAACTCGCGCATCACGTTGTGCCCGAGCAGGCCGTGATGTCGCTCGTTGACGCAGCCATCGCACACCGAGACGAGCAGGCCGCGGATCGGCACGTTGCCGACCGACAACGACGGCAGGTAGACCATGCGGCTCTCTCGGGGTCCGCTGGCGGTGTTGAACGTCAGCGTCGGCGCATCCTCGGGCACGACGACGCCGAGCTTCGCCGCGGTCGCGCTGCTGATCGTCGTGAACGATGCGCCGGTATCGAACAGGTACGGGAGCGTCACCTTGCCCGACACGCCGTCGAACGTGACGTCCATGAGGATGGCGGTGCCCTCCTCGGTGAACGGCACCGTGAGCGCCTTGTCGCGCTCGACCTGCCCGTCGCCCTGCGTCGTCCACGCTTCGAGCGTCGTGTCCGCGGGCTGCACGGCGCCCATCGGATCGAGACCGTCCGCGACGTCGTGTCCGAGCGCCGACATCACGCGCGTCGCTGCGTGCGAGTCACCGAGGCGATCGGCAGCGACCCAAGCACCGTGACCGCGCATCGCCAGGCCGACGACATCCGGAATCACCTGCGATGCGAGCAACAGGCCGCAACCGTTGACGGCGAACGGCAGCCACACCATCGCGCGACTCAGTCGCCGTGGATCGCCGTGGTGCTTCCACATCGCAAGACCGAGCGGCAGGCCGATGCTCGCGAGTGTCGCGAGCAGCCACAGCCACGCTCCACCACCGAGCACCGCGGCATCGCGTACGACGGCAGCCTTCGCGAGCGAGAGCACCGCCCAGAACGCGGCGACCGTCGTGACCAACGATCCCATGGCCAGGATGACCCAGCCGACCGCCATCGCGATCGCGACGACGATCGACATCGGTCCGCCACCGTGGCCCCCGTGCCCGCCATGCGGTGATGTCAGTGCACCTCGCACGCCCACGCCTGCGCGCTCCGATCGGGCCCTGCGCATCGTGCTGGGCGATTCCAGGCCGATGCCATGCTCGGCTTCGTCCAAATCGGAGTCCAGATCCGAGGGCCCACCCACGTGCACTCGAGTGTACAAGAAATGCGCATGCCAAGCGCAGTCACCCCGAGCGTTACCGCGGCGACATCAAGATCTTCGTGGTGCCGCGCCGGTGACGGTTGGATCCGCGAGGCAAACCCCGTAAAGTATCCTGCCCGAGACTGCTCGGTCGTTTCACGGGTACCCGCTCGTCGGCCCATTGAAAGCGCAGTGAGAGCGCGATGATAGCATCGGTTCCAACCTTCGCGGTCCGCTTCGAGTCGCGTGACGACTTCGTCGTCGAGTACACCGATCGGCTGCGGCACGGCTGGGTCGTGCTGCCGATCGAGGAGCGATTTCCGGTTGGGACGGTCGTTCGGCTGCGTCTGCACCTGCCCGACGAGATGGTGCTTTACCTCACCGGCGCGGCAATCAAGTCGCCGCGCGCCGGCGGCGGCGACGACGGACAGTGGATCCGACTCGGCGTGCTGTCGCCCACCGACGATGCGCGGCTGCGAGCGTGCGCGGCGGACGTCATCGGGGGCGAGGCCGCCGATGAGCAGCCAGACACCGACCGCCGCCAGGGCGAGGAGATGATGAGCGTGCTGCTCGTCGACGACTCGGTGTCGATGCGCCTGGAGCTCGGCGAGGCACTGCGCGCGCGCGGGCTCAAGGTGCGCGTCGCGGACAACGGATTGGTCGCGCTGTCGAGCGCGCTCAAGCGCATGCCCGACCTGATCCTCACCGATGTCGAGATGCCGCAGATGGATGGTTGGGGATTGCTCCGCGCGATCCGTCAGCGTCCCGGCTTCACGCAGGTCGCGGTCGTCTTCCTCACGCGACTGTCGGACGAAGAGACGCGGTTACGCGGCTACCGGCTCGGCGTCGACGACTACCTGCCCAAGCACATGGGGGCCGACGAGATCCTCGCGCGTGCACGCGGTGCGGTCGCGCGGCGGCGGCAGCTCCCGGCGAGCCAGGGCTGTCATGGCCTGCGCGGCGATCTCGAGCACGTGCGTCTCGGCAGCGTGCTCGCGTTCCTCGAGTCCGAGCGGCGCAGCGGCTCGCTCTTCGTCCGTCGCGCGGGCGAGACGAGCACGGTGCTCGTCAGCCAAGGGTTGCTGTGCGGGATCGAGAACATCGGTCGTCACGCGCATCCGCACGATCGCGCGTTCGAGATGCTGAGCTGGACGCACGGCGAGTTCGAGTTCGCGGCGCACGAGGTCGGCGAGGGCGAGGCGACGCCGCTGTCGTATCTGTTGCTCGAGCACGCGCGGCGATCGGACGAACGCGAAGCGGGCCCGCCTGGTTCTACGCAGGGGACCCGCCTCGAGGTGGCCAGCGACGCGCCCGGCACTCGGGCGGCGCGCTGAGCTACTTGGTCTTGTCGAGGCGCCCGCAGACGCCGTCGACCTTCCACGCGTTCTCAGACTGGAACGGCTCGGCGTTGAGGATGTAGAGGTTCGCGCCGTTGCTGCCGCACTGCTGCTTCGCGGTGGCCATCGCCTCGTTCACGGTCGGCGCGTGGCCGCGGTAGACACCGATCTCGGTCCACGCACTCTTCAGATCGCCGCGGGACTTCACCACCTTCACGTTCTTTGCGGCGATCGGTGCCGGATGGAGCTTGTGGTTGGTCTCCTTGTAGAGCGACGAGTAAGCGGGCGAGCAGCCGGCGAGGGCACCGACCGCGATGGTGAGGGAGATGGAGATCAGGGCAATCGTGCGGCGCATCGTTCGCTCCAAAGTGGATGGAAGGCCGGAAAGCCGGCGCGTGTCGGGGGGCTTAGACTGCGGCCGGCGGCGTTGCATTCGCCGCGGGCCGGTCTGCCGTGGCGGACGGGAGCGTCACACGAAAGACGGCGCCTGGCGAGTCGCCGGCGCGCAGCGGCGTTGTTGCGCCATCGGGCAGACAGACCAGTGTCCCGCCCATTTGCGCGACCAACCCCGCGCTGATGGCGAGACCGAGCCCGGTACCCTCGCCGGCCTTCGCGGTCGTCACGAACGGCTGGAACAAACGATCGCGGACCGCGTCGTCGACCCCCGGACCGTTGTCGTGGATCTCGATGGCGAGGGGATCACCGGCCACGATCCGCACCTCGACGATCGGCGCGTGATCGCGAGCCTCGTTGCGCGGCCGCGCGGCCGCGCGCGCACCGTTGACCAGCAGGTTCTGCAGCACCTGATCGAGCTTCGCGACATCGGCTGCGGCGTCGAGCTCGGGCCCTTCGACGCGAAGCTCGACATCCGCACAGCGCGGATCGTGGCGCAATAGCGCGACCATGCGCTCGCAGGTATCGCGCAGCGCGACGCACTCGATCTTTGTCCGCTCCGCGCGACTGTAATCGAGGAGCTGACCGACGAGGTTTTGGATGCGCACGATTTGCTCGCGCACGCGCACCAACATCTCGCGTGACTCGGGATCGACCTGTGGTTGGTGGCGCGGATCGAGGAGCAGCTCGACGTAGCCGAGGATCGTCGCGAGCGGGTTGCCGACCTCGTGTGCCGTACCCGCCGCGATGCGGCCGAGCGACGCAAGTCCTTCGGCGCGCGCGAGCTCCGATCGCTGCGCCTCGATCTCGCGCAGCCGCGCGGCGAGGCGCTCGGTCATGTCGTTGAACGCGATCGCGAACGAACGCAGCTCGCTCGGGCCCGCTTCGTCGACGCGCGCGGCGAGGTTGCCGCTGCCGACATCGCGAATGCCGGCATGCAATGCCGACAGCGGCCGCAGCACCTGCAGCTCGAGCAGGCCGACGCCGAGCACGAACGACAGCACGCCGACACCGAGCGCGAGCAAGCTGATCTCGCGCCAGTCGGCGGCGCTCGTCCACGGTGATTGCCGCGCGACCATGCGCAAGAGCAGCGGCGTGTTCGCGCGCGCGCCGAACGTCCGCAGCGGGCGGTCGACGATCGTCCATTCGCCCTCGGTCCGCGCAACGTCCTCGGTGCCGATCGCCGACGGCGGTGGCACGTCGGGCGCGAGGCCGATCGAGACGAGCGCCTCGACCGGCTCGCCGGACGGCAGTCGATAGACCTCGATCGCGACGATGCCCGAGCTGCCGATGTTCGGCCGCAACGCTTGCTCGACGTCGGCGCGTCCGGCCGCGGCCGGTACACCTTGCGCGACCATCGGCGTGACGACGAGCGCGAGTCCTCGCGCCTGTTGGCGAAGCTGCTCGACCTCGAGCGACGCGTGACGTCGACCCGCGAGCCACTCGCTTGCGAGCGCGAGGGACACGACCGCCATCATCAATACGAGCGCGAGCGCTGCCGCGAGCTCGAAGCGCAGCGAGTGACGCCGGGGTTGCGGCGCGTCGCCGACGTTCGGCTCAGCGCCCGTCCGCGTCACGGCAGGATCGTCAGGCGGCGGGCGCGGATGGCGGACCGTGGCGCGCTACGTCGTTGCGCGCACGACGGGCACGCGCGCGCGTGCCCGCGGCTGAACGTGCGCACGAGCGTCAGTATCGCGGCCGCGACGATCGCGAACACGAGGATCTCCTGCAGCCAGGGCCAAAAACCGGACACGATCATTGGCGGCGTTCCTTCTGCGCGGCGTCGCGCGCCTCGTGCTCGAGCCGCGGGCAGGACCCATTCTTGATCCCGCGCGCGCGGGGACACAGGCCGTACAGCTCGTGGCGATGGCGCATCACGTTGAAGCCGAAGCTCCGCGCGACGCGCTCTTGCTCGCGCTCGATCTCTTCGTTGTGGAACTCGAGCACGAACCCACACTCGACACAGATGAGGTGATCGTGGTGCGCGCTGTCGCCGGCGGTCTCGTACGTCGTGTGGCCTTCGCCGAAGCGGCGCTCGGCGGCGAGCCCACACTCGGTGAGCAGCTTGAGCGTGCGGTACACCGTCGCGTAGCCGACGCGCGGGTGCTCGGAGCGTGCGAGCCCGAGCAGCTCCTCGATGCTGACGTGCGTGCCGGCCGCGAAGAATTTCTGCGCGATGACGTCGCGCTGGCGCGTCGACTTCAGGCCCTTCTTGGTGAGATAGGCATGAAACTGGCCCATGAGGCCATCGACCGCCGCCGCGCCGCTCTCACCGTCGAGCACCGGCCGACGCTAGCACGGGCCGCGCGCTTCCGCATGCTCGCGACAGTGCCCGGGGGTTGCCGCGGCCTGCGGCCGGTGGCTATCCTTCGGCGCCGCACAATGCCGCGCGCGCCCCAGAAAAACCTCGAGAGCCCGCCACCCGGGGCGAGCGACGTCGAGTCCGCCGACGGCCTCGGCATCGACGCGATCCTCGATCGTCTCGAGCACGCAGTTCGAGATCTCGAGGGTGGCGAGCTGCCGCTCGAGCGCGCGCTCGAACGCTTCGAGCAAGGCGTGCACCTCGCCCGCCGCGGCAACGTGTTGCTCGATCGCGTCGAGCAACGCGTCGAGATGCTGCTCGCCGATCGCGACGAGACCGTGCCGCTGCCGACCGCGGCGGACGACGAGAACGTTCCATGACCCAACAGTTCGATCTCGACGGATGGATCAACGATCGGCGCGAGAAGGTCGACGCCGCACTCGCGCTCGCCCTGCCATCGCGCGGCGGCGACGATCCCGGCCGGCTGCGCGAGTCGATGCACTACGCGGTGATGCTCGGCGGCAAGCGGATGCGTCCGCTGCTGACGATCGCGGCGTGCGAGGCCGCCGGCGGTTGGTGCGAGCAGGCGCTGCCGGCCGCGTGTGCGATCGAGATGGTCCACGCGTACTCGCTCGTGCACGACGACCTCCCGGCGATGGACAACGACACGCTGCGTCGCGGCCAGCCGACGGTCCACGTCGAGTTCGGCCACGACAAGGCGATCCTCTGTGGCGACGGCCTGCTCACGCTCGCGTTCGAGACGCTCGCGAAGGGGCACGGCCGGGGCGGACGTATCGCCGAGGCCGTCGTGCGCATGGGTCACTACGCCGGCATCG
>Ga0163144_10011518_pt1 | contig 18704 bp, 13 predicted proteins | sample OliLak19BULKMAT1_FD_123175 | JGI IMG/M metagenome (GOLD analysis project Ga0163144, IMG submission 123175) | Freshwater microbial mat bacterial communities from Lake Vanda, McMurdo Dry Valleys, Antarctica - Oligotrophic Lake LV.19.BULKMAT1 | ecosystem: Environmental > Aquatic > Freshwater >... | reverse complement strand
GGCTGGCCGATCGCGCCGCTTTCGGAGATGATGGCGGCGGGCGGCAGTGTGCAGCGCGAGGAGAACATGGCGCGCACCTTCCTGCGCACCGTGGCGAAGGCTGGCCCCGAGGCGCGCGTGCTCGTGTTCATGGGCGGCTATCACGGGCTCAAGCAGACCGGCGCCGAAGTGACCGTCGGCGGCGCGAAGGATCGTCTCGAGCGCTGGTTCGGCGGCCAGCTCGCCGAGGGCGGCTTGCCCATCTACACGATCCTCGCCGATGCGCAGCAGGACAACGGCGTTGCGGCGACGCGAGTCTTCGACCTGCTGAGCGCGCGGCATCCCGGCGACAACTTTGCCGTCGCCCTCGACGAGAGCACCGATGTCGTCGCCGAACCGATCGTCGATATCCGGCAGGACCGCTATCACCTCGCCTTCTGGCCATCGCGCTTCAAGCTGCGCACCGCCGTCGATGCCATGATCATCCTCAATCGCACCACGCCGATCTCTCCCGTCACGTCCGGAACGCAGTGATTCTTGCCGCTCTGCTCCTTCAGGTCGCTGTCGCGGCCGCTCCGCTCGATCCGCCGAGCCGCCTGGTCCTCCCGCGCCACGACGTGCTCCACTACGACATCACCATGCAGTTGGGCGACACCGGGACGCATATTCTCGGGCAGTCGGACATTCTCGTCCGCCTGCAGAGCACCGCGCCGATCGTGCTCGATCTCGATCGTCGCTACCGCGTGGTGCGCATCATCTCGCAGGGCCGCATTCCGTTCGGGCGCGAAGACGATACCGTCATCATCCCGCACCAGAAGCAGCCGGGCGACACGATGACCGTCCGCGTCCGCTGGCACGGGGAACCGGCCGAGGGGATGCTCATCGGCACCAATCGTTTCGGCGGCCGCACCATCTTCGCCGACAACTACCCCGACCGCGCGCGGCGCTGGATGCCGGTGCAGGATCATCCGTCCGACAAGGCAACCGTCAGTTGGCACATCGAGGTGCCGCCCGGCTACCAGGGCATCGGCAACGGCGAATTCCAGAAGCTCGATACCCTCCCGTACGGCCGCCTGATCTGGAACTACCGCGAGTCGCACGCGGTGCCGACGTATGTGATGGTCGCCGGCATGGCGAAATTTGCACGGCAGGAGCTGGCGCCCGCGGGCTGCGCCGTGAAGTGCGTGCCGCAGGCCGTCTGGAGCTACCCCGGTGACTCGGCGTATGCCATCAACGGCCCGTTCCGCCGTACGAGCGACATGCTCGACTACTTCTCCGGCCTCATCGGCCCGTTCCCGTATGAGCGCCTCACGCACGTCGAGAGCACCACGCAATTCGGCGGCATGGAGAACGCGAGCGCGATCTTCTACGGCGATCGCCTGTACGAGTCGCAGCGCCTGAGCGAGGAGACCGTCGCGCATGAGACGGCGCACCAGTGGTTCGGTGATGCCGTCACGCCGGCAGACTTCACGCACGTCTGGCTCTCCGAGGGGTTCGCGACGTACTTCGCGGCGCTCTGGGTCGGTCATGCAGACGGTGCCGCGGCATTCCGCGCCTCGATGCAGCGCGCCGCCGATCAGGTGCGCAGCTCGAAGGCAACGGTGCAGCCGATCCTTGGTCCGCTGCCCGACAACCTCAGTGAGATCCTCAGCACCAATCCGTACCAGAAGGGCGCGTGGACGCTGCACTCGCTGCGGCATCTCGTGGGCGACACCGCCTTCTTCGGCGGCATCCGGGCCTACAGCGCCAAGTGGAAGGACGGCAACACCCGCACGGCCGATCTGCGCGACGCAATAGAGGCCGCATCCGGCCAGCAGGTGGATTGGTTCTTCCGGCAGGCGCTGACGCAGCCCGGCTACCCGAAGCTCACGATCAGTTGGACGCATGACGCCGCGAAGCGCCGCCTCGTGCTCGACGTGCGCCAGACACAGGACGCCGCGTGGGGCCTGTACCGTCTGCCGAAGCTGGAGCTGCAAGTCGGCCGCAGCCGTGCCCGCATCGATGTGGCCGCTGCCGCCTCGCAGCAGATCATCATTCCCGGCGTGCGCACCGCACCGACGGATCTCGCGGTCGATCCCGACGGCTGGTGGCTGCTCGACGCGACGGTGATGCCCTCACGCTGACGCCGGCACACCGCTCCCGCATGCACGAAGGGCCGGCGCATGCTGCGCCGGCCCTTCGTGCATGCCGCTCCACGGCGGCTCAGCCCTCCATCGCCTCCCGCACCTCGCCGGCAGCACCGATCGCCGCATCCACGTTCCGGCTGATCGCCTTCGCTTGCCGCGTCGCGGTGGTGAGATCGCCCAGCACTTCCTGCAGGTTGGCACTCTTCAGCTTCAGGACATCGAGTCGCAGATTCTGCATCGCCAGACGGCAGTTCTCGAACTGCGTCTCCACCTGCTTCCTCCGCTCGATCAGTTCCGTCATCGTCTTGCGCTGCCGTTCGAGCAGGCTGCGCTGCCGCTCGGTCTCCTCGTCCTCGCTCGCGGCCAGCTGCCCCAGCTGGGCTTCGATCTTTGCCAGATTCGCGGGCTCGGCGTCGCCCGCCATGAGATGCAAGGTGCGGCCAAGTTCGTTGCTCCGTCGCGCCAGGCCGTCCACCGTCTCTTGCAGTTCGGGGAGCATCTTCCGCTCCTCGGTCGGGAGTCGCTCCACGATGCGGACGATTGCATTGCGATCGCCCCACACCTGCGCCGCGCGGTCGTAGTAGACGCCGAACTCACCCTGCTGCGGCGGGCGGAGCTCGCCGGCCAGCTTGCCGATCGCTGCGCTCCGACCCGCCGCCACGCTGTCCGGCGCCGGGGGACGCGTCAGCACGTCGCGCCACGAATAGCCGGCCTGCCAGAGCTTCGCATAGTTGCGCAACAGACCGATGCCCATGGCGGCAGCCGGAAAGAGAAACCACGGCGGGCTCAGTTGCGTCGTCGCGATGTTCAGCAGGAAGAGGCCGCCGTTCACCGCCGCCCACGTCGAGAACTGCGCCCGCACCTGCTGCACGATCTTCGGCTCGCCGGTGTCACGCACGAGCGACTCACCGGTGTCGCCATCTTGGCGACCGCGGCGCAGGTCGCGACGATCAGTCTGCCGAGCTGGCACACCGGCGCGCGGCCGCAGGGGATCACGATCGCCGAGTGACGGACGGCTGCCGAGGGGCCGCGGGGAGGTACCGAGCGTCCGCGGCCCCGCGCCGAGCGCACCACCCGCGTTGCGCGACGAGCTGCGCGTCGGCATCGGCATCGCCTGCCCGTAGCCGGTGCCGCTCGGGCGCCATCCGGTTGATGTCCGGCTCTCCAACGCTCGGCGCAGCGCCTCGGCCGATGTCCATCGGCTCTCGGGGTCCTTCTCGAGACACTTCATCACCGCTTCCGCGATATCCGGTGGGCAGTCCGGGCGCCGCTTGGCGATATCGGGGGCCGGCTCGGTGATCTGTTTCATCAGCACACCAGCCACCGTCGGTGCATTGAACGGCAACTCGCCCGTCAGCATCTGATAGGCGACGATGCCGAGCGAGTACAGATCGCTGCGACCGTCGATGTCCTTTTCGCCGGCGGCCTGCTCGGGACTCATGTACTGCGGCGTGCCGATGGCAATGCCGACGCCGGTGAGCGTCGCGCTCGAGACGTTGCTGAGCGCCTTGGCGATTCCGAAGTCCGTGACCATCACGCGGCCACGCGGACCCTCGAGCAGGATGTTGTCGGGCTTGATGTCGCGATGCACGATGCCGAGCGCGTGGGCGGCGCTGAGCGCATCGGCCGTCTCCTTCATGATGCGTCGCGTCTCGTCGGCCGGAATGGGGCCCGCCCGCTTCAGGCGACCACCGACGCTTTCGCCGTCGATGTATGCCATCACGAAGTAGACGAGTCCGTCCTTCTCGCCGACGTCGTGGATCGGGACGACGTGTGGATGTCCCAGACGCGCAGCGGTCTGCGCCTCCCGGACGAAGCGCTCACGAATCTCGGCTTGGAAGGCGAGTTCGGGCGGCAGCACCTTGATGGCGACGCGCCGCGTCAGCCGCTGATCCTTGGCACGGTAGACGACGCCCATGCCACCGCGGCCAATTTCGCCTTCGATGGTGTACAAGCCTGTCGTAGCCTCGGCGAGGCGGGCCACGAGGGAGCGGTCGGGTTGGGCCGTCATTGCGTCGGGGGTGTCTCGGCGCAGAGGTGAATTCAAGCGGATCATAAAAGATGTGGCCCTCGGGACGCCGCGGCAATGCGGCGATGCAGAGCGATACGTGAAAGCGCCGCAGGAGATTCACACTGCGAGTTGCGCGACGCGGCGCCCGTGCCGATTCGGCAGGAATCGCATGGCACGGGGAGTGCCCCTGAAGAGGCCGAACCCTGTAGCGCGACCGTCCCGGACGCCACCTCGGCGCAGCGGGCGATCGCAACGAAAGGCAGGTCCACGTGTCCGACCGTCTTACGCTGCCCGTCCTCCCGCTTCGTGAGGTAGTGCTCTTTCCGGGCGTCACCACCCAGATCGGGGCCGGCCGTCCCGGCACGCTCAAGGCCATCGAAGCGGCGCTGAAGGGCCCCGATAAACTCGTCTTTGCGGTTTCTCAGCTCGAAAACCTCGAGTCGGTGAGTCCGGACAATCTGTACGAAATCGGCACCATCGCCCGCATCGGGCAGCTCCAGCGGGGCCTGAGCGGCATGCAGCTCCTCCTGCACGGCGAACAGCGCGGTGTCTGCGTCCACTACGAAGATCGCGACGGACATCTCGTCGCCGTGGTGCGTCCGGTCGATGAGATGCAGCCGCTCGATGCGCAGGACCCGGCGTTCATTGCGATGCATCGCGAGGTGCGGGCGCGTGCCGCCGAGCTGGGCCAGAAGTCCGGTCTGCCCGAGGAAGTGGTTCGTCAGGTCCTCGAAGGCGTGGACGATCCGGGTCGCTTTGCCGACCTCGTCGCAGGCTACATCGAGATCACGTCGGCGCAGCGGCAGGCGCTCCTTCAGACCTTCTCCGTCGAGGAGCGCCTGCGCCGGGTGCTTGTGCACGTGCAGCGCCAGATCGGTGTCGCCGACGCGCAGGAGCAGATCAAGGCGGATGTGCAGGAGGAACTCGGCGAGCGGCAGAAGGAGATGTTCCTCCGCGAGCAGCTCAAGCAGATCCGCCGCCAGCTCGGCGACGAGGACCAAGAGAGCGACCTCGATGAACTGCGCGAGAAGCTCGCCATGCTCGAACTCGACGAGGTCGTCCGCAAGGAAGTCGATCGTGAGCTAGGCCGCCTCGAGCGCGTCAACAAGGACTCCACCGAAGCACAGGTGATCCGCACCTTTCTCGAAACGGTGGCGGAGCTCCCGTGGAATGTGCGGAGCGAAGAGAAGCTCGAACTCGCCGCCGCGCAGCAGATTCTCGACGCCGACCACTACGCCCTCGGCGACGTGAAGGATCGCGTCCTCGAGTTCCTTGCCGTGCGGCAGCTCCGCGCAGAGAAGGCGCTGCAGGCCACGGCAGCCAAGGCCGAGGCGACGGAAGCGATTGCGGCACAGGAGAATGAGGGCAGCGCCACACCCGAACCTGCTTCTGCGACAGCGCAGCGCAAAATCGAGGACGTGCTGGTGGCCGAGACTGCTGAGGCGCGGAAGGAAGCGAAGGGCCCGATCCTCCTCTTCATCGGCCCGCCGGGCGTCGGCAAGACCAGCGTCGCCAAGTCGATTGCCCGCGCCATGGGGCGCAAGTACGTGCGCATCTCGCTCGGCGGCGCGCGTGATGAGGCCGACATCCGCGGTCATCGCCGTACCTACGTCGGGGCGATGCCCGGCCGCATCATCCAGGGCCTGAAGCAGGCGGGGACCAAGAACCCCGTCTTCCTGCTCGACGAGATCGACAAGCTCGGGGTCTCGTATCAGGGCGATCCGTCGTCGGCGCTGCTCGAAGTGCTGGACCCGGCGCAGAACGACGCGTTCGTCGATCATTACCTCGGGATTCCGTTCGACCTGAGTGAAGTGCTCTTCGTCGCGACGGCGAACTTCATCCAGAACATTCCCGGGCCGCTGCTCGATCGCATGGAGCTGGTGGACTTCAGCAGCTATACCGAGCGCGAGAAGAAGGCGATCGCGCGGACGTACCTCCTGCCGCGCCAGATGGAGGAGAACGGCGTGGACGAGGCCCGCTTCGAGATCAACGACGAGGCGCTTGCGACGCTCATCTCGGGCTACACGCGCGAGGCTGGCGTGCGGCAGCTCGAGCGCGAGCTCGGCAAGGTGGCCCGCAAGGTGGCGCGGCGGCTCGCAGCCAAGGAAGTCACCCGAGTGGCGGTGACACCCGCGGATCTCGGCACCATGCTGGGGCGGCCGCGCGTGCACCCCGAGCAGGCCGCGCGTGCCGACGAGATCGGCGTCGCGACGGGCATGTACTACACGCCAGTGGGCGGCGACATCATGTTCGTCGAGGCGAGCACCATGCGCGGCAAGGGCGAACTAGTCCTGACCGGCCAGCTCGGTGACGTCATGAAGGAGTCGGCGCGCGCCGCTTGGACGTATGCACGAGCGCATGCGCTCGGGCTCCGCATTCCCGACGACATGTTCGAACGCGACCTGCACATCCACGTGCCGGCCGGTGCCATTCCGAAGGACGGCCCATCGGCCGGCGTAGCGATGGCGACCACGATCGTCTCGGCGCTCAGCGGACGCCCGGTGCGGCACGACATCGCCATGACCGGCGAGATCACGCTGCGTGGCACGGTGCTGCCGATCGGCGGCGTGAAGGAGAAGATTCTCGGTGCGGTGCGAGCCGGCATCACCAAGGTGATCCTGCCCAAGGACAACGAGCGCGATCTCGACGACCTGCCGCGCGAGGTGCGCGACATGCTCGAGATCCATCTCGTGTCCGATCTTGGCGACGCCCTCGCGCGCACCTTGCGCGGTGCCTCGTACCGGGAAGGCCGCCTGCTCTTCGGTGACGAAAAGCCCGCCGACGTGTCACCGCTCCAGACGGCTTACCACTGAGCGGTAGTGCATCAATGCAGACGGCCGGCACTCCGAAAGGGGCGCCGGCCGTCTGTCGTTCACCGCCTGATGCTACGTGGACGGCTGCAGTTGCGCCGTGATGTACGCAAGCGCGGCACGCAGCACCGCCAACAGGGCAGCATCCGCATCGGGGTGCGGCTTCAGGAGCTGCTCCATCTGCCGTGCCGCGTTGCTCGCCTCGGTAAAGCCATAGCTGCCGGCCGAACCGGTGACCTGATGCGCCAGGCTGCACAGCTTGTCACGTGCCTCGACCGAGCCGCCTTCCCACGCATCGAGCTGTGCGGTCATCTCTGCCAGACGCGCCGGCGCCTCGGCGAGGTACTCCGCCCGTAGCACCTGCATCATCTCGTCCAGTGCATCTTCCGACATCGATGCTACTCCAGTCCGGCGTCGCGCAGCACGGCACGCGCCGCCGCCGCAAAGACCGGTGATGTGCTCCAGTGTCCCTGCACGTCGCCATTGAGACGCGCCCCGATCAGCGCGGTGCGATCGTCCACCAGCATCACGATCGGCTCGCCCGGCCAGCCGAGCGGTGCAGGCACGGTACGCACAGCGGCCACAGGCGTCTCGGTGACGCCGGTGCTGCCGAGTTCCAGGCGCACGCCGCTCGCCGCAGGACGACGGAGCGATGGGACGAGCAGCGGATACGCATCGGCCGGCGCCAAAAGCACCACGCTGACGCTGGCTCGCGCGACATCGTGGCCGATAGTTCCGAGAATGCCGCGCCCCGATGTCAGTTCCACATAGCCGGCCGTTGTTGGTGCGGAGAGCGCATGCAGCGTGCTGCTCAGATGCTCGAGCGCCCCACCGGTGCGATCGGCCAGCCGCGCAATCAGTGCTGCCGGCGGCTCCGGCCTGTACGTCTTCGGTCGCTCGCCTTCGGAGCGCGCAGCGCCCTTGGTGACCAGACCTTCGAGCGCAGCGTACGCATTCGCGCGGGCGAGTCCCGCCGAGCGCGCCACTGCGTAGCCCGTGCCCGGGCCATCGCGCAGCAGCACGCCGTACACAAGGCCTTCCGTCGGCGTGAAGCCGAAAGCGGTGAGGTCGATCGGGGGAGCGTCAGCCATGATAGAGGTAGTGTGCGCTACGTCTACCAGAAATGCAAATCCGGACTGGGAACGGTTGCAGACGGCGCGGGGGACCGGCCGTCACACAGCCGGTCCCCCGAGCTTCGGCAACAATGCCGGGGCTCACGAGTACGTGATCGGCCACCCGAGCAGCTTGGCCAGACGGGCCAGATGGAAGGTGACGTCGGCCTGGCGCGCGGCTGGGCCCTTCTCCTCTTCGGCCAGCGGCCAGAGGTGGAAGACGTTGGGGTTGGTGGACTTGGGCTGCGAGCGGAGCCCCTTCGGCCCCCACACGCCCTTCTCGTCGCAATCATCGAAGAGGCGGGCCAGCACATCGTGCGCGTTGGGTGCCTCGCTGAGCTTGCCGCCGATGCCGATGAAGAGCTCGATGAAGGCCAGCGCCACCGGAACGTCCTTGGCGTTTCCCTTTTCATCGGTGTCGATCGGATCGCCAAGCAGCAGATGCGTCGGTTTCACCGACTTCTTGCCGAGCTGCACGGCCACGGTCTTCTGATCGGCCTTGCGCGAGAGATACTTGCAGAGCCGTTCGGTGAATCCGGAGCGTTCACGGCGCAGATTCGGCATCGCGGCGAACATCGAGAGCGACGACCAGCTGGGCGGATGCGCATCGGGATGGAGCACCGGCGTGCTGCCCGGCTTCGAGAACGGATTGTCCGCGAGCGGTGAGCGCAGGAAGGCACTCACGTCGTTGGCGATGGTATGCGCCGAACCGCGCACGCGCGGATCCTCGACGTGGCCAGCCTCCGCGAGCGCCGCGGTTGCGGCTTCACGGATCAGGGCGCGCGCCCACGTGGCACCGGCAAGCGGCTCCCAGTCGGCGAGTTCTTCATACTCGAAGTAGAGCGCCGGATGCTCGTCACGCGAGAGCAGACGGAAGAGCACGCGCTCGGCCAGGCGGATTGGCCGCATCTGCGATGTGTAGCCCATCTGCAGCAGACGGCGATAGTGCGGAATGGTCCCGGCGTCGGTCACTTCCATCGCGGGAACAGGGCCGGTGCAGAGCAGGTTGCCGGCCCAGGTACCAAGCAGGATCTGCTCCCGCTCGGCGTCTTCGGCGGTGGCGCCCTTCACCTTCACTTCGGCGCGCTGCTTCTTGACGATCAGCTGCGCAGACGCCGCATCGAGTGCGGCCTTGTGCAGCGTCAGCATCTCTTCGGACGACAGCATGCCGGCCGGCGCGAGATCGCGCGCGGTACGATATCGGAGCGCCTCACTGCCGTTGGCCATGAGCCAGGTCAGCGGGATACGATGTTCATTCGGAAGTTCCAGAATGCAACTCCGGTGCGGGACAGGGTGATGCCAGTGCCGCGATGGTGGCGCTGCGGCGGCGCAAAAATACCGCCCGGGAGGCGTCGGGCGCTACGGGTAACGGACACCCAATTTTGCGCGACCGTACGACGTATCCCGATGCGACGTCTGAGGCTCAGCGCAGGGCGGGCATCGGACAGCGTACCAAACGTTGGTTGGCGCGGTGCCGGGGGCTGCTCTCGGTGGTGAGCAACAGGCGCCCGCCGGTGAGCCAGGCAAGCGCCTCACCCTGCCGTTGCACGTCCTTGAGGTCGCAGCGGATGCCTGCGGCCTCGATGAGGGTGCCGTCCACCGCACGTGGGAGGATGAGCACGTCGTTGTAGGTCCGAAGTGCCATGTACCGGCCATCGGTGCTGAGCGCGGCCCCGGTGATCCAGTCCTGCGTGCTGCGCACCGGCACCGAGAGGGTCTGCCGACGTCGGGCAGTGAACGGACCTTGTCGGCACGGTGTCGCGATGGTGTCAGAGCAACCCGAACGATCCCAGGCCTCCGACGGCACCTCCATCACGTGCTGGGCGCCGCCCGCTCGTCCCTTCGTCACAAACCAGAGCGTCCCGGTACTGTCGACTGTCGCAGCTTCGACATCGTCCGGACCATCAGGCCACAGCAGATCGAGACGCTCTGCATCGATCGCGTCGGCGCCCGCCGGCGTCAGTAGCGCGCGGTACACCGTCACGAACGCGCGCCGGGCATTGTTGTCACCAATGTCGGCAACGTAGAAGCAGGTCGCCGTGCCGCACGGACCAAGCGCGAGATCTTCCCAGTCGATGTTCTTGGCCCCGCGCAGCCGAACCTGCCGTTCGATGTTGCCGGCCGCATCCACCGCAATCAGATCGGCCGGATTGCCGCCGTCGTTGATCATCCAGAAGCGCGACGGCGACCCAGGATCGCCCACGGTGCCGCTCACTTCGGCAAGCGCGGATGTCGTGAACGGTATGACAGGGCCGACCTCAATAGGGGACACGCGCTGCAACGGATCCGGTCGGTTGCCCGACGCCGCGGGGCGGCAACCGACGGCGAGCAGCAGCCAGACGAGGCGCCGCACAACGTATGGGATCTGCGACGAGAGCATGCCCCAATTCTAGCGCAGGCCGGGACGCTATTGCACAGTTGGTCTTGCTTCGCGCCCCGGGGTACTCCTATTTGTCGCCATGACGCCCCCCATCGCGATCACGTTCACCGGTCGTACCCTTCTGCTGCTCGATGACCCCGCCTTGGTGACCGCCCAACTGGGCGGCCTTTCCCTGGCTTGGAGCCCCGAACTCGCGCTGCGGGACGACATCTCCACGGACGAGATCACGCCCGCCTGGGCCTGCTACTACCACGACGAGACGCTGGGACAATTTCCCTACGTCGGGCTGCGCTGCGGCGACGCGTTCCCCGTCACCCGCCATGCCGTGTCGCGAGGCGGCTTCGTGGCGAGCGTCAGCGGGCGGCGGCGCGGCAAGGGCTCCTCGCGGGAGGCTTCGCCGTTCGCCGAACGGGCGGCTGGCATCCGCCTCATCGTCGCGCAGAGCTTCGAGCGCATCTATCGCGAGAATTGCCAGAACCTCGGTCTTTTCACCACCACCGACTTCACCGTGCTCGACGCCGTGCTGCGCGGCGCCCCGGTACCGCTGGAGTTCTTCACGCGGGGTGAAGGGCCGATCACCCGCGGGATCATCGAGGAGGGCGGGCTCTTTCCCTACAACCGCGCACGGCTGAAGGGGCTGCGGCATGTGCCCCGCCCGCGTACAGTTGCGCGGCCGATGACGCTCGCCGAAAAACTCGTGGCGCGGCACTGGCTCAACGGTCCGGACGAACCGGACGGCGTCCCTGCCGTGAAGCCCGGTGACGAGGGATTCGTGCGGTGCGATCTGCGCTTCAGCCACGAGTATGTCACCCCGATGGCCGCGCAACTCTGGACCACCGCGCTCGGGGACGACGCGCGGGTCACCGACCCCGGATCGATCCTCCTCTTCCGCGACCACCTCACGTTTCTGGACGACGCGCTGACGGAGGAGCGGAAAGCCGACGGGCTGCTCGATGCGGCGCTGGCGCTGAAGACGGCGCAGGAAGCATTCGCGCTGAAGCACGGCGTCCGGCTCTACGGCGAGCTTGCCGAGGGGCGCGGGAGCGAGGCGATCTGCCATAGCAAGGTGCTGGAGGCCCATGCGCTGCCGGGCCAGATCATCGTCGGTACCGACAGCCATACGCCGCATGCCGGGGCGATCGGCTGTCTGGCCTTCGGCATCGGCACGACGGCGATGGCCAATGCATGGCTGACGCGAGACGTGCGGCTGGTCGTGCCGCCTACGGTGCGCGTGCACGTGCACAACACGCTGCCGCCCGGGGCCACCGCGAAGGACCTGATGCTCGAATTGCTCCGCGTGCCGTACGTCCGCGAGGGGCACGCCATCGGCAAGGTGCTCGAGTACTGTGGCCCGGCCGTGACGGCGCTGCCCATCGACGAGCGCGCGACCCTCACCAACATGGTGGCCGAAGTCGGCGGCTTCAGTGCCCTCGTGCCGCCGGACGAAGAGACGGTGCGCTTTCTGATGCGCGAACGCGGACTCGCGGAGTCGGTGGTGCGCGGGCTGCTCGAGGGACTCGAGTCGGATGCCGGTGCCGAATACGAGGCGATCATCGAGCTCGACGGTGCGACGATCCGTCCGCTCGTGGCGCTCCCGGGTGATCCGGGAAATGGCGTCGCCGTCCGCGATCTCGGCGCCCTCATCACGATCGACATCGCGTATGCCGGCAGCTGTACGGCCGGCAAGAAATCCGATCTCGACATGTACGCGGAAGTGTTCGCGGCAGCAGCGGCTCGCGGCGAGCGGATTCCACCGCAGGTGCGGTGCTACATCCAGGTGGGCAGTCAGGCGGTACGGCGGCACGCGGAAGAGCACGGCTATCTGGCGCTCTTTGCAGCCGTCGGGGCGACGGTGCTCGAGCCGGGGTGCGGCGCCTGCATCAATGCAGGGCCCGGTGTCTCCTTCGATCGCGAGACGGTCACCATCAGTGCCATCAATCGCAACTTCCCCGGCCGCTCCGGACCGGGGCAGGTGTACCTCGCCAGTCCCTACACGGTCGCGGCGTCGGCACTCGCCGGGTGGATCACCGCATGGGATCCGAACCCGGCGTGCACCGACGCCGACTGACCAGCACGTCCTGCCGTTCGATTACTTGCGACTGATCGCGTACACGTAGGCCGAGACGGCAGTAAGGTCTTCGTCGGTCAGCTTCGCGTTGCCGCCCTTGGCCGGCATCATGATGCCGCTCTTGGCCTGTTCCTTCGCGACACCAGCGGTCACGAACTTCGTGATCCCGTCGATGCTGCCATCGGAGTGCCACCAGCCGAGGGTCTCACGGCCGACGAGCTTCGGGCCGACGACGCCCTCGCCCTTGGCGCCATGGCACGCGTAGCAGAGGCCCGCACCGCCGTAGATCGCCTTACCCTTATCGTACTGTGCCTGCGTCACGCCGGCCGGAAGCCCCTGTGCCTCAGCCGACGATGCACCGGCAAATCCGAGAACTGCAATGATCGCAGCAGCGCGAACGAACTTGTCCATCGATGTCACTCCTGGTTGGCGATGTGCAACGCTTCTACTTGTCAGGAATCATACCGAACGGTTTCTGGGGTGGCAATGCAAAACCGTCCCACGCGGACGGCGCTTGCGGCTCGTGGGGCTAACACTAGCATTCATAGGCACTTAGTAACGCTTCTGTGGGTCAGCGCGTCCAGGATTATCTGGTGAAACGGTCTTCGACGAACCGGGGCGCGGGACGAATTCTTCCGGAGAGAACCGGTTGCGGTGCGCAGATCGTCGCCATTTGCGGACGGTCGTGCATGCAATCCGGCATGCTCGGGCGGCGTTTTCAGCTTCTTCAAGGGATGAGCGATGCGGTTGGCGATTTCGACGGGCGGGGGTGACGCACCGGGTCTCAATGCGGTGATCCGGGCGGTGGTACTCTCCGCGCGCGCGCGCGGGTGGGAAACGTGGGGCATTCAGCGGGGCTTTGGTGGTCTGCTCGGGGACGCCGAGTGCATGGAACTCGATCGCGATTCGGTGCGCGGCATCACGCACCTTGGCGGCACGATCCTCGGCACCAGCAATCGTGGCAACCCCTTCCGGTACGTCGTACCGGGCCCCGATGGGGCACCCACCGAGATCGACCGCTCCGATGAGCTGGTGCGCGCCTTCCGTCATCACGGCTTCCATGCGCTCGTCTCGATCGGCGGCGATGGTTCGCTGCAGATTGCCGAGCGTCTTGGGGCCAAGGGCATTCCCGTGGTGGGCGTGCCGAAGACGATCGACAACGACATCGTCGGCACCGATCGCAGCTTCGGCTTCGTGACCGCGGTGCACGTGGCGACCGAGGCAATCGATCGGCTGCACACCACCGCCGAAAGTCATGATCGCGTGATGGTGGTGGAGTTGATGGGCCGACATGCCGGGTGGATTGCGCTGGCGAGCGGTGTCGCCGGCGGTGCCGATGCGATCCTGATCCCCGAGATTCCCTACGACCTCGATCGTGTGGCCGAAAAGGTGATGGAGCGGGAGCGGAGTGGGCGGCGCTTCAGCATCATCGTCGTGGCGGAGGGCGCCGTACCAAAGGGCGGTACCACGACGCTGCTCGAGAAGGCGGGTGCCGGTACCGTCGATCGATTGGGTGGCGTGGCGGCGCTCGTGGCGGACGGACTCGAGGCGCGGACGGGCAAGGAGGTGCGCTCGCTCGTGCTCGGGCATCTGCAGCGCGGCGGATCGCCGTCCACCAGCGATCGATTGCTGGCGCTGCGCTTCGGGGCGGCCGCGGTGCGTGCGGTGGCCGACGGGGCCTTCGGGACGATGGTGGCGCTGCACGCCGAGGCGATGGCGTGCGTCCCGCTCGCCGACGTCGCCGGGCGCACGCGCACCGTCCCCCTCGACTCCGATACGCTGCTGACGGCGCGCGATCTCGGCATTTCTCTTGGCGACTGAACCGGGTGAGGCATGACGAAGCTCCCCTATCCGCTGTCGCGGCGCGATGACGTCGTCGACATGCTGCATGGCGAGGCCGTCGTCGATCCGTATCGTTGGCTGGAGGACGGTACCAGCGATGAGGTACGGAGCTGGACGGCGGTGCAGAACGCGCTGACGGCGGCGCATCTGGGGCAGGCGCCGGCCCGCGATCGGATCCGTGCGCGTCTCTCCGAACTGCTGACCATCGGCGCCCTCGGCACGCCGCAGCCGGCGGGCGGGCGGTTGCTCTATGTGGCGCGTGAGGGCCGTCAGAATCAGCCGGTGCTGCGCGTGCGCGATGGCGATGGCGGCGCGGATCGCATTGCCGTCGATCCGAACCTCCTCTCGAGTGAGGGGACCACGGCGCTCGACTGGTACTATCCGAGCCCGGATGGCCGCCTGCTCGCGTACGGCTTGTCGAGCGACGGCAGCGAACGGAGCGAACTGCACCTGCTCGATCTCGACACCCTGACGCTGCGGCCCGATCGTATTGCTCACACGCGGGCCTGCAGCCTTGCCTGGGCGCATGACGCGAGCGGATTCTGGTACACGCGCTTTCCCGCGGTCGGCGAGGTGGCAGCCGGCGACGAAGCGTACCATCGGCGCGTGCACTACCACCGCATCGGCGAGACGACCGCAACTGATCCGTGCATCTTCACGCCGGACGCGAAGGAGCATTGGCCGAGCGTGACGGCGTCGGAGTGCGGCCGCTGGCTCGTGGTGGCGGTGGCGCGGACGTTCGATGCGACGGATGTCTTCCTGCGCGATCTGCACGAGCCAGGCGAATGCTGGAGACCGGTGGCCGTGGGACTGCCGCACACGTTCGATCCGCAGGTGGTGCACGGCCGTCTCTGGCTCCGCACCAACCTCGACGCGCCGACCTATCGCCTCGTCGTGGTCGACCCCGAGCAGCCGGCGCAGCATGCCTGGCGCGAGATCGTGCCCGCGCGCCCCGATGCGGTGCTGAGCAGCGTCACGATCACGAAGTCGCGCCTGGTGCTCGATTATCTGGAGCACGCGTCGGCGGTGCTGCAGGTGGCGGATCACGATGGTACGCCGATCGGGCCGCTGGCCCTTCCCACGATCGGCAGCGTCGGCGGCATCGGGGCGGTACCGACATCGGATCGCATCTTCTTCGGCTTTTCGAGCTACACGGTGCCGCCGAGCGTCTACCGCGCGGAGCTCGACGCAGGGACGCACGCCGCACTCTGGCGGCGCGTCGAGGCCGACTTCGATGCCGAGCTGTTCGTCGTGGAGCAGGTGCGTGTCATCTCGAAGGACGGCACGCCGATCTCGATGTTTCTGGTGCGCCGTCGCGACCTCGATGCGTCGCGGCCGCGGCCGACGTACCTCTCGGGCTACGGCGGCTTCACCATCTCGATGGTGCCGAGTTTTTCGCGGTCGCTGCTGCTCTGGCTGGAACGTGGCGGCATCGTGGCGATTCCGAACCTGCGAGGCGGGGGCGAGTACGGCGAAGCGTGGCACCGCAACGGCATGCTCGATCGGAAGCAGAACACCTTCGACGACGCCATTGCCGCGGCGGAGTGGCTGATGGCGGAAGGCTGGACGACGCCGGCGCTGCTCGCGGCGCAGGGCGGATCGAACGGCGGTCTGCTGATGGGCGCACTCGTGACGCAGCGGCCGGATCTCTTCGGGGCAGTGATCATTGCCGTGCCGCTGCTGGACATGCTCCGCTACCACCGCTTCCTGATTGCGCGGCTCTGGATTCCCGAGTATGGCTGTGCCGACGATCCGGTGCAGTATGGTTGGCTTCGCGCGTACTCGCCGTATCACCGCATCCGCGACGGGCTCGCCTATCCGGCCGTGCTCATCGCCACTGCGGAAAGCGACACGCGCGTCGATCCGATGCATGCCCGCAAGATGGCCGCACGTCTGCAGGCCGCGACGGTGGGCGATGCGCCGATTCTGTTGCGCCTCGAAGCGAAGGCGGGGCACGGCGCCGGCAAGCCGGTCGGCAAGGTGCTGGACGAACTCACCGATTCGTGGACCTTCATCGTGCAGGCGCTCAAGCTGTCGTGGTAGGAGTTCCGGCCCGCATGCGACACGCGCCGTGCGTCCCTTGGGGGCGCACGGCGCGGAATGGTTGCGGCGACGAGCCGCGTCAGTACAGCGTGCCGTGCCCGTTCACGCCCTTGCCCGGCGAGACGATCTCGCAATGCGCCCGGTCGCCGGAGTAGAGCAGACAGAAGAAACCGTCTTCCTGCCAGCGTTTCCACCAGAGGTACATCACGCCGCGATCGGCACCGGAAAAGTTGGAGTAGGGGCTCTTGCCGTCGGGGACGTTCAGATGCGTGTGCACGGTACCGAGGAAGTGTGGCGGGCCGCACTCGTCGATCGATTGCTGGGCGGAGACGCTCGTGGAATCCGCCCCGCGCGCATCGAGCATCCCGACCGACGTCACCACGATGCTGTCGCCCTCGAAGCGCCCGCCGATGCATGCCACCCGCTCCGCCCGCGCGTCGGTGCTCTCCTGCCAGAGACGCTGCAGGCCCGCCCGCGCCGCATTCTCGACCCGGAACGACGACGGTGTCTCGCCAGGGAAGATCTCCCCGGAAATCGACTTCAGGGTGGCGCGCGTACCTTGCGCGCGCACGGTGATCGGCACGGCCGCGAGCAGCACGGCGGCGAGGGCGAGGCGACGGGTCATGCACGGCTCCATCGGCGGCGGGGATACGTGGTGATACCGTACCGAGGCTACGGACGTTCCGGCGCGGCCCCGATGGCGACGCCCCACGGCACTTTCCCTGCCGGCACCGTCTTGAGGACGGTCAGCGTCTTCGTGTCGATGATGGTGACGTCGTTGGAGGTGCCATTGGCCGTGTACAGCTTCCGCTCGTCGGCGGTGAGCGCTAGGCCCCAGGGGCGGGCTCCCGCCTTCACCGAACCGGTGACCGTGCGGGTGGCGACGTCGATGACATCCACCGTGCCGCCGCGGCCGGTGGAGACGTACGCCGTTGCGCCGTTCTTCGTGATGAGCACGGCCATCGGCTTCTTGGGCACTGCGGTGGAGTCGGCCTGGTCTTTGGTGAGCTTGATGGAAGAGACCACCTTCAGCGTCTTCACGTCCACCACGTCGACGCTGCCACCCGCCTCGGCGGTGACGAAGGCGAGCGCGTTGTCGGGCGTGAAGGCGACGCTGCGTGGGCGATCGCCGACGATCACGCGGCCCACGACCTTGCCGCCGGCCGTCTCGAGAATCGTCACGTCGTGGTCGGTTTCGCCAGTCACCCAGACGCGCGTGCCATTCGGCTCGACCGTCACCCCTTCGGGTTCACGACCCACGCGCACCGTGTCGAGGATTGCGCCGGACTGCACATCCACGATCGCCATGATGCCGACGTCCTCGTTGGAGACGAAGAGCCTGGTCCCGTCGGCGCTCAAGTCGAACGTCTCCGGATCGGAGCCTCCGGGCAGGATGCGCTCCACCTGCATCGTCGCCGTGTTGACGACCGCAATGCCGTCCTTCGACTTGTCGGCCTTCAGCGCCTCGCAGACCTCGTCCGGCATCGTCGGCGGGCACTTGGGACTGCCGGAGAGCGCCACGAAGACGCGCGAGCCGTCGGCGCTCACCACGACGCCGCGCGGGCGCGTGCCGACGTTGATCGTGGCGATCACCGAGTCGAGGCCGGTATGGATGATGGTGAGTTCCTGCGAGTCCTCGTTGGTCACATATGCCAGGTCCCCGGGCGGGAGCGGCGTGGCGGCCACCGGCTCTGCGGCGGGCGTATCGCTGCCGTTGCAGGCGCCGAGGAGGGCGAGGAGGGCGAGCGGGGCGAGGCGGAGTGCAGAGCGGATCATGGGGTGGCCTTGTCGCGGTTCTTGGCGGACTCGATGCCCTTGGCATCGGTGAGCCCACGCGCCTGCGTGAGAATGGCGCCGTTGAAATCGGCGAAGGTGAGATCTGCGCCGGTGAAGTCGGCCCCGGTAAAATTGGCGCCGCGCAGCACGGTGGTAGAGAGATTCGCGCCAGTGAAGACTGCGTCACCGGCGTCGGCGAAATTGAAGTCGGCCTTGTACAGGTTGGCACCCCCGAAGCGGGCCCGACCCAGATTGGCCGACTCGAAGATGGTGCGCATCACGCCCATCGACTGATTGCCCGGATCGGCACCGATGTTGGCCTCGCGCAGGTCGGCATCGGAGAGGTTGGCCGCGCGGAAGTAACCGATGATGCGCGTCTTCCGGAGGTCGGCGCCGCTGAAGTTGCCCTGCTCGGCGATCACGGCGAAGAGGGAGGCCCGGAGCATGATGGCCTTCGAGGCATCGGCCCGGCGGAGGGTGCTGCCGTCCAGATTGGCATCGGTCAGATCGGCGCCACGGAGCGTGGCGTCGGTCAGGTCGGCGGAGAAGAGGTTGGC
>Ga0163144_10011517_pt1 | contig 18704 bp, 16 predicted proteins | sample OliLak19BULKMAT1_FD_123175 | JGI IMG/M metagenome (GOLD analysis project Ga0163144, IMG submission 123175) | Freshwater microbial mat bacterial communities from Lake Vanda, McMurdo Dry Valleys, Antarctica - Oligotrophic Lake LV.19.BULKMAT1 | ecosystem: Environmental > Aquatic > Freshwater >... | reverse complement strand
GGTACACGGCAAGGGATCGCTCATCAACAAGATGTCCGGCGACGCGTGGCAGAAGCGGGCCAACCTGCGCTGCTTGTTGGGCTACATGTACGCCGAGCCGGGAAAGAAGCTCCTTTTCATGGGATGCGAGTTCGGCCAGTACCGCGAATGGAATCACGACGCGAGCCTCGACTGGCACTTGTTGCAGCTGCCGGAACACGCCGGTGTCCAGACGTTCGTGGCCGCCCTCAACACGCTCTACCGGGATGAACCCTCGATGCACGAACTCGATGCGGAGCCCGGCGGCTTCGAATGGGTGGAATGCAATGACACCGAGCAGAGCGTGGTAAGCTTGCTGCGCTACGGCAAGAATCGAGACGATGTCATGCTCGTGGTGTGCAACTTTACCCCCGTCCCGCGCCAGCACTTCGGCGTTGGAGTGCCGGAGGGCGGGCGCTGGCACGAGGTGCTTAACAGCGATGCTGCGGAATACGGAGGCGCGGGGTGGGGGAACTTCGGTGGAGTGGACGCACTCGACGTCCCGCTGCACGACCGCCCCTACTCGCTATCGCTCTCGCTTCCACCGCTGTCGACCATCTTCTTCAAAAAGGCGAGGAGTGCGCCCCCGATGCACCGGTTGCCGGAGGCACCAGCGGCGGAACTCGCAGCAACGTCTGCACCGCCGCCATCCGAGACAGCAACCGCCTAACGCACGGGGAGCAACGTGGCGCGCACCAAGCGGTCGAGCTTCGGATACTCGCGGTCGAGATGCGCGTTTCCCTCGGAAAATACACGCTGCTGCTTCCCACCGCGCATGCCGCCCGCCGCCGTCTCGTCGTAGCCCGCGTACGGGCGGTCGAGCACGGCCATCCCCTCCGTAACGCGGCCGAGGATGGAGAAGCCGTCGGCGTCGTTGCGCACATTGTCCGCGAGGTTGACGTAGATCTGCGTCCGACGATCGTTCGGCCCCCGCATGGAGAAGGCAAAGGTGCCGCGTGTGTTCGTCACCGTCGGCGGATCGTCGACGATGGACTGGTCCTCCCAGGCCTGCGCCACCTCGGGATCTCCGGCAATGCCGAACTGCGCGATAAAGTTGCTCCGCACGCGAAAAAAGCGTGAGTCGTCGAAGAAATTGGACCGCACGAGGTTGTAGAAGCGATCCACGCCGAGCGGGGCCCGGGCGCGGTACGCTTCGAGCACGGCGACCCCCTGGCTGGTCTCGATGCGCGCGCGGACGGTATCGGGCGCTCGTTCGCGCCAGAATGGAGCGTCCGGATGTAGAAGAAGGGACCGGCGGGCGGCCAGACCGAGTGCCGACGCGCCCGACGGCGCTCCCGCCGGTACACTGCTGTTCCGCGCCGGCGGCTCCGCGCCTAACAAGTGACGGACGAAGAAGTCGAAGCGTTTGCGCTCTCCGTACGCGCCGCCCGCACCATGTCCCATGCCCGGGACCACAAGGAGGTCGAAGTGCTTGTTCGCCTTGACGAGGGCATTCACGACCTGGAAGGTGGACGCCGGATCGACATTCATGTCCATCTCCCCAACGACGAGCAGCAGCCTGCCTTGCAGCCGGTAGGCGTTGTCGACATTGGACGACGCCGAATAGTGCGGCCCCACTTCGCCCATCCACTGCTCGTTCCACCAGATCTTGTCCATGCGATTGTCGTGACATCCGGCCGCCGACACCGCGGCGGAATAGAACCCGGGATGAAAGAGGAGCGCCCCCATCGCGTTCTGTCCCCCCGCCGAGGTTCCGTAGATGCCGACCTTCGTCACGTCGTAGAACGGGTAGGTCGCTGCCACCGCCTTGTGCCAGAGAATCCGGTCGGGAAATCCGGCGTCGCCCAGATTCCTGTACGCCACATCGTGGAACGCCTTGGAACGATTGGACGTCCCCAGTCCGTCGATTTTCACGACGATGAATCCCAGTTCGGCTTGCGTCTGCATGCCCAACTGCGTGCTGAAGCTCTTCGGCACGAACGATCCCTGTGGCCCGGCGTAGATGTTTTCTATCACCGCATACCTGCGGGCCTCATCGAAATTCGTCGGACGGATGATGACGCCCCAGATGTCCGTCTTTCCATCGCGCCCCTTCGCCGTGAAGACCTCCGGGGGGCGCCACCCTGTCGCCAGCAGAGCCGCTGCATTGCCCCGCTCGAGCTCCATGAGCACCGCGCGATCGCTGGTGCGGCGTAACTGCATCACAGGCGGAAGATCCACCCGTGACCAGAGGTCCACATAGCGCTGGCGATCGGAAGAAAAGACGACCGTGTGTGTACCATCGGCGTCGGTGAGTGGCGTCAGACCGCTGCCATCGAAGTTCACCCGGTAGTAGTGGACGAAATACGGGTCCCTGCCCGGATACATCCCGCTCGCACTAAAGACAATCTGCCGAGCGGTTGTGTCGACCCATTCCACCCCTCGGACCAGCCACTCTCCGTTCGTGATCCGATTCCTCACCCGTCCCGTGGCGCCGTCGTACAGATAGAGATGATTCCATCCATCGCGCTCCGACATCCAGACGATCTCCGTTCCATCGCGCACGTCGAAGCGGAACTTCTTCGCCGAATACTCGAAAAAGGTCGGCACCCGTTCGTCGATGACGGCGCGCGTCCTTCCGGTGGTGGCGTCTATCTCGATGACGCGGTAGACCTGGTGTCCCCGCTGGTTGTACTCGAAGGTCACCCCCCGCCCGCCCTTCCTCCACTCCAGTGCCGAGACACTGTAAGCGTTGGGAAAGAGCGAATCGTCAACGACGGTCTGCCGGCGTGAAGCAATGTCGAACAGGGCCGGACGATTGGTGTCGAGCACGTCACCGGGCTTGTTGTACAGCAGGGTAGAGTGCTTGGGTTGCAGCTGATCCTCGGGCGACGACTCTACGTAATGTACCTCACGCCGGTAGCCCGGGCGCACCCGGTAGGCGGCCAGTCGCCTGGAGTCCGGCGACCAAACGATCGACTGCGCGTCGTAGGCGTTCCCCTCGGAACCGTCGCTTCCGAGCACCGCCCATTCCCTGGCGCCCAAGGCGCGAACCACCACGTTGTAGTTCCTTACCGTGGCCTCCAGAAGCCCGTTAGGCGACACCCTCGTGCTCATGTCGTAGGCGGGAGGTGTTCCGAACAGCCCGCCCCCGAACTGGCGTCGCGAGCGCGCGACCACCTCGCCGCGCGGAGCGCGGGCGCACGTGTACTCGCTCAGCGTGCACCGCCAGCGCGTGGTATCGGCGACCGGATCGCCCAGACGGTTGACGCCGACAAACTCGATCGCCCGGGCGCTATCGACGAAAGTGAATCGCACGAACGGCAGAGTGATCGCCGTCGTCGGCACATGGGCAGCGGCCGCGATTGCGGCGGCGAGCCGTTCGTGATCGAAGGCCGGACGCTTCTCCATACGCTCGGCGTCCACCCGCACGAAGGCGTAGCCCCCTCTCACCGATTTTCGGTAGTAGAAGTGATGACTCGCCGGCAGCCAGTTCGGCGCGTCCGCCGCATCCACCACGAGGCCCTCGATGCGCGCGCGCAACCCCTCGGCGCGCGCATAATCCGACGCCGTTCCCTGGGCGTTGACCCGTCCCGGCGCAAGCGCAGTACCTACGCAGAGGACGATCGTCCGCAGGATTCCGTCGTATCTCATGTTGCGTCTCATGTTGCGTCTCATGTCGCGTCTCATGTCGCGTCTCTCTCCCCTGTGTGGCGCTAGTCGGCGCGACATTCTCGATGATTGGCGCGAAGTGGTAGGTGGCGACATTCTCGATGATTGGCGCGAAGTGGTAGGTGGCGACCTTCTGGGCTTCGACGCGCTTCATCGCGCGCTTGCGCGCCGACGGCGGCAGGTGCTCCGGGGCATGCGATGGCGGCGGTGGCGACGGTGGCGGTGGTGGCGGAATTGGCGAGCGTGAATCAGTCGTCGTGGCTGCGTTCGTAGCGAAGTTGTTCCTGTACTCGCTCCGTCCCCTGCACTGCGTCCCGCCGTTTGGCGGCGCGCAGGCTTCGGTCCTTGGTGGACTCCGATTTCACTGCGGGGAGTGAGAGCAGCCGCTCGAGCGCTGCATCTCCGCACAACGCACACGTTGGCGCCGCTCCGCCACGCACGAGCGCCTCAAATTGGTGACCACAGGCTGTGCACTTGTAGTCGTAGAGTGGCATGCGTTCGAATCACTCGTTGAGGTAGATGAAATCGTACTTCGCCGTTACCAGCGCGGCGTCACAACGCGCCATCCAGCGCATGCCTGGCTTGGAGGATCGCCGTGCTTGCCAGAGTTGGCTCACCGAAGCTAGCGCCGGGAGACCCTCGGCGGACGTGCACGTCGGAGGCGTGCCCCGGGGCGACCCGTGGTCGACGCCCGCCGCCACGGCGCGGCGCACGATCACACCGACAATCAACCCGGCGATGAACCCCCCAAGGGGCCTGAACACGAGGGAGTACACGGCCCACCGTCGAATCCCGGAATGCGATACCATTCGACCGAGAGATGCCGGACGACGACGCTGGGCCGGAGCCCGGCACCCCGGAGTCCGGCACTAGCGGTGATGCGGGCAATGACAGATAGTTGCGCGTCAGGATATGACGTCGTTGATATGAGACAGGAGCGTGTGTCTGCCTGCCTTGGATACCTCCCGGGAGTTTCGGGACCGGAACCGCGCAACCGCACCAATCGCTACAATTGCACGCACTCGGCCGATTGCGTGGCGCCCAAAGCTTCCTCACGTTTCTGGAGACGGCATGTCGCGTTCGAAGTCGGTGGCGTTCGATGCGGATAGCGAAGCCAGAAAACATCTCGTCGAGCTACTGGAGAAAACAAGCCGTACCTTCGCGATCACCATACCGCTGCTTCCCGAACCCACACGCCTCGAAGTCACGATCGCATATCTCCTCTTCCGCGTGGCCGACACGCTGGAAGACGCCACGCTTTGGACGCGAACGAAAAAGCTTGAGCAGCTCGACGCATTCGCCCACTTCCTCGAGCGTCCCACCGCTCAGCGAGCCACCGAGTTGTCTGCACAATGGAGCGCCGAGCCACCGCTGGAGCATGCGGGGTACCTCCAGCTCATGGCCGAACTTCCGTTTGTCCTGCGGGCCACCGAACAACTCTCCGCGCAGTCGTGGAGCATTATCGCTCGACACTCGGTGCGCACCACGAGAGGCATGGCGTCGTTTGTCGCTCGAGAATTCAACGGACGCCTCGGGCTGCACGACATCGCCGACCTCAAAGCCTATTGCTACGCGGTGGCCGGCATTGTGGGTGAAATGTTGACCGAGCTCTTTCTTCTTGGCCGCCAGCAGCTCACGACGATCGCCACCGACCTTCGCGCCGACGCCTCGGCGTTCGGGGAGGGACTGCAGTTGGTCAATATTCTGAAGGATTCGGACGCCGATGTGCAGGAGGGGCGACGCTACCTCCCCGTTGGCACCGATCCCGCTCGGGTATTCGAGCTCGCCTTCGCGGGTCTCGACGCCGCCTCGCGCTACTGCGCGCGACTCGAGGCCGCCGGCGCCGAACGTGGGATCCTGGCCTCGACCGCGCTCCCCATCATCCTCGCCCGCGCCACCTTGGAGCGGCTGCAGAAACTTGGTCCCGGCGCAAAGCTGGGGCACGCGCAGGTGGCCATGCTCGTCACTCGGCTGCAAAGCGCCGTGGCCGGCGGACGCATTGGCGAGTTGGTGATGGGACGGAGCTAAGCCACGACGCGGGCGCCCGCGCCACCCGTGTTCGCTCCACATCGCGGTAGCGACTAGCCGATGATACCCTCCGCTCGCGACCGATTCGCCGCCTACCGACGCTCCCTTCCCCATGCTCCGAGGCTCCATCACCATCGAGTCAAGGCGCGAGGGCTCGAGTTCGCCGTGTTCACCTCCCCTGCGGTAGCTGGCGCCACGCCGCTGGTCTGCGTCAACGGCGGTCTCCTCTTCGGGCACAAGCTGCTCTGGCCCGCGCTCTCGCCCCTGGCCGAAAAGCGACAGCTCATCTTCTACGATCAGCGGGGACGAGGCGAATCCACCCCCCCACCAGGCCCGCAGGCCGCCCGCATCGAGCACGACGCCGGAGACCTCATCGCTTTGCGACAGGCGATGGGTTTCCGAAAATGGAACGTGCTGGGGCACTCGTGGGGAGGGGGCATCGCCGTATTGGGCGTCGAACGCGATCAGGGTGGAGTCGGACGCCTCGTCCTCGTCAATTCGGTCGGGCCCGTAAGCGAGAATTGGCTTCCACACCTGCACAACGCCGCGCTCGACCGACTCCCGACTGCAGCGCGCGCGGTGTTGCAGCGCCTCGACCCAGCCGCGCTCGTAGAGCCCGACCCGGCAATTCATTCCGCGTACACGCGAGCGATTTACCCCGCCTGGTTTGCCGACCCCGAACTGGCGCAACTCTTTGCGCCGCCGCGCAGTGCGAGCCGGACCGGAGCTTCAATAGCCGCCCGATTACGCCGCGAAGGATACGATTGGTCGAGTCTGGTACGTGCCGTGCGTACCAAGGTCCTCGTCATCCACGGAGAGCGCGACCTCCTCCCGCCACGAGTGGCGCGAGAGTTGGTGGCACTCTTGCCGGAATCACGACTCTCGCTCGTACCAGAGGCTGGACACATGCCGTTCTGGGAGGGGCCAGAACACTTTTTCGGACACGTGAACTCCTTTCTCGAAGATGCCTAGCACCCGCGAGCCTTCATGAAGCGTCTGGATGTCCTTGTCGCGATCCTTGTTTCCGTCCTCGCCTGCTTTGTTGGAGTCGAAGTCTACGGCATGCGGGTTGGGTATGGGGCGCGGCACGTGGTAGGTTCGGCCGGCGCGAACGCGTCCACCGTGTCGACTGGTGAAAGTACCATCGAAGCGAAAGCAGTGCGCAGCACCAGCCCGGCCCGCCGCCCCGTAACCGATCGCAACGTTGTTCGAGTCGACGTGAAGAACCGGCTCGAACGCCTGGCGGTGGGCACGTACATCGGCGAGCTACTTGCCGCGCACGACTCGGCGCTCGCCCGCTGGCCCGATCGCCGCCTAAAGCCGCTGCGCGTCTGGATCCAACCTATCGCCCGCATCGAGGACTGGTCGCCAACCTCGGTCTCGCTGGTGCGCGATGCATTCATTGATTGGAGCGACACCGGCATACCGCTCTCTTTTTCGTTCGTACTCGATTCGTCGTCGGCCGATGTGCGGGTAACCTTTGTCGACCGCTTCCAGGAGCCCATTAGCGGGAAGACGCTCTGGTCGCATGATGATCGGTGGTGGATTCTCGAGGCCAGCATCGTGTTGGCCGTGCATCACCGCACCGGCGAGATCCTCGACGCCGCAGCCACCCGGGCCATCGCGCTGCACGAAGTGGGGCACCTGATCGGACTCGATCACACCGCCGACACGACGTCGATCATGACGCCGCGCGTACGGGTGAGGGACCTCTCGGCGGCCGACCGAGCGACCGCGCAGCTCTTGTATCTGCTGCCGCCAGGGCGCATCGGCGACGGCGGTGGTCAGCGGGCAGCACGTTAGGCGTTGGGCGCGGCATGCTGGGCACACTGACAACGGCCGCGCACTCGCGCGGCCGTTTCCTGTCCCATGCCTCGCACGGCTACCAGCGCAGCGTGGTCGCCACCTGTTTCTTCTTGCGCACCATCTGCAATCGTACCTCGCGGTTCTCCGACTGTTCGATCGCCTGAAGAAAGACGAGTGGCGAAGTCAGGGCGCGTCCATCCACATTGATCAGCACGTCACCCGTGCGAAGCCCCGACTGCTCGGCCGGCGAGCCGCGCCCCGCGCTCACCACCAGAAGACCGCGGTCCGCGCCTAACGCTTCGGCCAGTTCACCGGTCATGAGGATGAGCTGCGCCCCGCCGAAGGTCACGGTCGACAAACTGGTCGCGAATCCCATCGGGGGGAGGGGCGGCATCGGTGCCAGCGCCGTCACCGGCGGTGTCGGAGGAGTGGCCGGCCCGTCATTCGAGGTGATGGTGATGCTCATCTGCAACGGCGCGAATGCCGCCGCAATGCTTTCATCAACCCAGGGACAGGGTGTCGTGAAGTCGTCGGGTCGTGGTTGAACGGTGACCATGAGCATTTTCGTCTCCACGCCGCGCCGCACCTTGAACGGGATTCTGTTTCCGGGCTTTAGCAGCGACGAGAAAATGATCTCCCGGTGGCGCAGGTCTTCTCCCGCCATCGAGAGAATGCGGTCGCCCCCCTGAATTCCTCCCCGTTCGGCCGGCGACCCCGGCTCCACCGATTCGATGCTCGGATAGTCGAGGAAACGCAACACCACATTGCCCTCGTCGTCGCGCGATGGCGTCACCGACGCCGAAAAGACCACACCCACCCACCCATCCGGCTTGCGATCGGACGCGCAGAGTTCTCGCAGCCGCTTCTGAATGCGCCGACCATCGGAATCGAGCGACGAGAGCTGCGCCACCGCCTGCCGCAGCGACGTTTCCAGCCTCGAACGTTGCACCTGCACGAGCTGCTGCGTGTGCAGCGTCATCTGCACGCTCTCGACCGCGCGGATAAGCCCCTCGGCCATCCGCCGCTTCTGCCCCAACTCCTGCGCCAGTCGAACCACTTCAAGCTCAAAGGACGACGCCTCCCCCCGCACCCCCACCTGCCGCTCCTGCGCCCGCAACGGCGACACCGCCGTCAGCAGAACGACCGTGGCAAGGAATAAAATACTATCGAAGGAATGCCAATCCAATTTTCTCACCATAACCTCTCGTCTTCTCGTCTTCTGCAGTATCCCTAAAACCGCCCCAGCCGGTTCCCCACCGGCAACGTTGTTCCCAACCGCCGCAACGTTTGTTCGCGCGCACTCAGTGTCGCCAGATAGTACTGATTGATGTACGGATCGGTCGGCGCATCACGCATCGCCTGCTGCATCGTCTCGGCCGTGCGGTCCAGCGCTGCCAGACGCGTCCGATATTGCTCGGGCGCCTGCTCGGACGAGGTTGTGTCGTGCGACGCGAGGTACGTCGCCGCCAGTTCGTACTGTCGTTGCGCCTGCTCGAGTACGTCGAGCGCGGCCTGCGACGAAGTGAAGCCGGTGGACGTGTTGGTCACGAACTGGCCGCCGCCCGGTACCGGGTCGAGGGCGCCCTGTACGTCTACCGGAGTGCGGAAGGCCACCGCATCGGCCACCGGCATACCGGCGCTCATGCGGCCGAGTACCGCGCCGCCACCCAGCAGGACCACCACCGCCGCGGCGCGCCGCAGACCCTCGAGCGCCCCCACCGAGCGACGCTTGATTGGCACGCCGTCAGCCGCAACCATTCCCTCGGCGCGCAGGCGAACGGCCAACGATCCCCATTCGGTGAGTGGTGGGGCGATGGTTCGGCGCTCGTCGGACGCCATCGCCACCAGGCGGCGATAGGCCTCAAACTCGCGCGTGCATGTCACACACTTCGCGAGGTGCTCGCGCTCGCTCGGCGTCGCGCCGCCGTCTACAAGCTCGGCCAGTCGTTCAATAGGCAGGTGCGGCATGTTCCTTGTCCGTGTCGGATCGGAATCCATCGATTACGTGCACCAACAGTTTGCGAAGTTTGACGCGTGCCTTGAAGAGCTGCGATTTGGAGCCGCCGGCAGTGATTCCCAACTCGGCGGCAATCTCCTCGTGCGTATACCCCTCGACATCGTGCATCAAAAACACCGTACGGGCCCCCGGAGAGAGCTTGGCCGTGGCGTCCGCAATGCTGTCGGCAAGCATGGCGCGTTCGCTGCCGTGCTCGACCGACGCTGTCTCCTCATCAATATCCGTTTCGATTCTCTCCAGTCGGCGCGTGCGACGTAGCGCATTCAGCGTCCGGTTTACCGCAATGCGATGGGCCCATGTGCCAAACTGAGAGTCGCCCCGATAGCTGGGCAACGCGCGGAAAATCTGGATCCAGACCTCCTGCGCGATGTCGCAGGCATCGTCGGGATTCCCTACCAGACGTCGGACGACCGCGTCGATATGCGGAGCATGTTGCGACCACAGCTGTCGCATTGCCCGCTCATCGCCGTCTACCGCTCGCTGAATGAGTGCGTAGTCCGTTGCCATGGCGTTCTCTCTATTTCGTCACGACACGATCCCCCATTGGTTTACAGACCCAGCCGATTGGGGTTGTCTTTTCTGGGGAGGACAGCAATTTCCCCCCAGTGGCCCAGTCTGCCTGCCGTCTGAGAAAAAGTCGCTAAGGAGAACGAACTTTAGGTCCATACGCGGAACCTCAGCACTTGCAACAACCTACACCACTTTGTATTGTGAAATCAGCGCACTCTTGCGCTCTGGTGTAGACGTTGCTGTTGAAAGTGTGTTGGATACGTCGGCACTTCGTAGTCGTCGCTCTCCGTATCGCCCTTCCTTAAGGAGTCGCAATTGTTCGCTCAGCTGGCCCTCGCACTCGCCACACTTGTCGCTGCCACGGAGAAACTTCCGCTGCGTAGCCCCAAGTCGGTGGGGATGTCGGCCGAGCGCTTGGCGACCATCAGTCGCGTGGTGCGACGAGGGGTAGACGCTGGTGGGTACCCCGGCGCAGCGGTAGTGATCGGCCGACGTGGAGCCGCCGTATACGAGAAGGGATTCGGGCGTATCGGCTGGACGAAGGACGCCGCTGAGGTCGATGCAGATCGTACCATCTATGACCTGGCGTCGCTAACGAAAGTGGTGGGCACTACCACCGCCGCGATGATCCTGTACGATGAAACCCGGCTCGACCTCGACGCGCCGGTCGCGCGCTATCTCCCCACCTTCACTGGCGGCGCCAAAGACCTGGTCACGGTTCGCCACCTCCTCACGCACCGCTCGGGCCTTCCTGCCGGTCGTGAGTTATGGCGCATGGCATCTTCGGTTGACCAGGCCAAGCGCATCGTCCTCGAGACGCCGCTGGCGTGCCAGCCGGGGGCCTGCTACGTCTACAGCGACCTCGGCGCCGACGTATTGGGCTGGGTGGTGGAAGCCATCGCCGGTCAGCGCATCGACCACTTCCTCGCCGAACGCGTCTTTGTCCCGCTGGGGATGAACGACACGTTTTACAATCCCCCCGATTCCGTCCGCTATCGCATCGCTCCAACCGAGGTGTCGCCCCCGCGCGGCTATCCCATCAAAGGCGAAGTGCACGATGAGAACGCCTTCGCGCTCGGCGGTGTTGCGGGACACGCAGGACTCTTCTCCACCGCCGCCGATCTGGCCGTGTTCGCCCAGATGATGCTGAACGGTGGCTCCTACGACGACGTTCGTATCGTCTCCGACAGCGCCGTGTCCCTGTTCACGCGCCGCACCGCCGGAACGCGCGCCCTAGGGTGGGATACCGCCGATGGACAGGGTGGATCGGGCGAGTACCTCACGGAATCCGCCTTTGGTCATACGGGCTATACCGGGACGTCGCTCTGGATCGATCCCGACCGGCAGATGTTCGTGGTGCTACTCACCAACCGCGTACACGCCGCTCGGGCCCGACGTCCGGCGAAGGTGATTGCCGACGTTCGGGCCGACCTCGCCGACGCCGCCGCGTTGTCGGTCGAAGACATGGACCAAGTGCTCACCATGCCGGCGTCGTTCCGCGCCGATCGAGCCGACGGCTGGAACCCCGCAGTGCGTCGTACCCGCCGAAGCGCTCGCAGCGCTCGCAGCATGCGCTCCAAGAGTTCCAAGCGTTCCAAAGCCGTAGCATCCAAGTCGAGCCGCTCGAGCAAGCGGGTCAGCGCAGCTAAGGCGAAGTCGACGAGCAGGTCGACGGTGAAGTCGACTGGTAGGTCGACGGTGAAGTCGACTGGTAGGTCGACGGTGAAGTCGACTGGTAGGTCGACGGTGAAGTCGACTGGTAGGTCGACGGTTAAGGCGACGAGCCGAGCATCGAGCAATACGACAGTCAAGCGGTCAAGCTCGACCGCGCGAACGAGCTCGGCCGGTGCAGCGTCTGCCAAGTCGAACTCGTCCAAAGCGTCGACGTCAAAGTCTCGCTCGTTAAAAACGTCGGTACCCAAGTCGACCAGTCCAACGACCAAGAAGTAGCGCTCCACTAGCAAGGGCCGCTGAACTAGGAAGTAGCGCTCCACGAGCAAGCGCCGCTGAACCAGGAAGTAGCGCCCCACGAGCAACGGCCGCTGAACCAGGAAGTAGTGCTCCATGAGCGAGGGCCGCTGAACCAGGAGGTAGCGCTCCACGAGCAAGGGCCGCTGAACCAGGAAGTAGCGCTCCACGAGCGAGGGCCGCTGAGATAGCGGCCCTTGACATTCTCCAACGAATCTTCACTTCTGGAGAAATATTTACCCGAACGACTTGATCGGGATAGCGTTCAACGCCGATCTTGTATGCGAATATGCGAGGACTTCCGATGTACGAAGCAGGTGACATGGAACACCCGACTCACGCTCCTCTTGACGAGGCCATCGGCGAGGCGACCGTTGACGACGTCGGCGCCGCGACTGCTGCAGCGGTCGGCGAAGGGCCGGCGGAAGCCGCTGGCGGCGAAGGGCCAGTGCAAGGCGGAACCGGCGACGGGTCGGTGGGATCCGTTGGTGGAGGGTCGGCAGACGACGTCGATGAAGGGTCGGAACGCGCTGGTAAAGCGTCTGCCGAAGCCGTCGGTGAAGCTGCGGCACTCACCGCAGACCAGGTGAAGCTCGCGCTTCGGCGGGTGAAGGATCCCGAGCTCAATCTGAACATCATGGATCTCGGGTTGGTGTACGACATCGCCGTCGAAGGAAACGACGTCAAGATCGATATGAGCCTCACATCGCCCGGCTGTCCGTCGGGCGCCGAGATCATGGGCGACGCCGACAAGCAGCTTCGCGCTATTGTTGGCGTCGGGAGTGTCGCGGTCAACCTGGTCTGGTCGCCTCCTTGGACCCCCGATCGGATTGAGCCGAGGGTGAGAGCGTATTTGGGGTTTTGAGTTCTGAGTTTTGAGTTTTGAGAAGACGAGAAGAGCATAAGGTCAGAAGACGAGAAGACGAGAAGACGAGAAGAGCATAAGGTCAGAAGACGAGAAGACGAGAAGACGAGAAGACGAGGGGTGTGCGACTTGGCGTCGTCTGACACATTTTCTTCTGGCGTCACCTGGACTGCCGTCACCTCGTCCTCTCGATTGCCGTTGCGACGAACGACGTTGCTTCGAGTGGAATTATTTCTGCTGTCGCTCGCGCAGCTCGGTCGATGCAGACTCGACGCCGGCATGATCGACGGCGCTCACCACCACGATTGATGGCGGGGCATCGGTGTCGTCTAGGGCGAGACTAACCGTGCGCTGCGAGGCGGGCACGACGAGGGCGTGCCAGCCGTGGTGATAGCGGGCGCGAATCACCCACCAGTGCGGCTCCGTGACGCTACGGGTGGGGGGAGGCGTGTGAGAGAAGGTCGTCACGCGATCGACGGGCGCCGCCGGAGGGGGTGAGGGGCGGCCGGGGAGGAGTACCGCGTCTGGAGAAAAGGCCCCGCCTCCCGGACTCACTTCCAGTACCACCGATCGCGGTGCCGCCACGCGGCGCACCCGTGGCGCGTCGGGGGTTCCGGCGGCCAACCAGGGAGACGGCGGCACGAGCGCGGGTTCGGCGTAGACCCCGGCCACCAGGCGTTCGTTGAGGGAGTCGCGGTTCAGCCGGAAGGCATCCATGCTGAAGTGCACGTTGCCGCTGAGCGTCGAGAGCTGGGCGCGCGTTTCGCGAATCTGGTCGATGATCTCGCTCACCGGCCACGACGACGCGCGGGTGGTCGAGGCGCGTCCCGTGTAGTTGCCGGGCCACATGTTGCGCCCGTGGATGTTCTGGGCACGCCACCAGGCCAGCAAGTCGGCATACTTCTGCTGCGGAGCGGTTGTCTTCCAGTAGAGCTGCGGCGTCCAGTAGTCCACCCATCCCTCGCGGATCCACTTTCTGGAGTCGGCGTACAACTTGTCGTAGGAATCGAAGCCACGTACGGACTCCGGATACCCCGGCCGCCAGATACCAAACGGGGAAATGCCAAACTTCACCCACGGCTTGCTCTTCTTGATGCCGTCGTACAACTCCTTGACCAGGAGGTCGACGTTCTGTCGCCGCCAGTCATCTCGAGTCAGCGTTCCTTCCTTTTTCTTGTAGGCCCGCCACGAGCGATCGTCGGGGAATGGCGTTTCACCGCCTCGCCGAGCACGCACGGGATAGGGATAGAAGTAGTCGTCGATGTGTACGCCATCGATGTCGTAACGCCTGACGACGTCCAGCACCACGCTCACGGTCTGTCGCCGGATGTCGGGCTCGCCCGGGTCCATCCAGAGAAAGCCGCCGTAGCGCTTCACCAGCGACGGCTTCGACCGGCTGACGTGCGAACCGGGAAGAGTCGTCGACTTGTCGGACGGGTCCAGGGCGCGATACGGGTTGAACCAGGCATGTAGCTCAAGCCCACGTTTGTGCGCCTCCGCCACCGCGAGCGCAAGGGGGTCGTAGTACGGATCTGGTGCGCGCCCCATGGCCCCAGTGAGAAAATACGACCACGGCTCCAACCTCGACGCGTAGAGGGCATCGGCCGACGGGCGTACCTGGAAAATGACCGCATTCAAGTGCAGCGCCTGCGCCCGGTCGAGCAGGGCCAGCAACTCGGCCTTCTGCGAATGGGTGGAGAGTCCGGGACGCGAGGGCCAGTCGATGTTGTCGACCGTGGCAACCCACACCGCCCGGAACTCGCGCGCCATGGGTGGAGGCACCGTGTCGCTTGCCTCGTCGGCGCCTAACGGCGCATACGGTGTTCCGCGAGTGGGGGGCGGGAGCGCAGTGTCCTGCGCTCCGCTCGAGCGCCGCGGCAGGACCGATAGCAGGAGCGATAGCAGTACCGAGAACAGCGCCCAGGATCGCACGGCCAACGCCCGCATGACCACCAGCCAACAGGCGCGGCGGCGCGGCGGTGCAGCGTTAGGCATCACGGTAGGGAGACTCGCTGGCGGCGGGCGCTTCGGCGCCCCCTCGTTCTCTTTCGCCCCTACCGGGGTCGTTCCCCCCGCGTGCGTCGCCGACGAACGTGTCGCTCATGGAAGCGTCGCTCACCGCAGCGTCGATCGCAGGGGCGTTTCGGAGAACCTTTACGAACTCCGCACCTAGCACCTCGCTCTGCCAGCGGCGCATCTCCGGTATCTCCTGCATGTGCGCCACATCGGTCGGCTTGCGCCTGGCGACTGCTTCCATTCGGTCGCGCGCGCAGAGCACGCCCGGGTCGAGATCGAGGTCGGCCGCCACCGCATCGCGCACACGCTTGAGTCGTGACACCCTCTCGTCAAAGGTTGGGTCGCGATCCCAACGGGCCGACTTGGGAAATCGCGGCAGGTCGTTCTCCGGCACGGCACGCCCGCGCACCACCGCGTCGAGCATCTCGCCGCCCTTGTGCTCCAGAATGCTCCGGCCAATGCCCTTGATGGCGCGCAGCTCGTTCATGGCTGTCGGCGACTTGCGCGAGAGATCTAGCAATACTTCGTTAGTCACCACACGAAAGCTGCTCCGGTCGAGTCCCTTCGCCACTCCATCGCGCCACGACACCAACTCCTTGAGGAGGGCGAGCTCGCGGCGCGTAAGGTCGCGGGCGCCCTTCATGCGAAGGAAGGCGGATCCGGCATCGTCGGTGTCCCACCGCGTGCCCTCGAGTCGGGCAAATTCCTCAAGTGCCCAGTGCCACCGTCCCTTCTTTTCCAGCGCATCGCGGAGGCGCTGGCGCAGCTCGAGCAGGTGCAGCGTATCCTGCGCCGCGTAGTCGAGCATGTCGGCGGAGAGAGGTCGCATGGACCAGTCGGCCCGCTGGTGCTTCTTGTCGAGCTTGACGCCGAAAAATGAGTCGAGCAGCGCTGCGAGTCCAAACGCCTTGAGTCCCAGGAGTTGCGCCGCGACGCGGGTATCGAAAATATTCGTGACCTTCCAGCCGTAGTCCTGATGCAGCAGCCGAAGGTCGTAGTCCGCGTCGTGGAACACCACCTCGACGTCCCGCGATTCCAACAGCCGGCCCAGCCCGAGCGGCGACGCCACCCGAAGGGGATCGATGATCGCGTGTTGCGTCGCGGTGGATAGCTGCAACAGGTAGATCCTGTCGACATATCGGTGAAAGCTCGCCCCCTCGGTGTCGACGGCGATTACCGGCGTCGAGGCGATCGACGACAGAAAGTGGTCGGTCGCGTCGGGCGAGTCGAGGTACAGGGTCTTGCGGGGCTCGGAGTGCTTGGAGGCGGTCACGATCGAGGGCGTTCGGATTCCCCGTGCTGGGGCGAGAGAGCCGGGCTTCGGGAAGCGTTAGTGGGGCGTTCCGTCGCAATCTATCACCCGTCTCTACCCCCGGTCGGCCGACTGGGACATGTTATACGGCGTCGGATGGGGGAGCTTCCCCCAGGGCAGCGATTCTTCCGTCACCAATTCGGTCATGAGGATATCTCAAAGGTGATCACCTTCTCTGGTGACGTGGAAATCGGATACGACGACCTGGGAGCGGGCGATCCGATCGTTTTTCTGCACGGATTTCCGCATAGCCGTGCCCTCTGGGCGCCCCAGCTCAACGCCCTGGTCGACCGAGCACGTTGCATCGCGCCCGACCTGCGCGGCTTCGGTGAGTCGACCGCCGCGCCCCCCTTCACCATGGATCAGTACGCCGACGACGTCGCTGCCCTACTCGACGCGCTGCACATCGAGCGGGCGGTGATCTGCGGACTCTCGATGGGGGGCTACGTCGCCCTCGCCTTCTGGCGGCGGCACCGCGCCCGCGTGCGAGGCCTGGTGCTGATGGATACCCGCGCCGGTGCGGACTCCCCCGAGACACGAATCAAGCGCAACGATATGATCGCCCTCGCCCACGAGCGGGGGAGCTCGGCGGTGGCCGACGCCATGATCTCCGGGATGGTGGGAAAGAGTACCCGCGAGAAGTGCCCCGAGGTGGTGGACGCGGTACACCGCATGCTGGAGCACGCGCCGGTGGCCGGCGTGGCGGGGGGACTGGCGGCGCTGCGCGAGCGCGAGGACTCGACCGCGACGTTAGGCACCATCGACGTGCCGGTGGTGGTGGTGGTGGGCGAGGAGGACGTGCTCACCCCGCCGAGCGAGGCGGCGATTCTGCACGCGGGAATTAGGGGGAGCACGCTGGAGGTGATTGCCGGGGCCGGGCATGTGAGCAACGTCGAGCGGCCGGCGGCGGTGAATCATATTCTGTCGGAGTTCTTGGCGAAGTTGACGTTGGTGTGAGGCGAGCAGTCGTGCTGCGAGAGGGACGCCCCATCGTTAGAGGTTTCCGCAACACTGCGCGCGCGCGGGGGGCGGGGGGCGGGCGCGTTGGTCCGCGACATACATCCGCAGCACGTTCGGGTCACCCGCGACGACTCGTCAGCGATCCGACAACTGAGGGGAGCGCCGTTTGCCCTGTCACTTGATAGTCGGAAAATCGTCCGAGGCCGCGTTGTTCGTGATCCGCGCGAGACTCGAGCCATCCACACCCATCACTTAGATCTCCATGTTGCCGTCACGGGTGCTCATGAAGGCGATCTGTAGTCCGGTGTGTTACCAAGACGGTCGGCCGTCGATCGCCGAATTCTTGGTGAGGTTCTTCGATCCGCTTCCGTCAGCACGCATCACGTAAATTTCAGCATTCCCGTCGTGGGTGCTCATGAACGCGATCTCTCATGAACGCGATCTCCTTGCCTTCGGGCGACCAAGATGGCATCTGGTCAACTGCCACGTCGTCGGCATTCCCATCGCGATTGGTCACGAAGATTATTCGCGGCTCCCGCGTGTCGGGAAGGGGCTCGGTGGCACTATCGGAACATGCGAGAAGAAGGGCAAGAACGGTTACGGCGCCAATTTGTAATGTGCGTTTCATGGTTGGAGCTCCGGTCGAGGTTTCCGCAGGGGGGAGAGAGAACTCCCTCTAGGCGTGCCAACGTCCCGCGACGACATTGCGACTGCGGCACTGCCTCGGAATATTGGCCGGACCAATCACCGTTTTCTCCCCGCAGCAGCATCCCTTCTGGCGGGCGAATCTCTTCGCCAGCATGGTCGAGCCAGACTCCGCGTTCACCGGGCTCGCACGGGTGCGAGAGTGGAGCCCTTCGATCATGACCGCCCTGCAAGGTCCGAACCTCGTTCGGCTTCATAATGACGCGCGCTTCGCGAATCTCCTGCGACAGCCCGGGCTGCGATAGGGAGGATCAATTCGCGAGGCTGCGTTCGGGTCGCGACAGGCCTGAATCCGTCTCGTGCTCATGGTTGCCAGAGGGACCGTTATCGACTTTCAGCCGATTCATCCAAGTACCGCACCAGATCACCCAAACTCTTCGCAACATACTCGGCGCGCGACACGCCTCCGTCCCGCACCGCATCCAGTCGCACGGCTCGCATTCCCACTCCCAACGCCCCCGCCACATCGGTGCGCTCGATGTCACCCACGTGCAGCGCATCACCCGGCGCCACGCCTAACGCCGCGAGCGCGGCGTGAAACGGCTCGGGCCGCGGCTTGGCGTGCCCCACGTCCATGGAGTAGATGGTGGCCGAAAAGAATTGGCGGATGCCGTCTTGCTCCAGCACGCGATTCTGCGCCCGCCCGCTGGCGAAGCCGGTGTCGGAGATTATCGCGAGGGCGTATCGAGCGTCGAGCCACTCCAGCGCCTCTCGCGCCCCTTCAAGCAGAGGCGGGGGGTAGGCCACCAGCGTCTCGTCCACCTCCGCCACGGCCTGGGCGATGTACTCGCAGTCCAGCGGGCGTTCGATAGCGAGTTGCGCCAGAAGCCATCGGATCCGGTCGGCGGTGCTGTACCCCCGGTGCTCCTCTCGCCACCAGCGATCCG
>Ga0163144_10011516_pt1 | contig 18704 bp, 21 predicted proteins | sample OliLak19BULKMAT1_FD_123175 | JGI IMG/M metagenome (GOLD analysis project Ga0163144, IMG submission 123175) | Freshwater microbial mat bacterial communities from Lake Vanda, McMurdo Dry Valleys, Antarctica - Oligotrophic Lake LV.19.BULKMAT1 | ecosystem: Environmental > Aquatic > Freshwater >... | reverse complement strand
CCGTTGCGAGGCTGGACCCTAACTTGTTTATACCTCTGTAATTTTTACTGTTTTACGCTGTTTACCACCCTGAATTGGGGTTGTAACAGCGTATCCTTTTGTTTCCCTTACGCTGTTTATTTTTACTAAACTATTCAATTTAAAGCTCCAAATCATCAAATGGGCTGTTTATTTCACTTAATTTCTTACTGCTAACATGGGTATAGATCATCGTGGTCTTTGGGTCGTTGTGTCCTAATAATTCCTGAATATATCGGATATCGGTGCCAGCTTCCAATAAATGGGTGGCAAAACTGTGGCGTAACGTATGTAGCGTAACCCCTTTCTTTATTCCAACTTTCTTAACAACTTGATTAAGAACCTGAGCTGCGCTGCTCTCTCCGTATTGTTGTCCGTATTGGCCTTCAAAAAGATAGATCTTTGGCTTATGAATCCTATAATAGTCCGCAAGAAGGGTGCGCAGTTTTGTTCCGAAAGTAACATACCTGTCTTTTTTTCCTTTCGCCTGTGCAATGCGAATAAGTTTTCGCTGGCTGTCAAGGTCTTTTAGTTTCAGGTTCAGCACTTCGCCTCTTCTCAATCCACAAGCATAGATTAAACTCAAAAGGGCCTTATGTTTAATATTGTTTGTAGCAGTAATGATTTTTTGAACCTCCTCCTTGCTCAATACTTGCGGAAGTCTGTGTTCATTGAAAGGCCTCTGGAGTTTCCTTAGATCCATTTTTGTATCCTGGCACTGGCTGTAAAAAAGCTTTATCGCCCCCACCATACTCTGTTGGAACGAAACAGAAAGTTCTTTTTTAATGATCGCCTCGTGATTGTACCGCTCCACATCCTCCACTGTAAGCTCCTTATAACTGCGGGCCTTGTAGTAGGTCAGGAACTGGATGATCTGCCCCATGTAATTTTTTATGGTCTGAGGGCTGTATCGTTTCTGTTCCATCCAAAGTTTAAAATAATCTAAAGCCTGAATGGTTTCTTCATCTCTCTTTACCTTCTCCTGGAGTCCTGAGCTTGCCCAAGACTCAGCCTTCCCTTCAAACTTCTTCTCAATATTAGCTCTCTCTTCACTCTTTTCTTTTTCCTTCCATTGGGTATTCAGTAATGCGGAATCTATTTTTGCTACTTGTGCAGTCTTCTGCACCAGCAGCTCCACCACCTGCCGGTTTAGGTTGAAGTGCCACTGCTTTTTGGTCTGGCTCCAGCGCCTGCCGGGAATGGCTCGTACCAATTCATTCAGTATGGGGTCATTTGGGAATTGGGCAAACAGCCTATCTTCGCCACCGTGGTTTTGAATGGATAGGGCAATAACCGGCTTTTTATTGTCTGTGTACATATAACAAATGTATCATTTTTGAAAGCCATGACAAATTTTACATAGTGAAATCTTTTTTTAAACGCCTCCTGCGCCTCCTGCTTTGGTTATTCTTAATCAGTATTGCTTCCGTGATCCTGTTCCGCTGGCTGCCCGTTCCTGTAACTCCACTTATGTTGATGCAATGCGTAAAGCAGGCTTTTGATGATAAACGGGATGTGCGATTGAAAAAAGACTGGGTTTCGCTCGATGAAATTTCTCCGGATCTGCAACTAGCTGTAGTATGTGCCGAAGATCAGAATTTTTTGGAGCATTATGGATTTGACCTGGATGCGATCGAGAAAGCATTGAAGCACAACAAGAATCATAAACGTAAACGAGGAGCGAGCACCATCAGTCAGCAAACAGCAAAAAATGTTTTTCTGTACGATGGCCGTAACTGGATCCGCAAAGGCCTGGAAGTGTATTTTACTTTTCTGATAGAGCTCACCTGGAATAAAGAGCGCATCATGGAAGTATACCTGAATGTGATCGAATTTGGAGATGGCATTTACGGTGCCGAAGCAGCCTCACAGCATTTTTTTAAGGCATCTGCAAAAGACCTTACCCGCAACGAGGCCGCATTATTAGCTGCCGTACTTCCAGCACCCCGGAAATATTCCGCAAAAGCGCCAGGCAGTTATATAAAGAAGCGGCAAGCCTGGATCCTCAGCCAAATGAATAATTGGGGAGAGTTAAAATATGAGCAAGAAACCGAAGAGAAAAAATAATTATTTTGCTATCTTCTTACACTGAATAGTTTCTCCTCTGTATACTACAAAATAAATTCCCGCATTCAGTTCACTGATATCAGCGCTGAAGCCATTTTCGGCCAGACGAAGCATTCCGCTGAAAATTGTTTGCAGCCTGCGGCCCTGTGCATCTGTGATGTAAATTTCTGCCGGAGCATTTGTTGTCGAAGAAATATTTATTCCCAATTCATTCGCTGATAAATTCTGATATACGCTCATGGGGTTTTGCCCTGCGGCAATTTCTTGCATGCCAACATTGGTCATATTCTTAAGTATAATGTAATCCGAAGCGCCCACATTCACGCTGCCGGATACGGGATTGTACTGAATATTTTGAGTTGTGATTGTACCGTTTGAATTTACATTGCCTCCTCCACTTGTAACCACCTGCGTCCAATTGCTCCCGCTCAGTGTATATTGCATGCTGCTTCCGGAAGTATTGCAGAGAACCATGCCATCCGCATAATCTCTTTTGAAAAGTGATCCGGATCCGCTTCCTGCTACGCGTAATGTACTGATGTTAGCAGGCAAGGTGCTTTGATTTCCAAGATCTATCTCGTACTCCGGGAACCAGGCCGGGCTGCCGGGCTTGATGCACAAAAAGCTATTCTCATTTTTAATAAGCATGTACATCGCAGTCCTGCGATAGCGTTCCGCCTGTGTGCTGCCGGAAAATTGTGCAATGAAAATTTTTCCTCTTCCGGTGAGATGTCTTAAGCCGCGTTCGAGTGTAAGATACATATCGCCTCCGGTATAATTTCCAAACTCCTCCATCATGGCACCGTCAATGGTTTCTCCGCTGGAATTTCCATCCAGCCACGTAGGATCGTACCAGGATGTTACCATCTGGTCCGTATTGGGAATAACCATATAATCTATTGTTGAAGTATGAAAGCGTCCGTATAAATACCGGTAATAATTCAGGTACTGATCATTCATCCAGGTTGAAAAATCACCCAATGAATTAATGGTTGCTCCCAGCGGGCCATGCGGATTTGTATACCAGTAAAAATTATACGGATTAGGATCTCCCGGCTTTGGATTATACAGGTACACTGCGGTTTCCACCGATACATCCAAAAAGCATCCTTCATTTTGATTTCCGCTCATCCAGTTGATACAGGCATCCGCCATGTACATGCGCCAGTCGGCATTTGCAAGGTTCATGGTCCAGTAAGGATCTTCGTGCCACACACGGTGTACGCTGTCCAGCACATCAAAATGCTGGAACATGGATTCGTAACGCGTGCTGGGGCGGGTAATGGAATTTGTGCTCAGCTAGGGGATAAAATAATTATCTCATTCGGATACATATCCTGTGGGTGCTATCACACCAATAATGCTGGTTCCGGTATTGTTTTTAGGATCCGGGCAATCCGCATTTATTTTTGGGTTTAATCCGTTTGCTCAGTGATAGGCAGTAACAATAAAATTTGGATTGTGTGCGCGATAGTCCGCTGCCTGGTGAGAAAATATTTTTTGTGTGGCCACATAATTTTTTGCAATGAACTCGATCTGGCTTGCCGGCAATCCGTACAGTTGATCTCCCCAAACAAGGTTATATCTTTTTGTGGAAGGTACATAGCGGTTGGCAGCCAGATTAAAAACTGCCGGAGAAGGCGTGATCCCTCCCGGAGGCCAGCTTTGTATTTGTGCGTTTCCCCAAAAAGAGACAAGGATGCAGATCAACGTAAATAATTTTTTCATTTGTATTTTGTTTGCCCGAATATAAAATTATAAGGAATAAATTGCTCTCAGCCCCAGCGCATGGTGCAGCGTGGGCCTGGGAACTTCACCGATATTTATTTTTTCGTACGAAGGGGAATACAAAAGCTGCAGCGCCCAGTTTTTATTTGCCTGAATGTTCATTCCAAGGCCTGCAAAAGCGCCTATGCTTGCACCCCGTAAATATCTTGCACGATAAGTAGTATAAAAAGGCTGACTGTAATAAGTTCCCAGGTCAATACGCAGATTGTTTATTGCAATACTATTCCCGGAGTATTCCGTCATGTTCAAAGTGGGGCCGCCTTCAATGAAAAAATTAAATATTTCATCATCGCCTAATAATCTCCGGTATCCTGCCTGGAACATTAGTCGTTGTTCACTTCCTGAAATTCCAAATGTTTGTATGTTCTGGAAGCCCGGCTGCTGCGGCCCTATGGGAGGGCTTGTAAGTACAATGGTAAAATGGCCGCTAAGGGTGAGCTTTGCTGCGTTCACATTAACTAAAACAGCGTCTTTTTTTGTAACTGCATAGCTTAACTGCGCTCCCACCATAAATGCAGGATTATATCGCATGCCGGCCGGCATATCGGTTTCGTCAAACGTCCATTGCCCCGGGTCCACACCAAGCGCAATTGCAATTTGATCGGCTTGCCCATATCCTCCACCGTATTCCATAACGATCTTGCGGTACATAAAGCTGCTTTCTTCAACCGTGAAATTATTTACAAACTCATTCCTGTTTCCATCTGCATCATATCCGTAGCCATCGTACAGCCTTGCTGTGTGTTTATTGGAGAAATAAGATCCCAGGTAAAACCCCGCCTGAAATTTGGTTTTTTTCTTTAAAGGCTTCTCATCAACCGTTTGAGAAAAGGAATAGTGATTGAATAGAAGAGCGAAAGTTAGCGCGAAAATGATTTTCATCATGGTAGTGCAAAAATAGTATTTGTAAGGGAAGATGCCAATGCACGGGAAAGGGTGTATGATATTTCGAATTTTAGATTGTTGCATAAAAAGGATGGTTTTTTTTGCCACAGATTCACAGATTGTCGTAAAAAAAATTGTGAAATGGCAGAATGCAGGTTAGTAATGGCCACATATTTTTTGCCGGCTAGCCTGGCAAAGAAAATCAGTGGAAATTCTTCTCTAAAAATTGTTTTGAAAATCTGTGAATCTGTGGCGTATTTGAAGCTCCACTTCTGCAAGCTTCTCGTAAGCCATACTATCTCTTACCAGTGGCTCCAAATCAGAATAGGTTAGGTAAAATATTATCTTTATTTTTGTAGTATGCCAAAACAATCCGGGAAAGACCTGATCTTAAAATTGCTGAAGGAAAAATCTTCCCTCAAGCAGGATGTTTTTCATAAAAATATTCAGGTTTTTGAGGAGCTGAAAACGGTGATCAAAGAAGTTGTTGCCGATCTGAAGCAGGATGCCCAGGTGATTGATAAACGTCTTCTGGTGGATTACAGGGAAAAAGGCCCGCATGAGATTGAGCTGAAGGTTGCCGGAGATGTGCTCTTCTTTCACATGCACACGAATGTGTTTGAATTTGATAAGAGCAATCCTATGTGGAAGACTTCGTACGTAAGAAATAACCCGGCACGTTCTTTCTGCGGAATGATATACATCTATAATTTCCTGGCAGATTCATTTAAGTATAACCGCGGGAGCGATGTGGGATACATGATCGCACGCATCTTTACTAATAACGAGTTGCATTATTTTGTGGAGGGAAAGCGCCAGCTTGGATTTCTATACCACGATTTTGCAAATAAGGTGATCGATAAGCAAACATTAAGGAACATTGTAGAGTCCGTTATTTTATATGCCCTTGATTTTGACCTTTTTACCCCTCCTTTTGATGAAATGCATGAAGTAAGCGTATCGCAGATCCTGGAGACCAGTGAGAACATGCGCATAAAAACGGGCAAGCGCCTGGGCTTCCGCTTCCAGTCAGATTCCGACCCCATAGATTAATATTGACTTTGGTATATTCTCCGCGTCCTCTGCGGGCTGTATCTCTGCGCCCCTCCGCGGTTAAGGTTTGGTATTTTCCAGGATCTCTGCCATCTCTGTGGTTATACCGATGCCTCATATCTTTTAGTCCAATTATAATTTGTACTTGATCGGCATTATACCAAATATTATGGACTAATATATAATCAGTAATGGTATTAAACGTGCTACAACTGCAACCGCAGGGCCGCAAAGTAAAATACATGCAGGGCGCAGAGAACAGCCAATTCCTTTCGGATTAATTCTTACCTTTTCTACAATATTTACCTTTTTTATCCGTCTTTATAGATAATAACAAGCTATGAGCTGGAACATCTTTTGCAGGTCTTCAAAAACAGATTTTAAGTTCAGTTTTTATGATACAGTGGATCATATAAATAAGGAACAATGGCATAAAGTGGTCCCTGCCACTAACATGTACCTTTCCCTTGAATACCTGCAGGCGCTGGAGCGGGCCATGCAGGATAACATAGCGTTTCGTTATATTTTATTTCACAACAAGCAGAATAAACCGGTGGCAGCGGCCGTGGTTCAATTATTGAATTTTTCCGGCAAAGGAGCTTTCTACCAGGATCTGCTGGGTAAAGCAGGGGTGAGGATAACGCAAAAGCTCCCCGAAACATTGAATGTAAAAGTGCTGGTATGCGGAAATATATTTACATGCGGGGAGAATGGCTTTGCATTCTCTGATGGGATCAGCGGGGAAGAGGCGCATGAGGTCTTAGCAAATGGATTGGAAAAGCTGAAAGATTCGGAAAAGAAGAATGGAGCTGTTTCATTGGTGCTGCTGAAAGAATTCTGGCCGCAAACGTTTGCAGAAAGCGATGTGTTGAAAGAAGAAAACTTTATAGATTTTATGGTGGACGTGAATATGGTGCTGCCGATCCGGAAAAGTTGGGATACGTTTGAAGATTACCTGGAAAGTATGACCACTAAATTCAGGACCAAAGCCAAAGGGGTTCTGCGGAAATCAGATGGTATCATAGTGGCAGATCTCAGTAAAGAAGATATTGCAAAGCACAAAGTAAGAATAGAGCAATTATATAACCGTGTTGTTGAAAAAGCAACCTTCAATTCAGGCTCTCTCAACGGAGAAGCGTTTGCTAACTTCAAGAAAAACCTTAAGAATGATTTTATTTTCAAAGGATATTTTCTGGAAAAGGAGCTGGTGGGATTTTCTACCGCATTTGTATTCAATAATATTGTGGACGCCAATTATGTAGGTATAGATTACGCGCTCAACCAGCAATATGCCCTGTATCCCCGAATGATGTATGACCTTGTAGAGCTGGCCATTTCCCGGAAAGCTTCGGAGCTGAGGATGGGCAGGACTGCCGAGGAAATAAAAAGCAGCATGGGTGCTGAGCCGGTTAATATGAAATTATATATCAAGCACGGGAATAACATCACAAATAAAATACTCAAGCCTATCATCCAATCCATCACTCCGGGTAAGTTCGAGTTTAGAAAGCCTTTCAAGCACGTGCAGCATGTACCCTCAGGGAGTAAAAGTCCTTTACACCTCATCAAATAAAATTATCTTGCGAAACTAAATTGTATGACATCCATCCTTATACGCGTAATTATTTTTTTCGGCATCCTGTTCCTGGTGGATCTGTACGTATTCTCCGCTGTCAAAACAGTATTCACTTCAGCCCGTATCAGAACCATTGCCTCCTGGATCTATTGGATACTGAGCGCTTCCTTTTTTATTATTTCTATTTACGTGTTTACTACGGTGCCACGTTCTGCAGGCCCCTCCGATCCGGGTGTGAGGCTGGTGATGGCTGCTTTTGTAATGTTGTACATCCCCAAGCTGGCCGTCATTTTATTGCTGGGACTGGAAGATATTTACCGCCTTTTACGTGCCGGAGCCGTAGGCATATCAAGGATCAGCGGAAGTGAAGCAGCCGATGCGGCCCCGTTTTTTGAATCACGCAGAAAATTTATCAGCCAACTGGCGATACTCGCTGCAAGCATTCCGGGTATCGGAATATTGTATGGCATCACCAAAGGAAAATATAATTTCAAAGTTCACCGGGTGGATCTTGCATTCAAAGACCTGCCGCAGGCATTTCATGGAATGACCATCACCCAGATATCGGACCTGCATGTAGGTAGCTATGGCGATAGAGGAGAGGTGGAACGTGCTGTGGATCTGATAAATGAACAAAAATCAGATGTGATCTTTTTTACAGGTGACATGGTGAACAACAAGGCCGAAGAAATGGATTCCTGGAAAGATGTTTTCTCTAAGCTGGATGCTCCCATGGGAAAATTTTCGGTACTTGGAAATCATGATTACGGGGATTATGTGCCATGGCCTACTGCCCTTGCAAAGCAGGCAAACCTGCAGCAGCTGGCGGATACACAAAAGGAAATTGGCTTTACTCTCTTGCGCAACGAGAGCCATCGTTTTGAGAAAGAAGGACAACACATTGATCTGCTGGGCATGGAGAACTGGGGCAAGAACGGATTTTCCGTTTACGGAGATCTGGAAAAAACAATGGCCCTCACACAGGACGACTCTTTTAAAATATTACTCTCGCATGATCCTTCTCATTGGGAGCTGCAGGTAATGAACCATAAAAAACAGATACATCTTACGCTCGCTGGCCATACTCACGGTATGCAGTTTGGAGTGGAGATACCGGGTTTTAAGTTTTCACCGGTGCAATTTGTATATAAAAGATGGGCAGGCCTGTATACTGAAAACAACCGCCACCTGTACGTGAACCGGGGCTTGGGTTTCATCGGCTTCCCTGGCAGGGTAGGCATATGGCCGGAGATAACTGTGATTACACTGCAAAAGGCGTAATGCCTATTTTATTTCGGGAAGATATTTGGCAAGAAATACCTGTAAGCTGCAAATACGGATATTTTTATTAAGAGGGAAATCATCGCTTGCGGGAGTGATGACAAAATTATTTTCTGTTTTAAGGTCATTGATTACTTCATAGCACCCACGTGAAAGCTGAGGTGTATTACTTAATTTTATTTCAAGGCAGCATACGGGCTTGTTTCCTTTTACTAATACAACATCTGCTTCCGCACCATGATGAGTTTTATAAAAGTAAATACTTATGGTGGATTTTTTCAGCTGTTTGATCTGTTCGATTACAAATCCTTCCCACGATGTGCCAGCCACAATATTTCCCCGGAGGTCATTCAAATCCGATATCCGATTTAGAAAATGAAGTACCCCTGTATCCCTGAAATATATTTTAGGGGATTTCACCACGCGCTTAGAAACATTGATGAACCAGGGCTGCATGCGATAAATAATGTATGAACCCTCCAGGAAATCAAGGTATTTGCCAACTGTGGGCCGGCTCACTCCAAGGGATCTTGCAAGCATGTCCGAGTTTAGTATGCTTCCGTTCATCCCGGAAAGCATTTGCCAGAGGTTATTTACGAGAGAGGGGGACAATGTTTCACCCATCAAAAAATTTACATCCCGTTGAATGAATGTTTTGAAATAATTTTCCGCCCACCTATACCAGGCAGCATTGCTTTTTAGAGTAAATGCTTCGGGATAACCGCCCCTAAACCATAAATGAGTTATGGGTTTACCGGCTTTTGTTGCTTCCGGTACATTAATAGGAGATAATTCCAGGTGGGCTATTCGCCCGGCCAGCGATTCAGATATTCCTTTCACTATATGCGGAGATACGGAACCCAACAAGAGAAACCTGCCGGGTTTCCGGTTGGCATCTATTAGCGGACGCAGAGCAGTAAAGAGCTCCGGCATTGTTTGGGCTTCATCAATAATAACACATTGATGAGCGTGTGCAGCCAATGCTGTTTCAATATCCGATAGCTTCAGGCGATCACTTTGTCGTTCCAGGTCAAAATAAACAGCTTTCCCATCCGACATTTTTGCCACCTGTTTTGCCAAGGTGGTTTTTCCTGTCTGGCGCGCTCCCAGCATGGCTACCGCTGGAAATTGCTTGAGTAGCAAAAGCAGCCCCTTGTGGGCTATAAAACGTGGTATCATTATCCGTGAAAATCGAAAGTCAAATATACAAATTTCACGGATATGGGATACTTTATTTTGCTTAGAAACCAGTATATAGTACGTGCAAAACCATGCATTACTTAAATCCAAAAAGTTCAATTGAACTTTTTGCCTCTTGGGCAGACATCCAGGCGGTACCGTCTGGATGTCTGGGTTAACCCTGACCAACATATCTAGGCGCTTACTCCAAAGGAGACCTTCGGGCCGCTTGGATATGTTGGCGTCAAATATTTGTAAATACGTCCTTTCTTAATTGCAAATTCCGGATTAAATCCACTAAAACTAAACTCAGATGGAAAGAAATTTTTTCTATTTTTGCCGCCTGTCTTTTATATAAGCAGATCCGTTCTTTAAGACTTCAGGCTATTAACTTTATCCTGAAACTTTAAACTTATTAAGGCCCATTCGTCTAGGGGTTAGGACGCCAGGTTTTCATCCTGGAAACAGGGGTTCGATTCCCCTATGGGCTACACTCAAAACCTAGGCAAAGCCTGGGTTTTTTCGTTTCGCCCATAGGGGAATGCTGCTCACTCGAAAAGCCCCCGGCTTTTTTCGTTCCGTTTGTCCTATGGGCTACAATTCAATAACGGAACTCGGTGATTCTCACCGAGTTCTTTTTTTTTATAGCCCTTTCGCATCATATCTGTTCCATTGAATCGGGCTTTTCAACAGCTATTTCGCAGAACCCCGCTAGGATGTGTCCGCGGAAGCATTTTTTTTCATGCAGGTAACTGCTTAAGGCTTGCGAACACACATTTGAGATGAGACGGAGACTCCCGATTGGGAGTAGAAAAATCAAAATCGTAACTTACGTATTGATGCATTGCATTAATGTTTATCTTTGTTATATATAAGTTAAACAAATTATATGCACTATTCAATCAAATATCTCGAGGATATATCAGGCGTGAAGGCGCATACCATTCGTATTTGGGAACAGCGTTATAAACTGCTGAAGCCTAAGCGCACCTCTTCCAATATTAGATACTATGATGATGAGCAGTTGCGAAAGATTTTAAACGTTACTGCGCTGTTGGATATGGGACATAAAATTTCCCACATTGGGGAGATGTCAGACGCGCAGATCCACCAGGCTCTGAAGCAGCAGTTGGATGAATGTAAGAATAGTTCAGACGTATTTCAGCATTTTACAAACGAACTAATTATTTCTTCATTAAATTTTGATAAGGCAGCTTTTGAAAAGCATTTCAATTCATGCATTCTGAAATTTGGCTTTGCTCAGACCATTGAAAAGGTGCTCTATCCCACCATGAAACGGATAGGAGTACTGTGGCAATCAGAAGAAATGAATCCTTCGCAAGAGCACTTTATTTCGAACCTGGTAAGGCAAAAACTGTATAGCGCCATTGATGGTTTGTCGGAACCTTCTAGTTCCACTAAGAAATGTATTCTCTTTCTGCCAGAGAATGAGCACCACGAAATAGGGCTGCTTTATTTTAATTATCTCCTCATTGCCTCAGGGATTAAAACTATCTACCTGGGTGAAAATGTACCGGTTGATAATGTTAAGCATGCGGCTCGTTTTGTCAAACCTACGCATCTGATCTTATTTATGATTAAAGCAGTCACAGCCGAGCATAGAAATAAGTATATCACCAACCTTTGTAAGATGTTTCCCGACACGCAGATCGTACTTTCCGGAAATCCGTATTTCTTAGCAACCATAAAGAAGCATAGTAACCTCGTCTCTATTGATAGTCCCGAAGCCTCCAAGAAATATTTCAAGATCAGTATTTAAACTCCTATTCACTAAAGCATGCTAAAATTATCTCAAAACAAGGCAAAGCCGCGCCAAAAATATTGTTTAACAAAAAGATGTAATTGTTAAACAAAAAATGTTACCTTTGAATATGCAAATGGACGGAGCAAGAAAATATAGCAATTGTAGGTCAGCTTTTGAACATGCAAAAGATGGTCTTTAAAAAAGACATTTTAGACTATTAAAACAACCCGTCCGACGAATATCATCCTGTATAAAAAAAGTGCGAGATACTTTTACTTCAATCCTAAAAGAAATGACGAAACGGAAAAAGGCTAAGAATGTGATACGTGAATTCAATGAACGGAGCAAAAAAAATGTAGCGATCATCGGTTCAGGATTCTCTGGCTTAGCTGCTGCTTCTGTGTTAGCCAAAGAAGGGCATGTGGTAACTATTTTTGAGAAGAACGAACAAATTGGAGGAAGAGCTCGTGTGCTTAAAACCAACGGTTATGTTTTTGACATGGGTCCAAGTTGGTACTGGATGCCTGAAATTTTTGAAGATTACTTTAAACTATTTAATAGGAGCGCGAAGGATTATTATGAATTAACACAATTAGATCCCGGGTTTGTACTCTGTTTCGGAAAAGATGATTCTATGACTGTTCCTGCCTCGGTGGAAGGAATATTGGAGCTTTTTGATAAAGAAGAGAAAGACGGTGCTAGTAAATTGAAAGCATTTCTTTCTGAGGCGGAAACTAAGTACAAGTTAGCCTTTCAGGATTTCATTTACAAGCCCTCGAATAGTGTTCTGGAATTTTTGAACCTCAATTCCTTTCTGCATTTTTTTAAACTCGATATTTTTAGCTCTTTTCATTCTCATGTGCGTAAGTTCTTTACGAACCCTCGCCTTATTCAGTTAATGGAATTTCCAATTTTATTCTTGGGCGGCTCTCCTAAAAATATTCCGGGGCTTTACAGCCTAATGAATTATGCCGCATTGCAACTAGGAACCTGGTATCCTCAAGGTGGGTTTTCAAAGATTATAGAAGGTATGGCTTCTCTTGCAAAGGAACTGGGCGTGACAATTAAAACCGGTGAGCCGGTAGAGAAGATCAATGTTGAGAATCGTCACGTTACATCTATCAAAACAGCGAAGGGGGATTATTTATTCGATGCAGTTATTAGTTCTTCCGATTACGCGCATAGCGAGCAATTGCTTGAAAGTAAGGACCGTAATTATTCGGACGAGTACTGGGAGAAGAAGGTGTTTTCTCCATCCAGCCTGATATTTTACCTTGGAATTAATAAAAAGATCAAGAATTTGAATCATCACAATCTGTACTTTGATGAATCTCTTGATAAACATTCCGAGGAAATATATGATACCCCTAAATGGCCAAGCAAACCTTTGTTCTACGTATGTTGTCCATCCAAAACAGATAGTACAGTAGCGCCCGAAGGTCACGAGAATATTTTCGTTTTAATGCCCATCGCACTAGGACTTACCGATAATGAAACAACACGCGAAGTTTATTTTGATTCTATTATCAAACGTCTCGAATACCTCACCGGAGAAAGCATACGCGAACACATCGATTACAAGAAGAGTTACTGCATCAATGATTTTAAATCAGATTATAATTCTTATAAAGGCAACGCATATGGCTTAGCAAACACGCTAACTCAAACTGCATTTCTAAAACCAGCTCTAAGAAATAAAAAAATAAGAAATCTTTTTTATGCCGGACAACTTACCGTTCCGGGCCCGGGTGTTCCTCCGGCTATCATTTCGGGACAGATTGCTGCCAATGAACTTTTAAAAACATTTAAATAATATCTCATGAAACAGAAGTTTGACAATTTATCGTACGAGATTAGCAAAAAGACTACCAGGTCTTATAGCACCAGTTTTTCCCTGGGCATCCAATTCTTGAGTAAAGAATTTCATGATCCTATTTATGCTGTATACGGGTTTGTTCGTTTTGCCGATGAGATCGTGGATAGCTTTCACGGATATGACAAGAAATATTTACTGGCCAAGTTCAAGTCTGATACCTATGAAGCGTTGGATCAGCGCATCAGCCTGAATCCGGTTCTGAACTCCTTTCAGGAAACAGTGCATAAGTATTATATAGGCCGGGGTCTGATCGATACCTTCCTGAGAAGTATGGAAATGGACCTCGAGCAAAGTACCCACACAGGAAACAGCTACCAGGAATATATTTTGGGTTCGGCAGAGGTGGTGGGCTTAATGTGCCTTCACATATTCACAAAAGGCGAGCAGCGTGAGTTTGACAAGCTCAAACCTTCAGCAATGAAGTTGGGAAGTGCATTTCAAAAGGTAAATTTTTTAAGGGACGCAAAGGAAGACCTGCAAACGCTTGGAAGAAATTATTTTCCCAATGTCAACTTAAGGAGATTTACGGTGGAGGAGAAAGAACAGATCGAAATCGATATTCGGAAGGATTTTGATGAAGCGCTTATTGGAATTCGTCAGTTGCCATTGAGTTCAAGAAGTGGAGTATATCTGGCATATTATTATTATCGAAAACTATTCGATAAAATCTGCCGTGCGGATGTGAGACAGGTAATGAGCGAACGTATTCGAATACCAAATATGGAAAAATTTGTGTTTATGTTTACATCCTTTTTCCGTCACCAATTCAATTTATTATGAGATACAAAATAGTCGCTTTATTTTTCTTCTTTGTTTTTTGTAAAATCACTTTTGCCTACGATATACTCGAGGTTAGAAATCTATTTTATTCTTCGGTTGAGAACAGTAGCAAAGCGAATGATTTTATTATGTACTTGGGTAAACTGAGTGAGAAAGACAATCCGGAGATAAAAGCGTATTCTGGAATGGGGTACATGCTCCTGGCCAAGCATGCTTTCAACCCTTACAATAAGCTGGCAAATTTTAATAAGGGTAAGGAACTGCTTGAAACTGCCATATCCGCTGATCCAGGAAATGTAGAGTTGAGATTTTTAAGATTTTCGGTTCAAACCAATGCTCCCTTTTTTCTTGGCTATTCGGGAAAGGTACAGGAGGATGAAAAGGTCATCAAGCTTGGCTACGCTTCCATACAAGATCAGGATTTACGGAACCGGATCAGGGTATTTTTTAAAGAAAGTAATTTGACCCTTTAACCTCTAATTTTCATTAAAATGAAAACCACACTAATAATTCTTGTATCAGCACTTGTGCTGCTCGTTATCACCCAAGCATTTGCCATGAGATCAACAAAAAAAACGGAAGAGAGAAGTTTTGATGTTATTTCGAAGGATAGCAATTTTGAAATTCGCTATTATCCGGTAGCGGTGATGGCTACAGTTCAGTTGTCTGGAAAAACATACAGAGAAGTAGCAAATCCAGGATTTAGGAAATTGGCCAATTATATTTTCGGTGGGAACAATGCCGGCAAGGGGATATCAATGACGGCACCTGTGCAAATGAGCATAAATGATACAGCATCGAATATGAGTTTTGTTATGCCATCATCTATGACGTTGGAAAACTTGCCCGCACCCAATGATAAGAGCGTGCACCTGCATGAGGCAGCATCTGAATATGTAGCGGTTCTTGAATTTGGAGGTTATGCATCGGATAGTAAAATAAAGGAATATGGAGAAAAATTGAAACACATATTAGATGAAAAAGGGATCAAACACTCCGATGATTTCAGGTTTTTGGGGTACAATCCGCCTTTCCAATTTTTTGGACGAAGAAACGAAGTAGTGGTTGCGATAAACTATCTTTAAAATATTTAATTATGGAACAAGTAATATTGGTTAATGAAAAGGACCAGCAAGTTGGGGTAATGAAAAAACTTTTGGCTCATGAGCAGGGTTTGCTGCATCGCGCCTTTTCGATATTTATATTCAATCGCAAAGGGCAGCTTCTGTTGCAACACAGAGCAGCTACAAAATATCACTCAGGAGGTTTGTGGACGAATACTTGTTGCAGTCACCCAAGTCCGGGCGAGGAACTTTTGGACGCAGCTAACAGAAGGTTGATGGAAGAAATGGGAATGACATGTTCTTTGAAACATTTATTTTCATTCAAATACAAGGTGAACCTGGATCATCAGCTGGTTGAACACGAATTGGATCATGTTTTCGTTGCTGTTTCAGATCAAACTCCCCGGTTGAATCCACAGGAAGCAGACGAGTACCGATATGAATCTCCCGGAATATTGTTGGAAGAAATCGATCAGAACCCGGATGAGTTTACGGAGTGGTTTAAAATATCATTGCGAAGAGTAGTTGATTCCGTTTTTAAGAACTCGAACGATCAGGTTGTCAACGAAGTAATCTAGTTTATAAAAATGGCATCAGGAAACAAAAAAATTAGTGAATTTCGAAGAACATCCCTCGTTCATTCTTCTTTGCAGCAGGTATGGGATTTTTTTTCGTCCCCAAATAATCTTGCGAGGATTACGCCCGCGTACATGGACTTTCAGATTCTTAGCGGTGTAGATGCGCAACAAATATATAGCGGCATGACGATTAAGTATAAGGTGAAACCCCTGTTAGGTATTCCGCTTACATGGATTACCCGAATTGAGTCTGTTACTCCGTTAATCAGTTTCAAGGATATTCAGGTACAAGGTCCCTACGCCATGTGGGAGCACGAACATATTTTTGAAGTACAGCAGTCTGGAGTTCTTATGCAAGACCGTGTAAGATACAATCCGGGCTTTGGTATTCTTGGACATATTGCCAATAAATTGTTTATTGAAAAGAAACTGGCGCAGATCTTTGATTATAGAGAACAAGTAATCAATAATATATTTCCTAATTCAAAATGATTTCGACTATTATAAATCTCGCAGTGGTACTTGTCGCGTTCATTTCCATGGAAGGGGTGGCATGGTTTACCCACAAATACGTGATGCACGGTCTTTTGTGGTCAGTGCATAATGACCATCATCACAAGGAACATGATTCCGTTTTTGAGCGGAATGATTTTTTCTTTTTATTTTTTGCCATTCCGGGGATTTTAGGTTTGTTTTTTGGAATGAACAATGATTTTGATTTTCGCTTTTGGGCAGGATTGGGAATTACACTGTATGGCCTCGCTTATTTCTTAGTCCACGATATTTTTATTCATCAGCGCCTGAAATTATTTAGAAATTCGGAATGGATCTATTTTAAGGCCTTACGCAGAGCGCATAAAGTTCATCACAAACATTTGGGCAAGGAGGAAGGAGAATGTTTTGGAATGCTCTTCGTGCCATTGAAATATTTCAAGGAAACTACTAAGGCAAATAGGAAATGAAACAATTGTATAGCCTTATTTTATTGTGCTCTGTTATCATTCCGTTGGCTTTTTCCTTTCATCCAAACTTAAAGTTCTATCGCTATTTCAAGGGAGCGTTATTATCCATTCTGATCGTTGCTTGTCCTTTTATATTATGGGATATGTACTTTGCAGCTTCTTTGGTATGGGGGTTTAATCGGAATTATCTGCTCGGGGTTTCGTTCTTCAATTTGCCTATCGAGGAAGTTTTGTTCTTCCTGTGTATTCCGTTTAGTTGTCTGTTCACCTATCATTCCGTAAAAATACTTATCAAAGAAAAGGGAAGAGTTCGCCGAGCTTGGGTATGGACCGTTATTGCCGGTGTGATTCTAATCATACTTGGCTTAACTAATTATCAAAAGATGTATTCGCTTTGGGCTTTTACTCTTTCAGGATTTTCATTATTGGTTGTAGGGATTATCAACCCGGTATACTTATCCAAATTTCTGATTAGCTACGTCATATTACTCATTCCCTTTTTTATTGTTAATGGGATCCTAACAGGCACGGGACCGGATAGTCCGGTGGTGTGGTATAATGGCGCAGAGAACCTCGGGGTTCGGATTGTAACAATACCTGTAGAAGATTTTTTTTACGGAATGATCCTCATACTTTGGAATGTGATTCTTTTCGAAATATTTTCTAAAACATTTAATCATGGAGAACAAGCCTGAAATTTTAGTGTTTCCTTTTAATCTGCTCTCGCATTATGCGCGTAGCGTATCGCTGGTTAAAAGATATTCAGCCACTCACGAGGTTTTATTTAAGAGCTCCTTCGATTATGATTCCATTTTGAAGGCGGAGGGTATTAGTACTTTTCAGTGCGAAGAATTTGATCCTGTATTTGTGATGAATTGTGTGAGGAAGTTTCGTTTTGGTTGGCTCAATGACAAGGATGTGCAACGAGTATTTTGGGATCAGGTGCGCTGCATTCAGGAGCATCGGCCTGATTTTGTGATTGGCGATACCTCTCCAACCTTGAAGATGGCCGCTGAATACACGGGAACGAAATTTATTTCTTTGATCAATGGGTACATCAGCAAGTATTATGCTTTGCAACGTCCCATGCCAAGTTCTCATCCAGCCGCATTTCTGCAAAAAATTATTCCGTCTGATATTTTTGCAAAAGTGTTGGTAAAAATGGAACGCAAAGCCTTTGTAGCTATTCACAAGCCATTTAAGAAACTGAGAGTAAAATTGGGCTTAAAGCAATTCAGTTACTACCTGGATGAGCTAGAAGGAGATGAAACATTATTGTGTGATGATGAGAAAGTATTTCCACAAGGCAGCTTACCCGGCACCTACAGCATTATAGGGCCTCTTTTTTATGGTCCTCCCGGTAGAAACCCCAATATTTCTAGGGTGGCAGATCCACTGAAGAAAAATATTTTAGTGAGTTTTGGAAGCAGTGGGGAGTGGAACAAGGTGCATAGCTTGAATGATTCCATTTTTGAAAAGTATAATGTGTTCACTGCCGGAGATAAGGAAGCAGTCCTCAACGGAGTCCACGTTTATCCATTAGATTTTATTGATTTCAATAGGATATTGCCGGATATTGATCTTTTGATATGTCATGGAGGGAATGGCACTCTTAATCTTAGCCACAAGCACAAAGTTCCATTTATCTCTTTTCCTTCTACAATGGAACAAGAGTGGAATGCTCTTCGTTTTCAGGAAATGGGAACAGGTCAATCTTTCAGCAGGGTGATGTTGGCGGCTGAGATGAGCAATATTGTTGATGAAATCATGAGCAAATCATCTTTGAGTCAGCCGGATAATGCATTCCAATTAGAATTGAATACCGCTTAAGT
>Ga0163144_10011513_pt1 | contig 18705 bp, 14 predicted proteins | sample OliLak19BULKMAT1_FD_123175 | JGI IMG/M metagenome (GOLD analysis project Ga0163144, IMG submission 123175) | Freshwater microbial mat bacterial communities from Lake Vanda, McMurdo Dry Valleys, Antarctica - Oligotrophic Lake LV.19.BULKMAT1 | ecosystem: Environmental > Aquatic > Freshwater >... | reverse complement strand
GCTAATCGACCGGAGACGCCGAGAGCAGCCGCAACACGGCGTCCAGCTCCGCATCGGTCGGCGCATTGCGTCGGTCGCCGGTCGCGGCCATCCAGACCACTGGCAGCGACGGTGCGAGTGCGCCGACGGTCCGCCGCGCAGCAGCGTCATCCACGGCAACGATCAGTATCAGGCGCGGATCGGCGAGCCACTTTGCCGCCTCCGCCGAACGCGAGGCAAGCAGCACCGCAACGGGTATGCGGCGGAGCGCATCACGCCATCGCAGCCGCCATGCGCTGTCCTCGCCAAACACCAGGACCGCACGGTCCGCATCAGGGTCGTGAGGGGGCGTCCCCTCCGCGCCACCTGCCTCCGACGTCAGGCGCGCGTTCGGTGGATCAGCCACGACGGGCTGCGAGCGCCGCAATTACCGACTGCAGCACGCCCGCGTCCAACTGGTGCGTGCCGTCAAACTCGATCTCGACAGGGTGGTCGTGCCAGCTGCGGGACTCGGCAGCGACCCGGGCCCGCACTTCTGGCGTTGCAAAGTGATCATTCGCGCCGGCGACCAGCGTCAGTGTCGTCTGCGACAGACGTGCGCGCAGCAGCGCCGTGTCGACATCGTTGGCAAGGCCGCCGGCCCAGAGCACGACATGCGACGGACGGACGGCGCCATGCACCATCCAGCGCATCGCCGTCGCGACGCCCTGCGAAAAGGCCAGCACGCCGGTGACCGGCGACGTACGGCGCGCGTTCTGCGAACGTCCCATCACTTCCTCGTGCACCAGATCGAGCCACTGAATGGCGTCCGCGATCTCGCGCTCGCGCGCTTCCCGTGTGAGCCACGACGCGCCGATGCGCTGCAGGTGGGCACCGTCGGCGCGCGGCGCCTCGAGGTAGAATCGGGAAAGCGCTTCCGGCGCGACCACACAGACATCGTCGGGGACCACGCCGACGAACGGGCGCAGGAATCGCGCCGCCAGCTGTCCGTACCCGTGCAGCACAAACCAGATGCGTGCCGCCTGCTCGGGCTCTGCGCCGAGCGTGGCAAAGCGGGCCGTGCGTGCGGTGGTGCGTTCAACGATGCGGATCCCGTTGTGGTCGACCGTCGACCGAGAGGTCGTCACGGCACGTACGCGATCGCCGAGATCTCCACGAGAATGCCGCGCAGTGACGCGCCCACGACAGCGCGCGTGGGGTACGGCGGCGAGAAGACCGTCTTGTAGATCTCGTTGACCGCGCCCCAGTTGTTTTCGTCGGTCAGGTAGATGGTCACGCTCACCACCTGCTCGAGGGTCGCGCCACCGGTGTGCAGCACGCGTTCGAGGTTGGCGAGCGTCTGGCGCGTCTGTTCCTCGATCGTCGTGCCCACGTTCTGGCCAGTGGCCGGATCCCGGGGCACCTGACCGGAAACAAAGAACAGGTTGCCGGCACGCACCCCCGGGGAGTAGGCTCCCGCGGGCGGAGGAAGATCAGGAAGGGTGACAGGGGTCCACTGACGATCACTCGCGCTCATTTTGCAGGCTCACAGGTGGGAGGGGTGATGGCGATGTATCTCGAACAACTCGAGACGCCGGTGCCGGTGGTCGATCTCGACCGGCTTGCATTCAATCTGGACAGGATGGCGGCATATGCCACCCTGCACGGGTTGCGACTTCGGCCGCACGTGAAGACGCATAAGTCTCCGCGCATCGCTGCGGAGCAGATGCGACTTGGCGCGGTCGGGCTGACGTGCGCGACGTTGCGCGAAGCGGAGGTGATGGCCGAAGCGTGCGATGATCTGCTGTTGGCCTATCCGCCGGTGGGGGCCGCGCGGCTCGAACGCATGGCGCGATTGCCGCGCGAGGTGCGCATCGCGGTGGCGGCCGACGATGGCGCGGCACTGCAGGCACTGGCGCTCGCCGCCAAGCTCTCGCGACGCGAGATCGATGTGCTGGTGGAAGCCGACCTCGGCATGCATCGCGTGGGGGTGTCGACACCGGAGCGAGCGGTCATGCTCGCCAAACAGGTGCGCGATATCGCGGGGCTCAACTTCGCCGGTTTGCTGTTCTACCCAGGACATATTCGCGAGTCCACCGCTGCTCAGAGCGATAAGCTCGCGCAACTGGGTGCCGAGCTCGCGCGGTATATCGACGCGCTGAGCGACGTCGGGTTGCCACCGCGCGTCGTGAGCGGGGGGTCGACACCGGCGGCGTGGCGCATGCACGAGCTGAAGGGCGTCACCGAAGTACGACCGGGAACCTACGTGTACAACGATCGCACGACGGCCAACATCGGTGCCTGCGATTGGGACGACTGTGCACTGACGGTGCTCGCGACGGTGGTCAGCACCGCGGTGCCAGGTCAGGTCGTCATCGACGCAGGAACCAAGGCCCTGGGACGCGAACCGTTGCGCGCCGATGGCGATGATGGGTTCGGCGCGCTGCTTGATCGGCCCGAGGTGACCGTCTCGCGCCTGTCGGAAGAGCACGGAATTCTGGACCTGTCGAAGACCGATTGGCGACCGCGATTGGGTGAGCAGGTGCGCGTGGTACCGAATCACGTCTGCATCGTGGTCCACCTGTTCGACGAGATCGTGGGCGTGCGAGGTGAGGCGGTCGAGACGAGATGGCCGGTGGCCGCGCGAGGACGAGGAGCCACGTACGAAGACGCGCGAGAGGGGCCGACGGGGCCGAGAGCGGTGTGAGAATGAGAAGAATGGCCGACCCGCTCCAGCTTCAGAATGGCGGGAGTCACGCGCAGCGTGGGTGAGCGGTGGCGGCGGTCTTCGCGTCGAAGCTGCCAAGTCTCCAGCTTCGGGTTCAAATTTGAAGCTGTGAGTCTCACGCACCGACGCCGTACTTGCTCACTCCCCACCCGAACTCACTGTTCGACACTGGGCCGTTGATTCCCCGCCGCATCCTCCTCGTCGACGCCGACGCCTTTTTCGTGGCGGTGGCGCGACAGGAGGATCCGGAGGGCGCTGGCCGAGCCACGTTGCTGATTGTCGGCGGTCGTCCGGGCTCGCGTGGCGTCGTGTGCAGCGCGTCGTATGAGTGCCGGGCGTTCGGTGTGCGCTCCGCGATGCCGATCGCACGCGCGCTGCAACTCTGCCCCCAGGCGATGTGCGTCCCCGTCCCGCGCCATGCCTGTGCAGCGCGAAGCCGAGCGATCCAGCAGGTGTTGACGCGCTTCACCCCCGTCGTGCAAACGTCGAGCGTCGACGAGTGGTATTGCGACATGGGCGGCACCGATGCGCTGTACGGCCACGAGTCACTGGACGCGACGGCGCATCGCATCCGCACGGCGGTGCGCGAGGCCACAGGGCTCACGGTCTCGATCGGCGGCGGGACCACGCGTCTGGTGGCGAAGATGGCGGTGGAGGTGGGCAAGCCCAAGCCTGGGACCACGGCCAACGGCGTGCATGTCGTACCGCCCGGCGCGGAGTTCGCGTTTCTTTCCCGCTTTCGCCTGGCGGACTTGCCGATGGTTGGCCCCAAGCTCACCCAGAAGCTCGAGCGCATGGGACTCGTCACGGTCGCCGAAGCGCAGGTCTGGACGCGTGACACACTCGAATCGCGACTCGGCCAGCACACCGGCGCCTCGCTCTATCGTCGTGTGCGCGGCATCGACGAAAGCGTCGTCACGGCGCGCGACAGTCAGAAGCAGGTGAGTCGGGAGTCGACATTCGGACGCGACCTGCACGAGGACGATGTCGTCGAGCGTGAGCTGCTGCGGCTTGCCGTGCGCGTGGCCACCGATTTGCGCAAGCAGGCGCTGCACGCGCGCACGATCACCGTCAAACTGCGCGACAGCGACTTCCGCACACGGTCGGCGCAACGGACGCTCGCGCACCCCATCGAATCGGAGCAATCGGTGGTGCGCGCGGCCCGAACGCTGCTGCGCGCCCTGCGCAAACGTCGTCGGGTCGGGGTGCGCCTGCTGGGGATCGCCCTCTCGCATTTCGGCGACGACGCCCCGGCCCCGCCGCAGCTTGGACTGTTCCCAGCGCCCGTCGCACCCGCGTCGCCCGACGAGCCCGTCGAAGGGATGAAGGAAAAGGCGCTGACCCGGGCACTGGATCGTATTCGCGGACGTTACGGACAGACGGCGATATTGCCGGCGCAACTGATCGACCCGACGCGCGACTCGGGGCCACGCGTCGAGGAGTGACTTCGCACATCGTTGTCGTGGGGTGCTACCGACTCTTCCGAGGTACGCTTACCTTCCGTGCGGTCGAGCTTCGCCTCGGCTCGATCACTACTTTCAGCCGGCGTTGGCCGGTCGCGCCTTCCCGACGGGGTTTTCTGATGAGTGCAGCGTACGATCCGAACAAACAGGGATGGGGCTTCGCCAGCGTGGTGGTGTTGCTCACCGGAGGCCTGCTGTTCACTGCCTACTCGATTCACGAGCGGACGTATATCCACCCGCGCGATCCGATGGCGGTGCAGGTCTATAACCAGCGCGACGCCGCTGGTGGCGCCGAACCCGGTGCGGCGAAGACCGAAGGCGCCGCGGAGTCGAAGGCCGCGCCCGCGAAGCACTAGTCGGCCACGCCGCTGCTCGCGACACCCCGGATAGCGCGACGCCCTTCGCACGCTATCTGGCCACGGGGAGCGTGAACCAGAACTCGCTTCCCTCCCCCACGGCACTCTCGACGCCGATCTCGCCGCCGTGGGCGTCCACGATCCCCTTGGCGATATAGAGCCCGAGCCCTGAGCCCGCGCGCAACAGTCGCGGGGCCTGCCAGTAGCGCTCGAACAGCCGCGGCAGGTCTTCCGGCGCGATCCCAGGCCCGGTGTCGCGCACCGTCATGCGCACGTGCGACGTGCCTTGTGTCTGAACGGTCAGCCGCACCGTGCCGCCGTGCGGCGTGAAACGCACCGCATTGGCCAGCAGATTTGACAGCACCTGCAGGATCCGACCGCGATCGGCCAGCACCGACGGCGTGTTCACGTCGATGGCACGAACAAAGCGCACCGCAGCGTCCTGCATGACGTGCTCGAACAGGTCCGCCGACTCTTCCGCGACCTCCACCAGATCCACGCGTCGCTGGTCGACGTGCAGGCGCCCCGACGAGATACGCGAGACATCCTGCAGGTCCTGGATCAGGCCGTCTGCCTGACGCGCGGCAGCGCGAATCGACTCGACCTGATCGCGCTCCATCAAGGGCCGTGTATCGCTCGCGTCGCGACTGAGAACGGCTCCCGTCAGCATAACGACCGCGTTCACCGGGTTGCGCAGGTCGTGCGAAACGATCGCCAACATCTCTTCGCGCTCACGCACCGCGGTTCTGGCCTCCTGATACAATCGCGCGTTCTCGAGCGCGAGCGCGGAGAGTCCCGCATACTGGTCGGCCAACTGCACTTCTTCGACCAGATGCGACGCGCCGGCGCGCGTGCGCACGAGATGCAGCACACCAAGCGCGCGCCCGCCGGCCCGCAACGGCACCAGCAGTACGGCCGATGCACCGAGGGACTCTGCACGCGCACGTTCGCCGGCATCGTGGAAATTCGCCTGCAGCCACGCGCTGATATCCGTGATGCGCTGCGCCTCGGATTCATGCGCCGCGCGACTGCCACTCTCCGCAGGGGAATCGGCCAGCAACGGCCGGTCAGAGCGCGACATGAAGCCCGTCGTGATCGCCTGCCGCAGCGGGTCCATGTGGGTGGCTGCCGCCCGACGAATGGACCCATCCGCGGTCAGCAGCTCGAGCATGGTCCACTCGCCAAGCATCGGCACGGGCAGCTCGGCCACGGTCGCCATCGTCGATTCAAGATCGAGTGAGGCGGCCAGCACCCACCCGGCAGTCGCCAGCAATCGTTGGCGTTCTTCGGTGCGCCGACGTTCGCTCACATCGCGGAGGGTCACCATGAACGTGCGTTCGCCTTCGACGGTCACGCGCGCGATCGACGCCTCCGCAGGGAACTCCTCACCCGACCGGCGGAGCCCCGCGATCTCGCGTCGGTTGGCCATGCGTCGCGCGTCGGTCGGTCCTTCGGCGAAGGTGCGCACATGACCTCGATGCACGGCGCGCGCACCCATCGGCAGCAATCGATCGAGCGGCTGGCCAAGCATCTCGGCTTCCGTCCATCCGAACATCTGCTCGGCGCCACGATTGAATCGCACGACACGGAAGTTGTCGTCGAGCGCAATGATCGCGTCTGCCGCGATGTCGACGATCGCGGCAAGCGCCGCGTGCGAGTGCGGTACCGGATGGAACGGCGATTCTGAGTCGGTCATGATACCGAGAGCATACCACGCGGGACGTGTATGTTTCCACCCATGCGCTTATCTTCGATCCCGCGGTTGCCGCTGATCGCCGCTGGCTTTCTCGTGGGCGGCGCGTTGCTGGCGCTCTCGCCAACGCCGGAGGCCGCGCGGTGGCGCGAGGGCGTCTGGTTGGCCGGCCTGGTGCTCACCGGAGCGCCCGTGTCCTGGCGCACGTTGCGCGGCATGTTGCGCGGCAACTTTGCCGCCGATGTCGTGGCCATGCTCGCCATTTTCGGCGCCGTCGCGCTCGGGCAGCCACTCGCCGGACTGGTCGTCGTGTTGATGCAGACCGGCGGCGAGGCGCTGGAGGCGTACGCCGTGACGCGCGCGAGCAGTGCCGTCGCCGCCCTGGAGGCCGACGCACCGCGTTCGGCACACCGCGTGATTGACGGGCGCGTCGCTGATATCGCGGCAATCGAGATCGTGCCCGGTGACGAGCTGCTGGTGCGTGCGGGTGAACTCGTTCCGTGCGACGGCGTCGTACTGCAAGGCGTCTCGCATCTCGACACGGCGCGCCTCACCGGTGAAGCGATGCCGGTGCGCGCCGTTGCCGGTTCCGCGTTGATGTCGGGCAGCGTGAACCAGGAAGGTGCACTGACGATTCGTGCCACACGGACATCGCAGGAATCACAGTACGCACGCATCGTGGAACTGGTACGCAGCGCGCAAGCGTCCAAGAGTCCGTTGCAGCGTACCGCCGATCGGTGGGCCATCTGGTTCACACCGCTGACGTTGGCGGCGTGTGCGACGGCATGGTTCGTTTCACATGATTGGACCCGCGTGCTCGCCGTGCTCGTGGTCGCCACACCGTGCCCGCTCATTCTCGCGGCGCCGGTTGCCATCATCGGCGGCATCAACCGCGCCGCGCGACGTTCGATCATCGTCCGAAATGGCGGTGCACTCGAAGCGCTGGCGAGCGTGAACTCGGCGGTCTTTGACAAGACCGGTACGCTGACGATCGGACAGCCGAGTATGCGACGCATCGTGAGTGATGCTGCAAACGTGCAGCGGCCGCACGCCGCCAGCCCCGAACGATTGCTTGCCATGGCCGCCGCAGTCGAATTGGGCTCCGGCCATCTCCTCGCACGCGTGATCGTGCGCGCCGCCGCGGCCGAGAAAACGCTGCAAGCCATCGCCACGTCGCTGGTGGAGACACCAGGCAGCGGCGTGCTCGGCGTGGTGGATGGCGAGACGGTGGCGGTTGGCTCGGCGGATTACGTGCGTAGCGCGATACCGACACTTGCATCGCGGGTCTCCGCGCTGGATCTGGACGCCGAGGGTCTACGCGCCTATGTCGGTACGTCGGCGGGTGACGTCGCGCGTATTGAATTCGAAGACGAGTTGCGCGCCGATCTCGCAGGCTTCTTCGCATCGCTGCGCGCGCTGGGTATCGTGGACACGCAACTGCTCAGCGGTGACAAGTCCGAGAACGTGGCCAAAGTCGCGTCGGCAGTCGGCATCGCGGTGTTCGCCGGCGACCTGTCTCCCGAAGACAAGGTCAGGCGAGTGCGCGCACTCGAGGCGCGTGGACGACGCGTGCTCATGGTAGGTGACGGCACCAACGATGCGCCGGCGCTGAGTGCAGCCACGGTTGGGGTGGCGCTCGCCGGGCACGGTGGGGGTGTGGTAGCCGAAGCCGCCGACATTGTGCTGCTGATCGATGACCCCGCGCGCGTCACCGAAGCCGTGGCGATCGGCCGACGCTCACTACGTATCGCGCGACAGAGCATCGGCGTGGGATTGGGGCTCAGTCTCTTTGGCATGGCAATCGCCGCCAGCGGGCACCTCACGCCGATCGCGGGCGCGCTGGCGCAGGAAGCGATCGACGTCGCGGTGATCCTGAACGCACTTCGCGCGAGCTTCGACGAGGCGTAGTCGGCGAGCTCGCGCGTGTGAACCGAATGAAGTGACGATTGCGAAACGGCTGCGACGATGTGACTCCGGCGGCGATGGGCTAGGCGCGCCTGCGACGCGCGAAGATGCCCAATCCGAGGAGCGCCGTGCCGAGCATCAGATAGGCAGATGGCTCCGGCACCGTCGATACTACGTAGAGCGTGGCGTGGTCGAGCTCGAGCGCCAAACCCTGCGCGTTGAGCCCGGTGCCCAACGTGCTGAACGGCAGGGACGAGATACCCGCCGATCCACCGTCCAAGAGGTAGTAACTGAACGACGGGCCCCTTTGGGTCTCCAATCCTATCACGAACAGTCCGAACATCGGCGTGTCGAACGTCAACGTTCCAGTAGGCTGATCGGGGTTGCTGGTGAACGGACCGAAGCTTGTGTCAAGCGTGGACCCAAGAGAGCTCCACGAGCCGCCGAAGAAACTGCTCAGCGCGCTGAATTCTGCGGACGAACCGCTGATTGATCCCGTGAAGGACCCCTCGCAATCGACGTACTGCGAGAACGAGGTCATCGCGGAAGCTGCCAAGCACACCTGTGCTTGGGCCACATTTGGTGCCAGCATCGCCGCGACGACGACGAGCAGCCTTTTCACTCCAGTCATGTGCAGTTCCCTCCGCTCATCGTGAACCGCGTCCCGGCAATGCGCGCGGCTAGTAGCACCTGCTGCATAGACCGGACCGTTGAACTCACAGCGAGCACAACCATTCAGCGAGACGGATCGGTCGTCCGATATTCGCATCGTGACGAGGCGATCTCATGCACAAAACCCGACCGAACTGTCCTCAATACCGATCACTTTCGCGCCCATTTCGCCGCCAGGCTTCTGTCACGTAATGACAGTCCTCTCCCCGATCGCCTTCACTCTATAGCAGAACTCGTCACCGTTTCGTTGCGGGTACGCTACAGGCTGTTGGAACGGTACCACAGAACCGCGGTGCTTTACGCACTCTTGATTGCCAGACTTTCGGCGATCGCAACGCGATCGCGCCCGTTCTGCTTCGCTTTGTACAGCGCCTTGTCTGCGCGAGCGATCCACTCCTCTGCCTCTTCAAACGGATCGAGCTGCGCCACCCCGACCGACGCGCCGATCTGGAACTCCATCGCCGGATGTGGAGAGGGCATCACGGAAATCTGCTCCTGCAATCGACGCGCAAGCGTCTGAGCCATCTTCCAATCGGTGTTGTGCAGAATCGCGGCAAACTCGTCACCGCCGTAGCGGCAGAGCACATCCGACTGTCGCAAGAACACCTTCGCCAGCGAACGGCCAAGCGTGGCGATGGCCGCATCGCCAGCCTGATGACCGTACATGTCGTTGACGAGCTTGAGCTTGTCGAGATCGATCATCAACAAGACGACAGGCTGACGGCCGAGCGAGTACATCTGCACGGCGCGCGGAGCCATCATGTCGAACAGCTTGCGGTTGCCGATGCCAGTGAGCTGATCGGTCGTGCTTTCGCGACGCGCTTCCTCCAGCTGCCGTCCGAGCCGATCGAGCTTGGTGGCCAGGGAGACGTATTGCTCCTGCTGCTGCGCGCGGCGGCTCTGCAGGGCGTTCTCGATGGCGGCGACGGCGCCCAGCACTTCCTGCTTGATGGAGCCGGTCTGCATCCGCTTGAGCGCCGTGCGAGCGCGTTCCATCTGCACGTGCGCGGTTGTGTCGTGCGTTTCATCGATGTGCACCGCCTTGTGCACCGTCTCGACGCAGGCCCAGAGCGCGTCGCGCAGCTCCGAGATCGACGATTCGACATGTCGATGCTCATCGCGGCGCTGGGAGGTCACGGCGCGCACGACGCCATCCCAATCCCGCTCCTGGACGCCAACGGAGCCTTGGGGCGTCTGTTCGTCGATCGCGTAGCCAAGCGTGGCATGACGATGCCACATCCCCATTTCGCGCGAACTTTCTTCGCCCGACTTGTCCGGCAGGTCGATCGGATAACGGGCGAGCGAAGTCAGCACGCCACCGAGCGCATCGAGCACCAGTCCGAGCCCCACGTCGTCTCCGCCAGACGGCGCGCTGATGATCGGCGTGTGCAGGGGCGACGGTGGCGACGACGAACTGCCGCCGGCGATCGACTTGAGCTGTGGCGAACCGGTCGCACTGTCCGAGCTGCTTCGCTCGGGCGTAGGGCGGGGCTCGGGTGCGAGCTTGCGAAAGAACATGAGAATGGGAAGAGGTGTGCTTTGATCTTCGGCACGTATTCCCCGCAAGTTGAGTTGGCTCGTGTCATTGTTCGGGCACCGCGCGTCACGATCTGCGGGCGCCCGTTCAGACTTGAGGTACTAGTTGACTGCGGACCCGCCGACTCCCCCCAACCTCAGAATTCGTCGGCGTTGAGCGCCATGATCGGGGCCGAACCGGACTGGATGGCCGCCAACAGCGTGGCTGCTTCGGGGAGCAGGCGGCTGAAGTAGAAACGCGCGGTCTTGATCTTGGCCTCGAGAAAGCGCTTGTCGCCGGTGCCCGCCGCCAGCTGCTCGGTGGCGACGGTGACCATGCGCAGCCACTGCCAGCCGACGGCGACGTAGCCCATCAGATGCAGGTATTCCGTGGCCGCGGCGCCCACTTCGTCCGGGTTCGCAAACCCGCGCTCGGCGAGCAGCATGGTTGCCTTCTGGAGCTGGTACAGCGAGGCGGCCAGCGGCTTGCTGAACTCCTCGAACGCCTCGTTTCCCGCCGCCGCATCGATGTCCGCCTTCACCGTCTCGAAGAACCGGCGTACCAGCCCACCACCCTTCATCGGCAACTTGCGACCGACCAAATCGAGCGCCTGCACGGCGTTCGTGCCTTCGTAGATCTGCGCGATGCGCGCGTCACGGACATACTGCTCGATGCCGTACTCCTTGATGTAGCCGTGCCCGCCGAGCGTCTGCAGCGCAGTGTTGGTGTTGTCGAAGCCCTTGTCGGTGAGGAACGCCTTGAGCACGGGCGTCATCAGCGCGACGAGATCTTCCGCCGCTTCGCGTGTGGCCGCCTCGGGGTGGTGATGCTCGACATCGATGCGGATACCCACCCAGTACGCGAGTGAGCGCATCCCCTCGTTGAACGCCTTGATGCGCAGCAATCCCTTTCGCACATCGGGGTGCACGAGAATGGAGTCGGCCGGGCCGGACGGATTCTTGGCACCCGTGAGCGAGCGTCCCTGCAACCGATCCTTGGCGTACGCCAGCGCGTTCTGATACGCGACTTCGGCCAGTCCGAGCCCCTGCAATCCAACGGCCAGACGCGCGCCGTTCATCATCACGAACATCGCGCGCATCCCCTTGTGCTCTTCGCCCACCAGCCAACCGGTCGCGTTATCGAAGTTGAGCACGCACGTCGCCGACGCCTTGATCCCCATCTTGTGTTCGATCGAGCCGCAGACGACGCCATTCTTCGTGCCGGGCTTCCCCTCTTCCGTCGGCAGATACTTGGGCACGACGAACATGGAGATCCCCTTCGTGCCACTCGGCGCGTCCGGCAGCTTGGCCAGCACGAGATGGATGATGTTCTCGGTCAGGTCGTGATCGCCAGCCGAGATGAAGATTTTCTGACCGGTGATCGTGTAGGCGCCATCGCCCGCGGGAACGGCCTTGGTCGTGATGATCCCCAGATCCGTGCCGGCGTGCGCTTCGGTGAGGCACATCGTGCCACCCCACGTGCCGTCCACCAGCTTGGGCATGAAGCGCTCCTTGAGCTCTTCCGACCCGTGGCTGATCAGCGCGCTGCAGGCACCGTGCGAGAGGCCCGGATACATGGAGAACGAGAGGTTGGCTGAGCAGAGCATCTCCTCCATCACGAACCGCACCGCCTCGGGGAGACCCTGCCCGCCGTACTTTTTGTCGGAGACGACGGCCGTCCATCCGTCTTCGATGTACCGCGCGTACGCCTCCTTGAAGCCCGACGGCGTGGTGACGACACCGTTCTCATACTTCACGCCCTCGGCGTCGCCGCTCTGATTGATCGGAAAGAGCACATCCTCGCAGAACTTCGCGCCGCCCTCGAGGACGGCGTCGATCATGTCCGGCGTGGCGTCTTCGTATCCCGGCAACGCCGCGAGCTGCGCGACATTGTGGACGTCGTTCAGGAGAAAGCGGATGTCGTCGAGCGGGGCCTTGTAGACGGGCATGGACTGCGTCCTCAGAGCGGGGCGGGAACGGCCGGGCAAGCGCACCGGACACACGGGTAATCTTGGGGAGAAGCCTGGCGCAGGCAAGACCAAATCACGACGGTACCGTCATGTTTTGGCGCGTCCGGGGCACGCGCTCGGAATCTCCGCTGGCGCCTCCGGAGGTGCCGGTGGGGCGTTCTCCACTCGCGGCGTCGTGCTAAACTCCAGCAGCCAGTCCTGCCCTTTCAGCTGCTGCCCGAGTGTCGCTCGAGTGGCTTTCGGAGCTTTTCAATGAAGCAGTTCTTCACGGCCGTCGCCGCGAACCTGGTTACGATCGCGCTGTGTGTGGTCGGCGGCCTCATCCTGATCATCGGGATCGCCGCCGCCGCCGGCCGGAGTACACCGACCGTGGTGCGCAACGGATCGATCCTGGTGATTGATCTGGAGCAGGCGTTATCCGATCGCCCCGCGGAAATGGAGCGACGGTCGTTCATCGACGATGCGCTGATGAGTGGCGGCGAGAACAGCGTGCCGCTGCGCTCGGCGATTCGGGCACTACGCGCGGCAGCGGATGATGAGCAGATCAGCGGCGTGTTGCTTCGTGGCAGCATTTCCGCAGACGACTACGCATCGGGGTACGCCGCGCTGCGCGAATTTCGCGATGCGATTGCGGAGTTCCGCGCATCGAAGAAGCCCGTTCATGCGTTTCTGGTGAATCCGGAGACGCGCGACTACTACGTGGCGTCGGCGGCGAGTGTGGTGACGCTCGATCCATTTGGCGCACTGATGCTTCCGGGCATGTCGTCGCAGCAGGTGTTTCTTTCCGGACTGTTCGAGAAATACGGCATCGGCATTCAGGTCAGTCGCGTAGGGCGTTTCAAGGCGGCGGTGGAACCGTTCACGCGCGCCGACATGAGCCCTGAAAATCGGCAGCAGGTCGAGAGCTATCTCGGTGACATGTGGCACGAGGTGAAGCTTGGCATCGCGCAGAGCCGCGGCATCGACACGACGGCACTGCAGGCGGTGGTGGACGCCCAAGGCATCATTCTGCCCGCGGACGCGAAGCGTGCAAAGCTGGTGGATCGCGTAGCGTACTTTGACGAGGTGCTGGTGGATCTGCAGCGACTCGCGCGCGTTCCGTCGCCAGGCAGCGATCTCGCGCTGAGCAACGACAGCACCGTCATCACGCGCGCACCGAAAGACACGACGAAGCTCGCGACCAACGACTCGACTGCGGACTCGACCGGCGATGGGACGGAACTGGTGACCGCCGACCCGAGCGGGACGAGGGGGAGTGCGTCGCTGCTCGACGGCCCGCGCCTGCCTCAGGTGTCGCTGGAAGACTATGCCCCGGTCGCGGCATCGCGTGATCGCATCATCGGCGCGAGTCAGGCGGTGGCGATCGTATACGCGCAGGGCGACATCGTGGACGGTGAGGGCGGTTCCGGACAGATCGGCGGAGACGGTATGGCGCGTGAGCTACGCCGCATTCGCGCCGACGCGCGCGTGAAGGCGGTGGTGTTGCGCGTGAATAGTCCGGGCGGCAGTGCCATCGCCTCGGAGCGCATGCAGCGCGAACTGGCGCTCATTGCCCGCAGCAAGCCGGTGGTCGTCTCGATGGGCACGGTCGCCGCCAGCGGCGGATACTGGATCGCGACCGCGGCAACTCGCGTTTTTGCGCAACCCAACACGATCACCGGGTCAATCGGCGTGTTCTCGCTCATTCCCAACGTGGCAGGGCTGGCGAAAAGGAACGGCATCACGTTCGACACTGTGAAGACGGGGCGATACGCCGACATATTCACGTTGACGCGCGCGCGCACCGCGGATGAGATGGCGGTCCTGCAACGCTCCACCGATGCGATCTACGACGCGTTCATCGCCCGTGTGGCGACAGCACGCAAGCTCTCTCCAGACTCCGTGCGCGCGATCGCCGACGGACGCGTCTGGTCCGGCACCGAGGCGATGCGCATTGGTCTCGTCGACTCCATCGGCGGATTGGATGCCGCGGTGAAGAGCGCCGCATCACTGGCGCGCATTACGGGCGACTACGAAGTGCGGGAGTATCCGCGCAGCAAGTCGGCGACAGAGGTGCTGTCGGAGATGTTCGAGCGTCGCGCCCCACCGGTGTCGCGGCTCTCGCAGCGGGTGAGCGAGCGTCGCATGACGGACGTGCTGCTGGCAGGCAAGGATCCGGCACATGCACTGGCGCGGGACGTGGCGCGCGAGTTGCGGCTCTTGCTGTCGTACGATGATCCGCGCGGAGCATACGCGCGGATGCCGTTCGTGTTGCGGGTGCGGTAACGCGAGGCGGCGGCTCTACTCGATGTCGAACGTCGAGTTGTCAGTACTCGGCATCGAGCAGAGCAGCGCAATCAGGCAGACATCATTATTCGCCAAACGGCGACGCGCGCGGGGCATGGCGATCCTTCACCCGCGCGGCTTCGAGCCGGCGAGCCTGCGCGTCCCATGTGACCAGATCCGCTCGTGCGGCGTCGAGATTGTGCTGCGCGCGCGCGATGCAATCGGTGGCGCCACGCGTAGTCACGTCGTTCAACGCCCAGTTCGCTACGGCGAGTCGCGACCGTGCTTCGCTCAACCGCGTGACACAACGATCGGCGTGAAACGAACTCCACATGGCGACCGGCCGATCGTCGTCGAATCCGATGAAGCCGAGGACACCGTCGTGGACGGTCATGGTCTCGACGAGAATGCTGTCGATGTCGCGTTGGTTCATGGTCACGGAGGGCGTGGGGAAGGAGGGTTCGTCGCGGGAGACACAAGCGCACGTAATTATCATACGAAGGGCGTCGTGTCGACAGTTCCCGCTCCGCGTTGTCGCCACGCGACACATCGCGCACGTTCGTCCGCATCCAGTCTTTCCGTACCGCATGCACACATACTCGTTCGCCCATCGCGCGGCCCTGCTGCTCGCGCTCCTCGGGGCCGCCACGCCGACTGCGGCGCAAACCGCATCCGCCGCGACGCCGGCCGCCAAGTCACCGGTCAAGTCACCGGTCAAGTCCCTGCCGAAGACTGGGATCAAGTCACCCAGCAAGCCGGCGGCGCCGCGCGACTCGGGACCGCAGCACGCATATCCCACCGGTGGCACCTCGGCGGCGGCGCGCGCCCTTGCCGGACGCGCGGTGCCGACGTGGCCCGTTACCGGTCCCAAAGCATTGCCCGGCAGCATCCTGCCGACGCAACGCATCGTCGCGTACTACGGCCATCCGCTGTCCAGGCGCATGGGCGCTCTGGGCGAGTATCCGAAGGACGACATGCTGGCGCGACTCACTCGAGAAGTGCTCGCGTGGCGCAGGGCGGACCCGTCCACACCGGTCGTGCCGGCGCTGCATCTCATTGCGGTCGTGGCGCAGGGAGACAGCGGCAAGGACGGGCGCTATCGGTTGCGGCACAGCGACGCACTTATTGAAAAGGTGTACGGCTGGGCGCGCGAGCAAAACGCCCTGCTCTTTCTCGATGTTCAGGTGGGACACTCCACCATTCAGGACGAGCTGCCGCGATTGGAATCGTTCCTCTCACGTCCCGACGTACACTTCGGCATCGATCCGGAATTCGCCATGCACAATGGCGTGAAGCCCGGAAAAAAGATCGGCAGCTACGACGCCGCCGACGTGAACTGGGTCATTGATTGGCTGGCGAAGCTCGTGACCGCCAGGAATCTGCCGCCCAAGATCCTGGTGGTGCACCGCTTCACCAAACCGATGCTCACCAACGCGTCAAAGATCAAACTCGACCCGCGCGTGCAGGTGGTGATCGACATGGACGGATGGGGACCGCCCAGTCTCAAGCGCGACTCCTACGCCGCGTACGTGTACGCCGAACCGGTGCAGTTTGCCGGCTTCAAGTTGTTCTACAAGAACGATGTGCGGAACGGCAGCCGCATGATGACCATCGCGGATGTGCTGCGACTCACGCCCAGGCCGTTGTACATCCAGTATCAGTAGCAGCAGGAGCCGTTGCCGTCACGATTTGCGTACGCCGCCACCGACGTTGGCGTCGCGAGGTGACCGGTATCAGCGCAGTCGCGTGCGCAGCGCGAGATAGACGCGTCGGCCAAGTCCGGGCTCGAAGTAGCGATTGCGCGTGGCGTTGACGACCACACTGCTGGCGAAGTGTCGATCAAACACGTTGTCCACTCCAACAACCGGTTCGATGATCACCCGCTGCGTTGCGCGCACCGACGCCAAGCCTGCGCGCCAGTTCCAGGTCGCGAATCCGGACGCGCGCACGGTGGCTGCATCGTTGGCGGTGACCGACGACGCGGCCGTTGCCTCGATGGTCGTAAAGAGGTCGCCGCGGCGCAGCGTCGTCCACGCCTGCAACTGATGTTCGGCTACGCCGGGAATGCGCTTGCCCGCATAGCTCGTCGTGCCCACGAGATACTGGTCGAAGCGAAAGCGCGACCAGGTGTATGCGGTACCGACGTCACCGATCGGAATGGCAAACTGCGCGCTGCTTTCGACGCCAACGCGTGTGGTCTGTCCGGCGTTGCGGAAGGCGCGGCGTCCGGGCGCGTTCGGCACATCGAACGGCACGAGTTCATCCTGCACACGCGCACGAAACGCGGCGACTTCCAGCTTCATGCGATTGGCCACGAATGCGCTCACACCGGTTTCCACCGTTTGCGTGAGTTGCGGTGCCAGTGAGCGGTTCAACCCCGCCGCGCCGTTGTCCTGATTCGTGAGCTCGGTAATGGTCGGCGTCTCGAAGGCCGTGGCGATATTCGCGTACACGGAGAGCAGCGGGCGGGCGCGCCAGACGATCCCGACCATCGGGCTGGTGGCCGAGAGCGCGCGATCACCGGAATCGTCCGCGTTGCCCGTCACGATGAAGTGATCGCGCACGGTGAAGTCGACGCGATCGTTGCGCAGGGCCGCACTCACGAAGAGTCCGTGCGGCGCCTCGACTTCGGCCCGCGCGTAGACACCGATGCCCCGTACGTCTTCGCGCTGGTCGAGTCGCCGCGAACCACGCTCGACCCCACGCTGCGGACAGCGCGTTGTCGGGGTCGTGGTTGAAGGGAAATCCGCGCAGTTCTCGAAGTTCAGGCGATCGTCGCCCTGCTGCTGCGCGTCGACACCGACCGTCAGGCGCAAGGGCCAGGCCAGGCGCGTGGAGCGCGCTCCGGCTCGCAGCGAGCCGCCGACCACCCTGCGCTCCACACCGATAATGGCGAACGGCAGCGGATTGTCGAGCGAGCGCGTGCCGGTGAAGAGCGTCGCCGAGATCTCGCGCGTCGGCCCACCGCGCGAGGCGAGCAGCGCGACCTGCGACTGCCGCACCGCTTTGCGCGAACGCTTGGTGATGTTGAGTGAGTCCGGCAACGACGGATCCCGTGCCAGCTCTGCCGCCGTCAGTGCACCGGTATTCTCGGCCCGTGGCGTGTCGTAGTGGGTGCCCTGCACTTCCAGTCGTGTGCCCGCGACGGTTGCCATCGCCCGAGCAAACACGCTCGACGCATCGAGTCTTGCCCACGCGCGCGAACCGTCGCCATTGGTTCGCGTGAACGACGCCAGCCACGCGGCGTTGCGCACCTGATCGCCCAGCGTCGGCAGGGTACCCGACGCCGACACGCTCGCTCGACGCATTCCACCGCCGCCCCAGACCCGACCGTCAAAGGTGCCCGCGTTCGTCACCGGGTCGCGCGAACGGAAGTCCACCACGCCACCGGCCGCATTGCCGTACAGCGCCGCCGCCGTCCCGCGCACCAGTTCGACACTGCCGACGCTTTCGAGATCGAGCCAATCGATCGGCGTCTGCCCGTCGGGGAGAGTCAGCGGCACACCGTCGCGCATGACGCGCACGCCGCGCACGCCAAACGCCGAGCGCGCCCCAAATCCGCGAATCGCCAGCCGCGGATCCTGCGACGGATTGCCGCGATCCTGCACCTGCACACCGGCAACGCCGAGCAGGAGTTCGCTGATGGACGCGCGACGTGGCGCCGGCCGCGCCGCATCCACGACGAAACGCGTGGCGGCAAACGGCAGCTCCAGCGAATTGCGCGACGACTCGCGGCTCACCGATACGGTCACCGGTCGGAGCGCGATTGCCGTCGCACGCACCGAGTCCGCAGCGACATCACGCACGGAGTCACGCACGGAGTCACGCACGGGCGTGCGACGCGTTCCTTGCGCCTCGAGGGCAACGGGAACGAGCAGGGCGAGCACCAGCGCAGTACGTGCCGCCGGATGCCCGCGCATTGCGTCGCGGAGGGTATCGGTATCAGGCGTTGGGCACGACGCGCGAGGTGCGACGAGGCGACGAACGCGACGCAGAAATCGGTGAGAGTTGGGCACGATGCGAGTTACTCGTGCGACCACGTCCCGGCTAGGGACCCACCGTTCGACACACCGGCTCCCGTTCATCCGAACTCTCGTCAAACAGTTCGCCCGTCCGATCGCACACCACACCGGCCTCCGTGTCGCTCAACGACAGGAACCAGTGCGACGCGTCGGCGTTG
>Ga0163144_10011510_pt1 | contig 18707 bp, 19 predicted proteins | sample OliLak19BULKMAT1_FD_123175 | JGI IMG/M metagenome (GOLD analysis project Ga0163144, IMG submission 123175) | Freshwater microbial mat bacterial communities from Lake Vanda, McMurdo Dry Valleys, Antarctica - Oligotrophic Lake LV.19.BULKMAT1 | ecosystem: Environmental > Aquatic > Freshwater >... | reverse complement strand
TCGACGCGCTCATAGGCGTGGGTCAGGATGAAGCCATCCATACACACCATCACCGGCATGGAGAGTTCTTCGGCCAGCTTGAAGGCTTGGATATGCAGGTCCAACGCCTCTTGGTTGCTCTCGGCAAACAGCTGAATCCAGCCGCAGTCGCGCTGGCTCATGCTGTCCGAATGGTCGTTCCAAATGTTGATGGGTGCACCAATGGCGCGGTTGGCGATGGTCATCACAATGGGCAGGCCCAAGCAGGATGCGTTGTACACCGCCTCGGCCATGAACAAGAGGCCCTGACTTGCCGTTGCCGTATAGGTACGCGCTCCGGCGGCGGATGCGCCAATGGCCACACTCATGGCGGCAAATTCACTCTCGACGTTAACAAACTCACACGGCGTCAGTGCACCACCTTTGACCATCTTTCCCAGACCTTCGACGATGTGGGTTTGCGGCGAAATGGGGTAGGCACAGATCACCTCCGGGCGGCACAGCGCCACCGCTTCGGCAACCGCTGCAGAGCCTTCAATTTGTTTGAACATGTGCCAACTCCTCCATCTCGCGTTGTATGGTTTGAAAGGCCTCGGCGGCGGCAGCGACGTTGCTGTCGGCCACCTTGCCAGAAAATTTGGTGCGGATCGCGTGGTCGACCGCATCCAGGGTGATCAGGCCGGTCAGAGCCGCAAAACCGCCTAAGAGCACGGCGTTGGGAAGGGGGCGGCCAAGATGCCGCATCGCGATCTCGGTTGCAGACAAGGTAATCAGGCGCTCCGGGCGGAATCTCGCCTCAATATCGGCCAAACCGAGTTCGCGGAAACTGCGCTTGCTGTTGATCAGCACATACCCATCGGGCAGAAGCCCCTGAAAAACATCAACCTGGTGCAACAGTGTGGGGTCTTGGATGATGAGCACATCGGGCGCCAAGATGGGTGCGCGCAGCCGAATTTCTTGGTCGTCAATACGGCAAAAGGCCATCACCGGTGCACCGGTGCGCTCTGACCCAAAGCTGGGGAACGCCTGTGCATGGCGGCCTTGCTCAAAAGCGGCAATGGACAGCATCTCTGCTGCCGTTACCACCCCTTGGCCTCCCCGGCCGTGTATACGGATTTGCAGCATGACGCGGTCTCCTCAATGGGCAATGAAGCGACCATTGTTGGACCATCCGCGCTGCGACGGCTTGACTCAAATCAACGAAATCGGAGACACATACCCTAAGCGGCGAAGCGGCAGGTTTCCAAAATGCTTGCCAAAAACGTGTACCCACTGCAGGCCATACGCTGCCACAGGGCTGGTACCCATTGCGCTTAGCGAGGAACTGGCGCTCGGCCACTATCTCTTTTATAGCGTCTTGCGCACGTTCTACATGAATATAAAGAGACTTCCCACTTCCTGGTAACGGCATCAAGTGCCAAGATTGGTTTTAGAAGTCAATCTGTAACCTTTTTAACGAGAAGTCCCGCTACTGAAATGCAGCGAAGCAGCCTGTCGCGAACGACCGGATTGTGGAAGTCCGATACCGACCTTCGCTTGCAAAAACTATCAGGCACATACAGATCAACGTTGTTCTGCAGTTCAACCTCAGCTACTGATTGAAAATTCTCCTGAAAAGGACGTGGTATCAATTTGACGCGGTCGATTGATTGCATTGGGGGGCGATCTGCCCTGGAGTACAGCAATGATGTTGTCAGCCGCACTGTGTTCTATGGCGAGTCGCACGTTTTGCACCGCAGTTCCAATATGCGGGGTGAAAACTGTGTTGTCCAGAGCCAGCAGTTCAGGGGATATCCGCCGGGGGCGGGCGGTCAACTGCCAGTCTTCGCACTCAAATACATCCGCCGCATAGCCACCGATCTGCCCCTTCTTCAATGCATGGGTCACTGCCCCCTCGTCCACTACAGAGCCACGCCCAACATTGATGATCAGCTGGCCTGCCTTGGCTTGATCCAGCTGTTTTCGCCCAATCAAGTAATGACTGGCAGCGGTAAGGGGAGAAGCCACAAAGAGAAAATCCGCAGACCTGGCGGCAGTTTCCAGTGAAACGATTTCAACGCCGGAAAGCATTGCAGCGGGATCCACCCCTAAGACTTGCGAGCAGCCAAAACCACTAAGTCTCTTCACAATAGCGCCACCAACCTGCCCCAACCCGACAACTGCCGCGACCGAACCGTGCAAACCTGTTCCATAAAAGTGCGTGCGCCAACCGTTGAAGGCACCTGACCGGACATAGGCATCACCGTGGCGCACATGCCGGGCCAGCGAGATCGCCAAACCGATAGCCAATTCGGCCGTGGGCTCGGTGAGTAGGTCAGGAACAATACTGACCCAAACGCCGGCCTGGGTACAAGCGGGGATGTCGTAATTGTCATACCCCTTCAGCGCGCAAGCCACTACTTTCAAGTTTGGCGCTGCAGCGAGCAATCCGCTGTCGATCTGATCGGTCATGAAGCCCATCAGGGCAGTGGACTTTGCGGCACGCTGAGTCACCTCTGATTGGGGCCAAGGATCAGGGCCAGTGTTCATATCGATATCACCATGGACGGCCAAGCGTTGCTGCACCTCCTGATGGATGCGTTGAGTAACCAAAATTTTAGGACGCGCGCTCATATAACGTTTTATTAAAAATTTTCTATTTCAGTTTGCGGCGCAGAGCTGCACCAATGCTGTCGACGACCAAAACGCAGGCCAGAATGGCCAGCAATATCGCGGACACCTCGTCGTACTTGATGAGTCGTAACGCAGCCATCAGCTCAAACCCGATGCCACCGGCACCCACAATGCCCAGCACTGCCGACGCACGAAAGTGGTATTCCCAACGGTAGATGGTGATATCCGCCAGCTGTGGCAGAACTTGCGGCAAGACCGCATGGGCGATGACTTGCAGACGACTGGCACCTGCGGCACTCGCCGCCTCCAGTGGCTTGGGGTCCACATGCTCAATAGATTCAGCATAAAACTTGGCGACCATGCCGGTGGAATGCAATGCCAGCGCCAGTACGCCGGGAAGCGCACCAAAACCAACAACCGCCACAAAAAGAATGCCCAGAATGATCTCGGGCACCGAGCGAAACGCCGCAAGAAAAGTGCGTGTAACACGGTACACAGCAGCATTTGGCGAGGTGTTTGGAGCTGCCATCAGGGCAAGCGGCAGCGAAAACAATACCGCCAAAGCAGTGCCAGCGATGGACATAGCCAGCGTATCGAGCAACGGTTTGATCCAGCTTTGCCAACGGGTGAAGTTGGGCGGCACCATCTCTGACGCGAGTTGCGCTACAGCGGGCGCGCCCTCCACAAACCGATCAAGATCAAAGAAGCCCGTCAGCCACAACGCGACCAGACACACGGCGATGATGCCGATGACCAGCCGGGTCTGACGGCCCGATTGCGCACGCGCTTGCGAAAGGATGTGCGCATAACGCACAGGTACAGCGCTTGTCGTCATTTGGTCTTGGCCAGATCAAGCTTTAGCAATGTGGCGGTCTCGCGCAGCACGTCATAGGCTTTATCATCCGTAGCCGCAAATCCATCAATGCGAAATGCCTTGAGCACTTCCTTATCTTTCATGTTGAGAAATGCCATGCGAATGGCCTGCTTCAAACTAGGGGCCAAATTGCCCTGCATCACCATGGGGTAGTTAGGGATTGGCTCGGACAGGTCGAGCTGCACTACCTTGCTTGCATCGATGCTGCCTTTGGCCACCAAGTTGTCATAAATCGCTTTGGACAGCGCGCCTGCGGGAACTTGCCCGGCTTGTACTGCGCGTGCCACTGCATCATGGGCGCCCAGATGTACCGGTTGGTAGTCTTTGGCGGCGTCCAGACCCACTTTCTTAAGAATGTGCGCGCGCGGCGCTAGGTGACTCGATGTGGAGGCTTGATCGCCAAACCCAAAGGGCTTGCCCCGGATGTCGGCCAATGACTTGACCGGCCCGCCAGCGGTGGCAATCAAAATCGAGTTATAGGTGGGAGAGCCGCGCTCAACGCCCACGGCAAAGGGCTCAATCTCTGGTGCTCGAGATTTGGCTAGTACATACGAAAACGGGCCGAAATACGCAACCTCAATACGGCCAAAACGCATGGCCTCAATCATGGAGGAGTAATCGGTGGTGACGATAAGTTCGATGTCTTTGTTGAGCGTTTTCTCCAAATACAGTTTTAGCGGCTGCGCATTTTGAATCAGCGTGGCTGCATTTTCGTCAGGCAACAACGCGACGCGCAGCTTGCCAGGGTCTTTGCCTTGACCAAACGCAGAGGTGGAAAGAACGGTGGCAAAGACGGCAGCAAACAGGTAGTGACGACGATTCATGATGGAACTCCTTGCGGTTGAAATGAAATGGTGTTGGTAAAAAGGGGCTTGTGGCGCACGCTGGTCGGCGAGCCTCTGTAGATGTTTTCCGCCAGGTCGAAAGTCAATTCCGCCGGGGTGCCGTCGAATACGACAGCGCCGCCTTGCAGACCTACGATGCGATCGGCAAACTGCCGCGCGAACTCAACCTGGTGCAGGCTCACAATCAGCGTCAGACCATCGCTGCGACAAATACTCTGCAAAAGCGTGAGAAGATCCTCAGCGGTTGCCGGATCCAGGCTAGCGATGGGTTCATCTGCGAGCAATAATTTGGGCCGCTGCACCAGTGCCCGCGCGATGCCAACACGCTGTTGCTGACCACCAGACAACTGGTCAGCGCGATCCAGTGCTCTATCAAGCAGCCCGACACGATCTAACGCGGCCAGTGCGCCTTCTTTTTCGACCGTCGACCAGGGAACGAGCGATGCCAATGCGCTGTGATATCCCAGACGACCGATGAGTACATTGGCCAGAACTGACAGTCGCCCGATGAGATGATGCTGCTGGAAGACCATTCCCGTATGCCGTCGGTGCAAACGCAAGTGAGCCGGGTGCGACAAGTTGCCAATACCAGTCGCTATCACCTCACCACTGCTCGGAGAAACCAGTCCATTCAAGCAGCGCAGCAGCGTGGATTTACCCGCGCCTGAAGAACCAAGTAAAACGACAAATTCGCCTTGAAAAAACTTCAGTGAAGTTGTTGACAATGCCCGCGTTCCGTTCTCGTACACAACCGCCAATGAATCCGTATTGAGGACAACACGCGTGTGTCGCTTTTCATTCGCCATGGATGCGGTCGCTTCAGTGTGTGTGTTCATGACAGTTGGAAGATGTAAATGTGGTGTTTAAACCAAAACTGAACTTACCCATTAATGTCTGCTGTGAACATGACAACAGCATTAATAAAACTGTCATCTTCAGCAATTAACCTATAGATCAAATCTATGGATATCTCTTCTTCCGCTGAGTTGAAAGCCTTTGATGCCGCTGCACGCACTGGCAGCATGTCGGCCGCTGCACGTCTGCTCGGCATTCGTCAACCCACCATTTCGGCGCATATTGCAGGCTTGGAAAAACGCTTTGGCGTCGAACTTTTTGTACGCCGTGGACGGGGGGTGGAACTCACGGCCTTTGGCCAAGCCCTGCATGAGATCAGCAACCGCATTTACCACGCTGAGCAGCAAGCTGCGCTACTTCTCTTGAGTGCGCGCAGTCAGTACGAGGGGCATTTGAAGATAGCAGCCGTTGGCCCTTACAACGTGCTGCCCATGGTGAAACGCTATCGAACCCTGTTTCCCCGAATTCGCTTGGCGATCAACGTCGGAGACTCGAGACAAATCGTTGACAGCATCCTTGATCATCGTGACGACGTGGGTGTCATGCTGCACGCGGTTGATGATCAGCGCGTGCATTGCATACCCTACCGACAACAGCCCTTGATCGTGATTGCATCTTCATCACATCCGCTGGTCAGCCACAAGACCATGACGCTGTCTGATCTGGAGGGCCAGGAATTTGTAATGCGCGAACAAGGCTCGCAAACACGTTCAATATTTGAGTCCGGACTGGCCGTCGCTGGCGTACAGGTCCGCAGTTCATTGGAGGTAGGTAGTCGCGAAGCGGTGCGAGAATCCGTAGCGCAGGGACTGGGGCTGGGTGTTGTTGCCCAAACGGCTTTTGTGGCAGATTCGCGCCTTGTGGTATTGCCGATCAGGGACATGGCGTTAAGTACCCATGTGCACGTAATCTGTTTGGTGGAGCGTCTGTCAGCGCCACTGATATCCAGTTTTCTTGGGGTCGTGGAAGATCTCAAACGCTTGGCACTGCAGCCCACGGCCGGTCAGCGCTAATCGCAATAACCACTGGTGGCCTGGCGTGGAAGGTAAGCCAACCGATATTTGGCGGACCCCACTGTGCGCTCAATTCTCACTCTTGTTCGAATGGGTTGAATGTACCCGCATGGGCATTGCAGTCACCCCGTAGCGAAGCAGACCAAGATACGTCGGGGTCAGGGTCACCGTTGGTACTTTCAAATGTCGACTACCCAGTCAGGTCCAGGGCAACGTCTACTTCGATACACAAATGCCGTACGGTACGGCACCTTCCAACTTCGTATTGTCAAGTAAACAAGTAATAGTTGAGCTGTTCGAAGATTTTTGGTCCGCTGGTAAAACAATCAGTCCTTGGTGTTCAGTCAGGCGCCTCATGCGCCGGACTCAGAGAACTTTTTTGCGCAGCACAGCGCTAAGGCGCTCCACCAGTACGACCAGCGCGAAGATGGCGAGGATGATAGTGGCTGCCTCGTCGTAATTAAAGAGGTCCATCGCCACCTTCAACTCGATGCCGATACCACCCGCCCCCACGAGTCCGAGCACTACAGACGATCGCGTAGCTTTCTCCAGGCTGAACAGCGAAGTGTTGATAAAGGATGGCATGGCTGCGGGCAGCACCGCACACATGATTAGTGAAAGTCGGCTGGCACCCATGGCCGATAGAGCTTCCTGCGGCCCGCGGTCCACCTCTTCCATGGCCTCTGCAAAGAAGCGCCCACAAAACCCGATTTTGTCGATGACGATAGCCAAGGTGCCCGCGAACGGCCCCAAGCCCACCGACACCACAAAGAGCAAGGCCCACACCAAGTCGGGCACGGTGCGAAAGAACGCTACTAGGTTGCGTGCAGCGTGATAGACCAACGGATGGGGTGAGAGGTGTGGCGTAGCCATGATGGCGATGGGCACGCTCAGCAAGACGCCAACCACCGTACCTACAAAGGCCATTTGAAAGGTCTCTAACAAGGACCAGCCCACCGCCTCCAGTCGAACGGTGGACGGCGGCAACATCTCGCCCACCAGCCGCGTCATCTGCGGAATGCCGCCCCAGAGATCAGTGAGGGACACCCCGATGTTATTAACCGACCATGCGAAGAAGCCGATAACTACCAGCCAAAACATGAAGGTGATAGGGCTAGTGCGCTCGAACCGGTCTGGCAGCACGCGCGGCGCCGGGTATGTGATGTGTTCAGTCATACAGTGCTCTCAATTCAGCTACGTCGATGTCACTGCTCAGCGCATCTAGAACGATCGCTCCGCGCCGTAGGGCAATGACCCGGTCAGCGTATTTCACAGCGTGTACCAGATCGTGAGAGGTGAAGACCATGGTCAGGCCTTCGGATTTCACCAGCGCAGAAAAAAGGGACATGACCTCGTCGCCAGCCACCGGATCTAAGCTGGCTGCAGGCTCGTCGGCCACGATCAAGCGCGGGCGCTGCATCAGGGAGCGTGCCACCGCTACCCGCTGCGACTGTCCGCCCGAAAGCTTGTCAGCCCGGCGCATTGCGACGTGACCAAGTCCCACGCGTTCTAGACAGTGCATGGCCTCTTCGCGCAACGCCGTTGGGGCCAGGCTCTGCAGCCAGGCGCGCGCAAGCGGCGCGCGCGGCAGGGCTCCGTGCAAGGCGTTTGACAAGGCCGACAAACGTGGCACCAAGTTGTGCTTTTGAAACACAAAACCGACTTGGGAACGCAGCCCGCGCAGCGCCTGTGCGTTGAGCCCGGCCAGCGGTGTGCCGAACAAGCGCACCTCACCTGCATCGGGCCGGATCAAGTGCATACAGCAGCGCAGCAGCGTGGACTTGCCTGCTCCGTTGGCACCGATAAGCGCAACACGCTGTCCCGGAGTTACCTGAAAATTCACATTGCTGAGCACGGGGGTCCCTGGCTCGAATGTTTTGCTCAGGCCACTCACTACCAAATCGGCGACCCGCTCGCCCGGCGTCGATGCATTGACACGCGCTGAAGGAAATGCCCCAACCAGCGAGAGTGCTGGCGAGGCGGTGTTAAGCGCCCGCACAGCGGGGTCTTGCAAAAGGGACATGACGCTCTGCCTTTAGTTGCCGACAAATTCCGCGTACTGCGGTTGGCCGATGGTGGCGTACATCTTGCGCACATAGTTGTAGTCTGAATCAGCGATGCTGGGGATGAACTTCATTCCTTGGAATTTTTGATTTTCATCGGGCCCCATCAAAACAGCGGCAATAAGCGCATCAGAGTTTTCGGAAAATACTTTCTTCATCTGCGCGACCACCGCGTCTGACACGTGGGTTCCGGCCAGCAGCACGTCGTTGGGCAGGTCGCGGCCGCGAGCGACAACCTTGAAGATCACATCAGGGTGACGCTTGACCAGGCCAGGCAGGTCGGTGCGGTTGATTCCAATCGCGGCCACATCACCGCGTTTCATGGCTTCAACACCTACGTTACGGTTGATGTGCAGAATCTGCACATCCTGCCCGGGCTTGAGGCCCAGGTCGGCCAGTAATTGAACAGGCGACAGGTGGCGCGAGGTGGAGCCCACGTCACCCAGTGCGACTTTCTTGCCCTTGAGGTCCTCTACGCCGTGCACACCAGAGCCGACCATTGTGACCACCGACCCGTAGTACTCGGGGCGGCTGAAGCCCACGACCAGTTTTGCATCGGTACGCTTCTTAAACACCACGTACTCGGCGGGACCCGTCAATACGAGATCGATTTTTTTGGCATTAAGCGCCTCCACCGCAGCGGTACGGCTGGGCACGGGGAACAGCTCAACCTTCATGCCGGACTTTTCCGACAGGATTTTTTGGAAGCCCGCGTATTCGCGCTGCAGGTTCTCCAGGCCCACAATGTCGGTCACGGCCAAGCGCAAAGTTTGTGCGTGTACCGAGAAAGCAGTGGCGGTCAGGCCGATTACCGCAACGGCGGTTGCGAGGTGTTTGGTCCAGTTCATGCGTTAGCTCCAAGTGTTTTAGACAAGTGTGTGACTTTGGATGAGATATATGACAAAGTTGTGTAGACAACATGAAGTTTTCATGACTTTATGACTTCACACTTTTGTCTTTTTGCTGTCATACAAAACGGGGAAACTCACTTTTTTTGGTTGTTTGGAGCACTGGATATGAACACTTTGGAAAGGTTTGCGATCGCGGGAGGTAATGTCCTACTTCCATCGGGTTTTCAGGATGACGTTGTCATCACAGTGGACCAAGGCGTCATCGTGGAGATTGGCAGCGAGGTCAACGGCACGCCGGTGATAGATGCCCATGGGTTATTGGTGATGCCCGGCATCATCGATCTACACGGCGATGCCTTCGAGCGGCAGATCATGCCCCGCCCGGGTGTGCATTTTGACCTGCAGCTGGCCCTGGCAGAAACCGACCGCCAACTGGTGGCCAATGGCATTTCCACCGCCTTTCACGGTGTGACCTTTTCGTGGGAACCCGGCCTGCGCAGCCGCGACACACTGGTGCGTCTCATGGCGGCGATGGATGCTGCGGCCAGCCACCTGTCGTGCGACGCGCGCCTGCACCTGCGCCACGAGACCTACAACCTGGACGGCGAAGAAGAGGTAATGGCCTGGTTGGCTGAAGGGCGTATCGCCCTGCTCGCATTCAACGACCACACCCCGGACATCCTGCGCAAGATCAGGAACCCAAAAGACAGCATGACCGTACTGCAGCGCACCGGCCTCAGCGCCACTGCCCTGCAGGCGCTGGCGGAACAGGTTGCTGCGCGACACGACGAGGTACCCGCCTCTATTCGCCGCCTGGCCGCAGCCGCACTGGCTGCTGGTGTGCCCATGGCCTCGCACGACGATCCGTCACCCGATGTGCGCACGGGATACCAATCGCTTGGCTGCAGCATTTCAGAGTTTCCAAAGACCCTTGAAACCGCAGCATTGGCACGCCAATATGGCAACCCGGTTGTGTTTGGTGCGCCCAACGTGGTGCGCGGCGGCAGCCACCTGAGCAACGCGGTATCGGCCTCGGCCATGGCCCGAGCTGGTCTGTGCACCGTACTCACTTCGGACTATTACTACCCGGCCATGTTGCCGGCGGCGTTCCGTCTGAGCGAGGATGGCGTCTGTGATCTACCGAGCGCCTGGGCCATGATATCCAGCAACGCCGCCAATGCCGTCGGACTGACTGATCGTGGACGCCTCGCCGTTGGCCTGCGTGGCGATATCGTGCTTGTGCGCACACCGGTCGGGCGGCCACCCAGTGTAGCCCTGCACTTCATTGGCGGCCACTTGGCCTTTGCTGCCAAAGGCGCGCCGCGTCTGCAGGTATCTTCCAGAGCAGGAGCGATAGAAGTGTGCTGATCAGCAGTGCCGCTAACGCACCGCCGAACCACCGCGTTGCAACCACACCAGCGCGGCCAGGCCCGTTAACCCCAACCATGCGGAAACCCACAAGGCATCGCCTCCGAACTTATCGATCGCCAGGCCAAAGACCACCGGTGCAAACGCCTGCGCCACGCGCGCGGGCACCATCAACAAGCCTTGGCGTGCCCCATAACCCTGCGGCCCAAAGATCGCCAGGGGCAGGGTGCCCTTGGCGATGGTCAGGATGCCGTTGCCCGCGCCGTGAAGCACCGTGAATACAAGTGCTGCCGGGCCACCAAAAACCATCAGCAGTACGGCGCCCACTGGGTGCATGGCCGTGGCAAGCTGAGCCGACAACAAGGGGTGTACTTTGCGTATAAATCCAAACTCCAGTAACCGGGCCGCGACCTGGGCTGGCCCAACCAGGGCCGCCAGGGCCAGTGCAGCTGCCAGCGTCAGCCCGTGGGCCTGCAGCAAACTGGGCAGGTGAGCCGCCATAGCGGTGCTCGTAAACCACGTGACGGCAAATACCGTCGAAAGTAGGACGGTGGGCCCAAAAGTGGCCCTCGGCACCGTAGCTGGCACTGACTCGGCCTGGGGCGACAGAGGTGGCGCCAAGCTTGCGTCATGCGCTTCCCCATGGCGCGGCAAGGACGCATTCAGTGGCAGGCCCAGCAGTAGATGCAACCCTGCCCAAAACAGACAGGAACCGCGCCAGCCGTATTCATGTTCCAGCCACGCCGTCAGCGGCCAGCCCACCGTGCTGGCAAAACCAGCGATCAGCGTAATGCCCGTGATGGTGCTTCGCGCGTCATTGCCATACAGGCGCACCAGGGTCGCAAAAGCAGCGTCGTACAAACCCGCCGCCATAGCCACACCCATCACACCCCAGGCCAAAAATAGCATTACGGCCCCTTGCGCCTGCGCCAATGCCAGCAGTCCCGCAGCAAATAGCAGGTTGGTGCCGATCAACACGGGACGGCCACCGTGGTGGTCGATCAAACGCCCCGCCCAACGGCCAAACAGCGCCGAAACCACCAGTGCGAAAGAGAATGCGGCAAACACCGTGGCCACCGAGACGCCCAGGTCTGCGGCCATCGACGTGGCCAACATGGCTGGCAGGTAGTAGGACGAGGCCCAGGCCAGGGTTTGCGCAGTGCCCAAGCGGGCAACCACCGAAGTGCGAGCCAAGCGGATCAGATGAGGACTTTGCGAATCCGCGATGAAATGACGTCGATCACGCTCACCGTGACGATGATCATCAGCATCACGGCACAGGTCTCGGCGTATTGGAAGCCACGGATGATCTCCCACAGCACCACACCAATACCACCTGCACCCACCATGCCCACGACGGAGGCTGAACGCACGTTGGACTCAAAACGGTAAAGCATGTAGGAAATCCACAGCGGCATCACCTGCGGAATCACGCCGTAGACGATCTCATGCAGCGCGCTGGCACCGGTGGAGCGGATACCCTCCACCGGCTGCGGATCGATAGCCTCTACGGCCTCCGAAAACAACTTGGCCAAAATGCCGGCGGTATGAATCCACAGCGCCAACACACCGGCGAAAGGCCCGAGCCCAACGGCCACCACAAACAGCATGGCAAACACCATTTCGTTGATGGCACGGAACGCGTCCATCAGGCGACGCACCGGTTGGTGGACCCACCAGGGCGTGATGTTGCTAGAGGCCAGCAGGCCCAGCGGTATGGCGGTCAGCACGGCCAGCGCCGTGCCCCAGAGCGCGATCTGCAGCGTGACGATGATCTCGCTCAGGTACAGCTTCCACTGCGAAAAATCGGGCGGAAAGAAGTCGGCTGCGTAGGTGGCCATGTTGCCTGAGTCGCGGATCAGGTCGAGCGGGCGCATGTCGGCACCGTTCCACGAGCCCGCCAGCAGCAACAAAAGCGCAGCCCACGACAGGTACCAGGTCAGGCTGCGTTTGGGTGCGGCCACCGCGGCTGGCGGCAGGCGGTGGACATTAAGCGTAGTAGACATGGTCATGGTGGGGCAAACGCTATCAGTAGAACGTTCAGTTCAATGCAGCCAGCAGCTTGTCGATCTCGGCCAGCTTGGCAAGTTTGTCGGTTTCGCTCAGCGCCGTGTCGGACTCGATCTTGTTGCGTTTGCCAAACAGGTCCAACTGGCGGATCGGCATCAGCTGGGCGTTGGACGACGGCTTGAATCCCGAAAGTTTGGAGATCTTCACCAACACCTCTTTTTCACGCGGATCGGTCTTGCCGTAATTGAAAAGGAAGTTCTTGATCTTGGCCTTGGTGGCGTCAGGCAGATCCTTGCGCATGACCAGCGGGTCGAGTGCGATCAGGGGCGAGGTCCAGATCACACGAATGTCTTTGCGCTTTTCGGGAAACTTCTGCGCGATCTTGTCGAGGTTCTCACTGTTGTTGGTGGCGATGTCGACCTGCTGGTTGGCTACGGCCAGGGCGTTGGTTTCGTGGTTGGCGGAACGCACGATCTTGAAGTGTGTGCGCGCGTCAATCTTGTTCTTGGCGAACACGTAGAAGCTGGGCACAACAAAGCCGGAGGTAGAGTTGGGGTCGCCGTTACCGAAGCTATAGCTTTTACCGTTCTTGAGCAGATCGTCGAGCGACTTGATCGGGCTGTCCTTGTGCACGATGAGGTGTGAATAGTAGCCCTCAGTTCCGTCGGCGTTGACCATCTGGGCAAACACCTCGCCGCTGGCGCGGTCCACGGCCTCAATGGCCGACTTGTTGCCGTACCAGGCCACTTGTACCTTGTTGAAGCGCATCGCTTCGATCACACCGGCGTAGTCGGGTGCAAAGAAGGCTGTGACCTTGAAGCCGGTCTGCTTGGACATGTCGTCGATCAACGGCTGCCAGTCGGCCTTCAGGTTCTGCGACGACTCGGTCGAGATGATGCCGAAGTTGATGTCCTGCGCTAGGGCGCCGGTGAGGGTGAGGCCGAGCGCGAGGCCGGCCAGGGTTTTCTTGAGCATGAATGAACTCCGTCAAAAAGTGATGAAAGTGAAAAAAAAGACGTGCGCTCAGGCCACTTGCACCAGTGGTGCGGGCCAGCGGCGCTCGGGCATGGTGGCTACGGGAGCCGGTGCGGTGACAGGGGTTTCACCCATCAGCATTTCGTCGGCCTGCATGCCATAGAGCTCGCGCAGCAGGGCCGGGGTGAGCGTGGAGGCGGCACCGTCAAAGACCACTTGGCCTTGGTGCAGCGCAATCACGCGGGGGCAGTATTTCAGAGCCATGTCCACCTGGTGCAAGGACACCACCACGGTGGAGCCATCTTCGCGGTTGATGCGGGTGAGGATTTCCATGACCTTGCGTGAAGATTCGGGGTCTAGCGACGCAATGGGTTCGTCGGCCAGCACCACCTTGGCGCCTTGCACCAGGGTGCGGGCAATCGCCGCACGCTGCTGCTGACCGCCCGAGAGCGTGGACGCGCGCTGGGCGTGGCACTCAGCGATGCCCACGCGGGCCAACGCTTCGATGGCCAATGCACGCTCCTGGGCATTGAACCAACGGGTCAAGCCGCGCCACAGCGGCATCTGGTGCAGGCGACCGACCAGTACATTGGACATGACCGGTAGGCGGTCCACCAGGTTGAATTGCTGGAACACAAAACCAATCTGCGAGCGCACTTTGCGGATGTTGCGGTGCACACGGCCGCCCTGCTGCACACACTGGCCATCGATCTCGATCAGCGAGCCTTCTCCCGCATCGGCCACCACCAAGCCCGCCACATGGCGCAGCAGTGTGGATTTGCCGGAGCCAGAAGCCCCGATCAGCGCCACCATCTCACCCTGGCGAATCTCCAGGTTGATGTCACGCAGGGCGTGTTTGCCATTGGCAAAGTGTTTGTTCAGCTTCTGAATGCGTAGCGCAGTGTTCATGGTTGGACCCCAAAATTTGTCTAGACAGGCTCAATGTAGGTGTGTGGTGTGACAGTTGTTTGACGATTGCAAGAAGATTTCAAGTCAAAGGACCCTTTGGCCTTCTCTCCAAACAGCACGCACAACGCCGTGGCGCAGTCCGTTGGGCATATCCACCACGCGCACCTGGACCAGGTCAGCCCGCAGGCCGGTCTCAATGGCACCGCGGTCGTTCATTCCGGTGCAACGGGCGGGGTTACGGGTCACGATGGCCACCGCCTCTGGCAGTGTCAGAATTTCGTCGCTCACCAGCCGCAATACGGCCGTGAGCAAACTACCCGGTACATAGTCGCTGGAAAGGACATCCAGAAGGCCATGGCGCGCTAAATCGGCCGCCGCCACATTGCCCGAGTGCGAACCGCCTCGCACCACGTTGGGTCCACCCATTACTGTTAGCAGGCCGCGCTCACGCGCAGCCTGCGCGGCCACCAGCGTCGTTGGGAATTCGGACATGCTGGCGCCTTCGGCATGGGCCTGTTCAACATGGGCAACGGTGGTGTCGTCGTGGCTGGCCAGCGCGATGCCGTTTTCGCGGCAATAGTCCACAAAGTAATCCCGGTGCGGCCTGGCGTATTGCGCCTGCAACCGCTCGGCGTGCGCCAATTGGTGCTCGAACTTTTCCTGGCTCCAGCCCTTCTTGCCGCTGTAGTAGATGCGGGCGTGTTCGATGTCCTCCCACTGGCGCTGACCCGGTGTATGGTCCATCAGAGAAATGAGAGACAGGCGGTGGTGCCCGTGGAAGGGTTGAAACAGTTCAACGGTGTTGTGCGCTGGCAGCTCGCAGCGCACATGCAGATGGTGGGCCGCACGCAGCACGTTCGCAGCGGTGCAGGCATCCAAGGTTTGCAACACCGAACCCCAGTCGGTACCGCGCAGGCTCTCGTGGTCAGCATCCCCCACGCCCAGCGCATCAAACACCGTGGTGATTCCAGCTGCAGCGATTTCGGCGTCGTGCGCCAAGAGCGCTGGCATCTCGGCCCAGTGCACCTTGGGCCGTGGCATCAGGTGGCGTTCGAAGTTATCGGTGTGCACCTCGATAAAACCCGGCATGAGGTAGTCGCCTTCCAGGTCAATGGCCTGCGGCAATGCACTGTGGCCGCTGCCATACCCCGCAATACGACCGTCCTCGACCGACAGGCTGCCGTTCTGCACCGCATCGGGCAGAACCAGACGCGCGTTTTTGAAGACGATGGACGCCGGCACCGCGCTGGTCATGCTGGGCTCTTGAAGTCGCCGACGTTGATACGCCGCGTTGCCACGGCGTCGCCAACATGGGTGTCATGGAAGATTCCGACCAAGGCTGCGCCGCGCGCGGCGGCTTCTTGAATCAGCTCGATCACCGTGCGTGTGTTAGCCGCATCCAGCGAGGCGGTGGGTTCATCCAGCAGCACAAGGGGACGGGGCTTGATCATGTTGCGCGCGATGTTCACGCGCTGCTGCTCGCCGCCAGAAAACGTGGCTGGGGGCAAGGCCCACATCCGCTCGTGTATTCGCAAGCGGGTGAGCCAGGCGCGTGCTTGTTCGCGCGCCTGCTCCAGCACGGCAGCGTCGTCGCCACGGCCTTCGACCAACTGTTCGGCCACCACGTCCAGCGCGGACACACGCGGAATCACGCGCAGAAACTGGCTCACATAACCAATGCTGTCGCGCCGCAGCCGCACCAATTCGCGCGGTGTAGCCACGGTCACGTCCACCGGATCGCCCCCGGGGGGTGCCACCGTGATGCTGCCTTCCGTGGCGCGGTAATTGGCATAAATGAGTTTCAACAGCGTGCTTTTGCCCATGCCGGACGGGCCGTCGAGCACCAGACATTCGCCACAGCGGACTTCCAGGTCAACGTTATTGAGCACCGAGAGTTCAGCGCCGTTCTGGTGGTGCAGGGTGAAGCGTTTGCTCACCCCTTTCATTTGCAGCAGGGGTGGGTTCATGATTGGAGTACCGAGGAAACGAGGAGCTGGGTGTAGGGATGTTGGGGATCGTCAAGCACCTGGTCGGTGAGGCCTGCCTCGACCACACAGCCACGCTGCATCACCATCAAACGGTGGGCCAGCAGCCGGGCCACAGCCAGGTCGTGCGTGACGATGATCGCGGCAAGATGCATCTGACGTGTGAGCTGGCGCATAAGGTCCAGCAAGCGGGCCTGTACCGACACGTCCAGCCCCGACGTGGGCTCATCCATGAAGATCAGACGCGGCTGCGTGACCAGGTTGCGCGCGATTTGCAGGCGTTGGCGCATGCCGCCGGAGAAGGTGCGGGGCACGTCGTCGATGCGAATTGGGTCGATCTCCACGCGCTGCAACCACTCTTGGGCGGTGCTACGCAGTCGCCCGTAGTGGCGCTCGCCCAAGCCCATCAGACGCTCACCGACGTTGGCACCGGCCGACACATCCATGCGCAGACCATCGGCCGCGTTCTGGTGCACAAAGCCCCAGTCCGTGCGCGCCAGCAGGCGTTGCTGCGCTTGCGACATGCCATGTACGTCCTGCAACTGGCCGTCGCGGCCCAGAAATTCGACGCTACCAGCGTCCGGCGTGGTGCGCGCAGCGATGGTGTTGAGCAAGGTGGTTTTGCCTGAACCAGACTCACCCACCACAGCCAACACTTCGCCGGGCCACAAATCAAAGGACGCCTCGTGCAAGGCCACACGATTGCCGTACCGTTTTGCCATGCCGCGAACGCGCAGCAAAGGGACTGAGGAAGATAAAGGGGTGTTCATTTTAAGTTTCTATAACGAAGCTGATTCCGTGGCGCTGGAAGCCCAGCGAATCGTAAAAGGCGTGTGCGGACTGGCGTTTGGTGTTGGACGACAGTGCCAGCTTGTAGCAACCGGCATCGCGCGCTTGCAGCAATGCATGGGCCATCAGCTGGCGGCCAAACCCTTGACCCTGGTGGTCGGGTGCGACAACCACGTCTTCTGCAATGGCCGACGGTGTGCCGTTGTGGCCGAGGTTGTGCATGATCAGCAGTGCGTAGCTGCCGACCAGGGGTCCACCGGGGGCCATGCAGGCAACAAACAGGCGATAACTCGGATATTGGGCAAAGCGGCGCCACACCGCGCGCGCCTGTTGCGGCTGCAGTGCTCTGCTGTCGAGCCCTGACTGAATATAGAGGGCCAGCACGTTATCCAGATCGGCCTCGGTAGCCTCGCGAATCTGGAGGCTCATGGGGTGATCCCATAGGCGGGTTGGCGCGACTGGCAATAGTCTGAGTCGGAACACACGTGTATGCGCGTACCGGCGTCATCCGTGATCACTTCGTCGAGGAAGGAGTCGGTCGCGCCACACAAGGAGCAGGCGGCATCCCAGCGCTGCACCTCGAACGGGTGGTCTTCAAAACAAAGGCTCTCTACCGGCGTGTAGGGGGGGACCGCGTAGATACGCTTCTCGCGCCCAGCACCAAAAAGCTGCAACGCCGGGTTCATGTGCATCTTTGGGTTGTCGAATTTCGGTATCGGCGACGGTGCCATCACGTAGCGTCCGTTGACCAGCACCGGGTAGTCGTAGGTCGTGGCGATGTGGCCATACCGCGCGATGTCTTCATACAGCTTCACGTGCATGAGCCCGTATTCCGCCAGGGCGTGCAGGGTGCGCGTCTCGGTTTCGCGCGGCTCCAGGCGCTGCATGGGTTCGGGCACCGGCACCTGGTAGACGATCACCTGCCCTTCTACCAATGGAATCTCGGGGATGCGGTGACGCGTTTGGATCAGTGTCGCATCCACGGTGCGTGTCGTGGTGCACACGCCGGTGGTGCGCTGAAAAAAGCGTCGGATATTCACCGCGTTGACGGTGTCGTCCGATCCTTGGTCGATCACCTTCAAGGTGTCATCGGGCCCTATCAAGGACGCAGTGACCTGTATGCCACCGGTTCCCCATCCGTAGGGCAGCGGCATTTCGCGCGAGCCAAATGGCACCTGGTAGCCCGGAATGGCAATGGCCTTCAAGATGGCGCGGCGAATCATCCGCTTGGTGCGCTCATCCAGGTAGGCGAAATTGACCTCTTCCGCGCGCTCGGCAGTTGGCTCAGGCAGGCGCTCTAACACCATAGGGTCAACGGGTGCGTTCATGCAGCCTCCTCGTCTTGGTTGCTGGGTTGTGTGATGGCCGCAGCGCGCATCTTGCGCACCAGTTCCAGCTCAGACTGAAAGTCCACGTAATGGGGCAGCTTCAGATGCTGCACGAAGCCGGACGCCTCTACATTGTCAGAGTGGTAGAGGACGAACTCCTCATCCTGCACCGGCGCGCTGGCTTCGCCGGCCGCCGCGTCGCGCAGGGCGCGGTCCACAATGGCCATGGACATGGCCTTGCGCTCGCAAT
>Ga0163144_10011509_pt1 | contig 18709 bp, 22 predicted proteins | sample OliLak19BULKMAT1_FD_123175 | JGI IMG/M metagenome (GOLD analysis project Ga0163144, IMG submission 123175) | Freshwater microbial mat bacterial communities from Lake Vanda, McMurdo Dry Valleys, Antarctica - Oligotrophic Lake LV.19.BULKMAT1 | ecosystem: Environmental > Aquatic > Freshwater >... | reverse complement strand
TCCTCTTGCCACTCGATAATCTCGGCGCCTCTACGGCTCCACTCCTCTTGCCACTCGAGCACTTCCGAATGTCTACGGCTCCACTCCTCTTGCCACTCGAGCACTTCCGAATGTCTACGGCTCCACTCCTCTTGCACGTTAGGTGCGAGGAACGTGACCCCGGCCGCGTGTAATTCTCCGTCAAGCTCCATTGTTAAGCTCCCTGACAACATTCGTCGACTCAGCAATGCAGAGTTCATGCCAATTAAACGGTAGCACGGTCTGAAAATGATAACGGTACGAAGTGGTTCTGTACCACTTTACGACACGGTTATACCCGTAGATCTGTGCAAGGGCACTGACCTGTGCTCGTACGCGTTCGACGGCTGTCACGTCTCGACCCGTCCCTGATACGTTCGCTGACGCTTTTTTGCACTGGCGGCAGACCGCGTAGGGACGGTCTGAGTACACGCGGCCAATTGTGTAGGATCCGTCAACGTAAGGATGCCCACGTTGACAGGCTGACTTGGTCGGCGTCCAATGCATGTTGCGCTCTCGATTGACGAGCGAACTTCCCTCGCGCATACGATCGCGGAGCGACGTGCGCCTCTTGTCGAGGGTCTTATCGAGGGTCTTATCGAGGGTCTTGTCGAGGGTCTTATCGAGGATTGACATAATTTTTCTCCCGCTGTATTTCGACGATTTTGCGTGCTGGCCTAGCCGGTTCCGGGCACTCGATCCATTCTAGCCCTATCTCCCAGCCGAGATCGACGAGCAATCGATAAATCTGGCCCAGCCAGTGTTCCATATCGAGGCGTACATGTTCGAGATCGTTCATCTTTCTTGCCTTTTCTATCAAGCAAGCGGCGTGCCCAACTCTACAGTGTATCAAATCGAGCAGATGGGCCGGCATACTTCGTGCTCCGGACGTCAGACGTGCAAGAAGAGCGCATCGACTTGGGACCGGCCGGACTGCTCGTGATAGCGCCCACACCTGACGAGTTCCCGTTCGGCGCTCGTGGCGTGCGACCCTTGCGATTTTATTTAGAGCGCGACGCCGACATCAACACGTTCGACGAGCTGAAAATTCCAGGCGCCATACTGAAATCCAACCGCCTCGACGTAGCATTCGACCTGGCCGAGACCGTAGGCGATCTGATCGGGTGCCGCGAGCAGATGACTGCCATGATGCAACGTCGAGACCGGACGCAGATTCCGTATCCAGGCATGGAGCACTATCAGACTCTTGACCTGTCTACGAAACGCTACGATTACCAGGCCGAGAGTGCGAGATTTTTGTTTCGTCGATCGTATGCGATTCTCGGTGAGGCGCCGCGCACGGGCAAGAGTAACATGCTTCTGATTACACACGCTCTGGCCGGCTCGCCGAAAACTTTGATCGTGCTGAACGCGTTAGGTCGACGTGTGTGGGCAGAAGAGATCGCACTGTGGCTCGGCCAGTCCGCGGCCATGCTCTATGGCAGAGGCGGCGACGAAGTTCGTGTTTTCTGCGTGCCGTGCGGAGGTAGAGGTTATGTTTACGTCGCCCCTAATGCACAGGGTGAGTGCGAGCCGGTCTCTTGCCAGGAGTGCAAAGCGAAGAATGGTCAATCACTTGGCGAAAAGCTGTACCTAATTCGCGACTTGCAGTTGCAGTTGGATTCGTACGAGCTTCGTGAAGAGCCTACGCCGCGCAAGCTTGAAATTTATTACGCCAAGATCGAAAACTGGCGGGTCAAGTGCTCACTCAAGATTAGAAAACGCGCCGAGAAAGAGACGCAAAGACGGTCCAAGTGGGATGCGAAACGCGTCAAATTCCTTAACCGAGTTAGTAAGTCACCTCGCGTCGATCGTGCGGACAAGATCTATGTCCCGTTAGCGCCTCTCAAGTTACTCAAGGAGCCCATTGCGCCTTTGGGCCAGCGCATCTCAGTGCCTTACGCGACTCTGCCTCCTGTTTACCGCTGCACGCAACACCCAGACGAGACCGATAGTGTGCCGAGGCCCTGCCGACAGTGCAAAAAGGAGCTGCTAGACGCGTTAACCAACGCTAAATTTGTGCTCTGCAATTACGACTGTATTATGGCGCAAACGGATATCAACGATCGAGGCGTGGTTACCGTGAGAACAGATTTGCCAGGCTGGGCCGGCATTATTGCGTCTCTCCCTTTTGAGATGGGAATCATCTCGGAGTCACATCGTTGCCGCGGCATCAATCAGTCTGCGAAAGCTGAGGATACTCGAGCCTCTCGCGTCTACGACATGTTTGCGCCAATCAAGCGTGTGTACGCCGAAACGGGAACGATGGTCTACACGCGCTTAATTGATGCTTTCAACCAATTGCAGATCGTGAGTAAAGGTCTATTCAGTTAGCAGAGAACGGCGCTCGAATTGGCACGCACTTCGCAGTAAAGTCGGACATGGCTATGACGGGTAAGTGGCGCTGTTTTGAAATGCTCGAGGATTTGCGCGTAGAACATGCCGCTTGCGCATTAGCTGCGTTCGGTTTCGAGGTTACCTCGTGCGCAGGGAAAGTTTCGAGACGGTGGGACGTGCTTAACACGAGACCTGTTTCGGAGAGTCGAGAGGTCGTGCATAACCTGATCGATTGGGAGGAGTCAGACGTCGGATTGCTGACCGGCTTTGATTTTTGGGTTCTCGATGTCGACTGTTCCGTAGGTATACGCTCATTGTCGGAATTTGGTTTGGACGTAACCTTAGACACCTCTGCGGCGACTCTGACGGTTCAAACGGGACGAGGATATCATTTCTATTTTGCAATGGATCCGGGCGAGATAATTCCTACCTCCGTCGCTGTCCGTCCAGGGCTCGACGTTCGCGGGCAAAAAGGGTATGTTATGGCGCCCCCATCCGTCCATGAATCTGGGCACATCTATCGAGTCTACAGTTGTACAAATCCAATGCGTCCGCCGGCCAGTCTGCTTGAGGCTGTGCAATCGATGCCCGAAATGATTTGGCACGGACCTGGCGACTCCGGTGCGGCACACGCGTTAGATACTCGGCCGGAACCGATATTGCTCGGAGAGCCTACGGTCTTTATGTGGGGGACTGGCGGGCCGATAAACGGGACAGGTGTGTGGGGGACTGGCGGGCCGTTGCACGGGACGGGTGAGGGAGCATACTGGCCCGGCCCTGGAGTGCTAAGTTTTACGGCCTCGGACGGTTGGAGTAGCTCAAACCCATTGACGACCGCATCGACTTTGCCCGAGCAAACTCCACTTGGGCAACCTGTGTTGTCTGTCGTGCATTACGGTGTCGAGTGTCGCGATAACCGCTACGATCTTAGGAGCGACGGGGTTGCCGTCACGTACGAAGGAGTACCCGTAGGTGATTGGTCCGAACTGCCCGTGGACTACCGTGATCTCGCCAACAGCTACCTTGATCCCACCGACGCTGATCCCACCGTCGACGGGGCTATCCTCTTCTACACTGAGCCTGTCCCTCAGCCTTTTTATTTGCATGTAAACAGCCTGTAATCTGACGTCTAAAAACATTATGGCGAAAGGAACACATTTCAAGTTCGGTTTTGCGTACTGCGGAGCAGCTCGGAGCGAGTACGGGCTTACTTTCGACGGGCGTTCTCCACGCGCTGAAACCGAATTAAAACTTCGTCTGAATCACCTTTTCATGAAGCACGATCGAGCCGAGATATGGAAAGATACTCCACCTAAGATTCGACAGGTCGTTCGGATCGAGACCAAAGTCAGAGACGAGTCTGAGAAACTCTCGGCAATGCCCGCCAATGAACGATCACTCTTTGCCGCTCTCGAGAAGACACTCGAGACGCAAAAGCTAGAGGCGATCTGCGACAACGTCATCGAAGAGATGATGTCCGGCTGGAAGTCGGTTATTTGGGTTCTCACACGCGAGTCCGTCGAAATCATGTGTGCGGCCTTAGAGAGAGTGACCTCGCAGCGCCAGGTTGCGCCAGTCATGCGCACAAACAATGTCAAGATTTGGGCAACCCACGGCAACGCTTCGATCGACGTCAGGAATGCGGTCGCAAAAGAATTCGTCGATCATGTCGGAGCCGGGGTCATTATCGCCACAATTGATTCCATGCCGGAATCAATTTCGCTTTTTGGCGCTTCTACGGCGCACTATGCGCAGCTCCATTTCTCGCCGGGCGCCCTCGAGCAATCAGAAAACCGACCATACAAGAAAGGCACGAGTCGGCTCAAGATTATTTATTACATCGCAATCGGCACGGTAGACGAGCGAGTTTTGGCGCTCGTGCTGCCTAGGCTAGAAGCGGCGAACGAGATCGGAGAGTCAGCCGAGGCCGGCCACGTGTTCGAGACGCTCAAGAAACCAGAGGAGCCGCTCGAGGTTATGTGGAAGCGCCTGTTCGGAGGCATGCAGGTCGACGCGACGGCAGACATGAGTTCTCTGCACGACACGGGACCTGACGACCCTGACGATTTTTGACTTGCGTGAGCCAGACGCGCAACGATATGGCACGCATCTCGCAATGCAAGTCAATTAGATGGCTTTAAGCAAGTTTTGGGGCTGGCTCATCGAATACTCGAAAGAAGTCTGGTCTCTGCTAATCCGAAACTCCTCTCCCGTCGAACATTACGTTACGCGTAATGACGATTTATTTAGCGGACCGCCACTTACTCTGGCCGAGAGCGAGATGGTAGCCCTCCTAACTGAGCTGGGCGCGACGGATATCGTAGTGACCAAGCCGTCTGAGGACGCCGCACTGGTCACTTACTCTTACCGCTATGAACTCGAAAGCGAGAAATAATTATGCGCTGGTCAAACTCGCCATCACTGCATGATTCCGGATCGAAGTGGAAAGATGTCAACGATAGTTGGGGGAAGGTCGCAGTAACCTTGGAGGAGATTGCCGATATTGGCACATGTCTGCTCACTGCACGCTGGCCTTTACGCACGGTAGACAAGCTCGCGCTCGGGATGAAATCGGCGAAAGTCTTAACCAACATCTACCGAGAATGGAAATCGGAAGAGGCGACAGTACGCCTTGACGAGTATTTTCAGGGCGCGCCGTGGCAAATCGTGAACTACAGTGTGGCGGCTCACGCATTTCAAAATATCGAAATCGAAGAGAAATTGATAAAAACTCACGCGACGTCCAGAAACGGTAAATTGACTAACGCCGCCTGGATCGCCACAGTGCAGGGAGTGCAGATCGGCTGGGTTGGACCTCCGAATATGGCAAGCATGCCGATCCCCATCTACTGTGCCGCACCGGATAAAGTGCGTGACTTAGCCGCGTCACGCCTCTGGGAAATGGCAGGGTGCGATAATATCTTGCGCGTGAAAGACGACCAGACTTTTCCGGTAGTCGTCGCGACTGACTTCATCGAGACCGAATTCGTCAGAAATCTTGAGTCGCGAGTACGTCGCTTTTTAGGCGCTAAATCTGCCCGCGCAGTGCTCATGGACGGTCAGCCCGGCGCCGGCAAGACCTCGTCCGCGGCCTATCTTGCCAAGAAGTTTAATCTGCGCACGGTTGTCATTGATGCTATTGATTTTACGACTCGTTCTGCGAGTGACGTACAGCTTCGAGGTAATGGGCTGGTACAAATGCTGCGCCCAGAGGCGATCGTGGTCAACGACATCGATCGTTTAGAGGTCGGCGAGCAGCTAGAACTTCTCGATCTGCTCGACAACGCGAAACAGTACGCAAAACTTATTTTCGCTACGACTAATCACTATCGCGGGCTGATCGAACCCATCCGAAGACCGGGAAGACTCGACGATTTTGTGAGCGTGCCCGGTCTGACCCTAGAGGAGATTCGCAAGATTGCGCCCGATGCCGGAGAGTATACGGAGCGTATGCTGGACTGGCCCATTGCGTACGTGTGCGACGTGCAGAAAAGATTCGATGTGCTCGGGCATCACGAGTTTGAGGAAGTCGAACGGCGACTCACCGAAATTAGAGAAGACGGTTCTTATGCGATCAAGTACGATCCCCCTGCCGAGGCGCCGCCAAAGCAGCGAGTGTTTGATATGCGCGACCTGAGCACAGCGTTCGAGGGTGATCCGGAGTCTTGGTTAGGCTGAGATGTACATGGCACGCTTCGCGCAATAACACTCTGCATGAACTTGCCGCGCACAGCTCTAGTTGATGTCGACGGCGTGCTTACGAATTTCGTGACCGAGGTACTCAAGCTGCAAGAGTACGGAGACCTCACCGCCGACGAGTGTACGCAGTGGGACTTTTTCAAACTTCTGGACCCGCGCGACAAATATCGTATCGATACCATGCTCAACTCTTCTCGCTTCTGGAGACACAGGTTGCAGCCTAGAGACGACGCGCGTAAATTTGGCGACCTGCTTCGAGAATTGGGCTACGACAGAATAGAGATCGTCACTGCGCCGTGGAGTTTAGCCGTAGTGAGTGCCCGAGCCGACTGGCTACAGGAGTATTTTCCGGGGCAGTACGACGCCGTGCACTTCACGAAAAATAAGGGTACTGTTTACGGCAACTTGCTTATCGACGATGCGATTCACAACCTTGATGCTGCACAGATGGGCGTTAATTCGAGTGTCACAACGGTCTTGATGACCGCCGCCTACAATAAAGACGAGACACGATTCAAGCGCATAGGTAAATGGTCCGAATTGAAGTCGGCGTTGAGACTCTCAAATAAGTGAACCTCCTTAAAAAGTTTCCGTGGTCCCGAATTGAAGTCGGCGTTGAATGCAATGAAGGAATACTCAGCATGACGGACGAACACGATAAAATACAGGAATGGTGTCCGAATTGTGAGCATTTCCGGAAGCATCAACCGAGGGACAGCTTTTTGAACGGCTGCGACTTAACAGGTTGGAGCGAGTACCCCTTGGACTGCGGTGACCAGGCAGTTGTCGCGTGGCAAAAGGTGAATTGGAACGACGTGACTCACGTGCGCATTGATGCGGACGACTGTCCGGGTTTTGTTCCTTACGCGGAACTTGCCCAAAAGATATGGCTTCGATGTAATCGACCGTAATCGACCGTAATCGACCGTAATCGACCGTAATCGACCGTAATCGACCGCAAGCTGGCACAAGTCTAGCACTGCGATGAGACATGCGGCTTGACCTTGACACTCTCAGGAAAAATAACGATTTCGTAATTTCGGACCGCACACGAGAGGATATTGGCGCCGTTGTGCTCGTCACTCCGGCGATGGGCAAGACTCGCTGGGAGCCGCACGAGCTGCATTTGCGGTCACTCCTCTGCCGACCTAATGGAGAGGTCATCTCGGCCGGCATGCCGAAGTTTTTCAACCGGGGTGAGGTGGCGGAGCACGATCGTTTGACGGCAGAAGGTCTCGCCGAGAATCGCACGATCTTTACCGAGAAACTGGACGGTACGCTGATCATCGCGAGTCTTGTCGACGGCAACGTCGTCTTACGCACCCGAGGTAATCACCATCTAGGCGATTTCCAAGTCCCGGTCACGGCTCTGATTGCAGACTGGGATCTGAAGCATTTCTTGACGGTACTGGCTCACAAATATGGGTATTCGGAGCGTGAACCTGCCCATAGTTTGCTGTTCGAGTATTGTGCCCCGACCAATCGAATCGTCATTGGATACTCGGAGCCGGCGTTGACTCTCATCGGCTACAGCCTAGTCGAAGATGGTCAATTGAAGATGCTTCGACCGGACTCTCTTGCCAGGACATCATCATTTAATCACGTCAAAGAATTGCCTGCGGCAAAGTCGCTGACCGAAATAGCTGAAACTTTGAAAGACCTCAAGGGAGCGGAAGGTTACGTTACTTGGACGCGTCTCGCAGACGGTGCCTGTCATCTCCTCAAACATAAATCGGACTGGTATTTCCGTATGCACGGACTACGATCTCAAAGTTCCCCAAACTTCATCAAAGAGTATTGTTACCTAAACGATATCAAGTCAGTGGCCGATCTGAGGACCGCGCTAGAAAAGGATGGATTTGATTGGGAATTTGCTAAATTCATGACCGCACCGTACGACGAGCACGTAGCCTGTACGCTCCGCATAAATCTGGAGATTCAAGAAGCCTTGGTATCCATGATACGGACGTGCCACGCGCATCCCGGCGAGGACAGGAAGACGCTAGCACTTAATGCGAAGGCCGCGGCCGAGGCTACTCACTCTTGGACATTTTCCTGGCTACTGTTTACGGCGCTCCACGAAGACGGACAGTGTAAAGAAATTCTCGACGCCAAAATCTTGAATATGAATCTGGCCGAATTTCGCACCTTCAAGAAAGCGAATGGTCGAGCGTAATGCCTAGCATCGCAGACAAACTGGCAAAGTTCACCGGGACCAAGAAAGTCAAGAAAGCTACGCCGAAGATTGACAAGGAACTTGCTCGACAGCTCAAGTTGTCAATAAGTAAGTTGACGATGGTTAAAAAGGGCGGAGGTGCCTCATCGCGCGGCTCTCATCGACTTACAGATGCAATGGGTTGCGGAGAGCATCACGTGCTCAGAAATATCGAAGGCGTCATCGCGAAAGGTGACGGCAAAGGTAATTTCTATCGCGACTTTGGTACTTTGCTGCACTCGGTGCTAGCCTACTACTACGCAGAAAAACTCGAAGTAAAGCCGGATTGGTTTTTCGAGCAGACCGTGCACGAGGCAATGACACAGGACGCCAAGGGCAACGCGAAGTGGCTCAAGGATGCCTATGAATTCAAGACATTTTTTGAATGGTGGGAACCGAGTCATCCCTGGCTTCCAATCTCAGTTGAAGAGGAATTTGTGACAACTGTGGGCGCGCTCGATCCTGACGGCCAGGATGAGCCCGCTCTCGACATCGAGTACGCCACGACCTGCAAGGGCTGCGATCGTGACGAGTTTTTAGTCTACGGCATACACGGAGACCATCCAGATACGAAGACTCTCTCATTGCCGGCACTCAATGCCGAGAAAGTAACTTGTCGACCTGACATGATCATTGTCGTCAACGGTTACAACTACATCGTAGACCATAAGAGCGCGGGGGCCGCTCGAGACGGGTCAAATCGTCTGAAAATTTACGACGAGCGATTTCCGGATTATACCTATGAACGGCAGAAACTCCACAATCTGCACGTCGTCCGACAATTCATGCCGATCGAAGGCTTCCAGTTCCAACGCGTGAAGCGTGATCAACCTTTTGACGTGCAGCGTGATCTGGTCGACGTTAACGCGTCGCAGTACCTCAAGATGCCCGCTGAGATTCGTGAGTCAGTTCGACGAGACCGTTTGCTGCAAATCCAAGCGGTAACGGCGCGAGACAAGGTTGTGGCGAATCACGCACAGTGCGCTGGAAAATATGCCTGCGAGCACATCGCTTTGTGCTTCGCCTTTGATGAAGAGGCCCGCACGCGCATCATGGATACTGATTATGTCAGATTGGGTTAGCGAGTCAGTAACGCCCTCGTGGTCGGAGATGACTCCACGGAGCATTTATCCGTATCCGCGCGTGGACTTCACGCGACTTCTCCGCTTCCTCGTTATCGATTGGCAGGCAGGGCTGCCTAGACTCCACGTGTACGGTCCAGCATTACCGCTCTCTCCTGCGGTCCTCACGGCCTCACTCGCGGCATTGGACTATCTTGTTCGCGCCATCCCGGATATTGATAGCGTGCCGTTGAGCGGCCAGGATCTATCGGATATTGATAGCGTGCCGTTGAGCGGCCAGGATCTATGGCGTCAAGTTCATCGGCAGTTTTTAGATGTGCTGCGTGACGCCTATACCCTAGGCCGACTTGTGGTGCGGGACGGCATGTGGAAACTTTCTGGCGAGTAAACCGCGCCGCGTAGAGACGGGCTGGCACGCATCTCGCAATCTCCAACGAGAACATGCTCGCTCCATTTACAATGGTTATCGGGGGCGTCGGTAGTGGCAAATCTACCAGCGTATACCGAGCCTTTCCAGATTCGTTCACGATCATCACCTCGCCGAATAACCAGCATTTCTACAAAAAACGTCTTTCCGGTAAGTGGAAAGACTCTGGCTTGCGTCCGCCAAAGAAAACGCTGCTCATCGACACACACATGATGGGGTACTCGGACGAGTATTGCTTTCTACAGATTGGTCAGGCGAAACCCAAGGTTAACGACAAGGGAGAAATCGTTCCTGTTTCGACAGTGACGCAGGTAGAGACGTACTTCAAGGCTATTAAGACGAAATCAGAGTTGGCAGTTATGCGGGGCGAGACGCCTCCATACCGCAGTGTTATCGTGGACGAGCTGGGCGAATTGTTAGACCGTGTCTATGCAGAGCTTACTCCCGGCAACACGAATCCACATACGAATAAGCACGACACGCGGGCTACGTTTATGGATACGACTCAATGGGCCACCCAATTCTCGAAGTGGTGCCGAGAGTTGACAACTTGCGGCGTCGGAGTGGTCTGCGTTACGCACGATCGAGAGCCCGAAGGCGGCAGGCGCGGAGGGCTCAAGGCACCTTCGGCGCCCATGGCGGTAAAGATTGGCGCTCTCGCTGACAATATCATTCAGCGTAAATTGGTGGACCCTCCGCCTGGCGCCAAAGATGAGAATGGTAAACTGCTGCGCTCCGACCGTATCTGGGTAGCGGACGCGTCTGAGTTATGGGACAGGAAATTTCGCGGTCTCGAACCTGAAGATTTCGATATTATCGAGCACATGGAATTAGATACTATTCACACTCTCGCCGGATTCGAGTGGTAGTCTCAAGTAACTAGCGGAAAGGGTGAAATTCAACATGAGTGACGATATGGACGAACTTGATGCGATTACGGACGAGGCCCGCAGAGCTGGAGAGCAAGTCGGAAACATGACTCTGGACATTTTACGCGCCATGAACGTCGCAATCGCGGAAATGGGCGACATTTCCCAGGAAGCGCAGGACATTGTTGTCGCCACCCAGTTGATTTCCATTCTTGCCGTGCTCGACGGATACATGGAAGCGGCGGGCGATCGCTTGTGCTTGAAGACGGCAAGACTCATTCAAACATTACTGACGCTCGAGGCGAGTAACATTACAACTAATGCGGGAGTGTCAACTCTAGCTGCGATCTTTACTCCGCTCCCTAAGTTTGGGCCGCTCAATTAGCTGGCACGGGTCTCGCAAAGAGAAAGGACATACGCTGCGACGGTCGCAGCCCTTTAACCACCGAAGTTTCCGACATCGAAACTTCTTAACTCAGCAGAAATAGGAATTAAAAACATGGCAGATATTATCATCGACTCTTCCGGACTCGCCGGAACAGTTATCGGCGAAGGCGAAAGCCGCGCCGCTGCGGTCGTCAAGGAAGACGGCAACTACATGCTTACGATCGAGAAGATTGAATTTGCGCCGTCCAGCAATTTCGCTGAGACGAAGAACGTCGTCGCGAAGGCTGTCCTTCGTATTCAGGACGAAGACGAAAAGGGTGGATTGCTCTACTGGAACGAGACCGTCACGGGCGAATACATGCGTGGAGAGACCAAGGTCAATCGTCTCCAAGAGACTGTCGGCAAGCTTCTCCTCAGCGTGGGGCGTCCGGAGTCTTTTCTTGCGGAGCTGGTCAAGGCGGGAAAAATGAATCTCACCCAAATCGGTGAGAAGGAGCTGCTCGGCAAGACTTGCTATGCCGCGCTCCGAACAAAGCCGGACAACGACGGCAAGATGCGCACCGAGGCGAGCTGGTTCTTGCACAAGACACGTTACGAGGCGACCAAGAAGAGCGGATCGAATTTCCGCGTGTCGCGCAAGATTCGCGAGACGTCCGCCAAGGCTCCCAATGGCGCGATCTCAGGCAGTCCGACGGTCACTGACCAGATGGCTGACGGCGTCTAAAGAGTCGACCTAAGCGTGAGTAGGCGGCACGACCTTCAATCCGAGAGAATTGACGTGCCGCTACTCGCCCCAGGTCACTTTTATGGGCGCCAGACTCTGCGTTACGTGCAGACTGCGACCCGCGCTAATTCGCGTTAAAGGCAAGGCTCCCAAGGCAGTTCAAGGCCACACGCTCTGCCAAGCCTGCTATCGAGACCTTGCTAACCGGCATCGGTTGCTGTCTAGGTCAAACTCCTTCCCTAAACTGTAATCTGCTCTTTCCAATCAAACCGCATACTCACGTCCATACTCGCCGGAAGTGCGGCATGCTTATCGCATCGTCAGGTGACACACGCATGGTAGAAGCAAATCGTTCATTTAAGCGCGCCCAACGTCGAGAAGATCGACCGAAAATCAAAACAGAGGCTATGGCGAAACTCACGCCGGACCGCGCTCTCGCTTCCCATCAAGAATTTATGGACATTGGCGCGAAGTGCACGCAGTGCCCGCTGTATCTCATCAAAGATTTAGGTCCCGTTCCCGACGAGGTTCGCGTTAACTCACGTCTAACAATTATTGCCGATGCGCCAGATGAGGCCGAGATTGCGGCAGGTCGTCCGGCATGCGGCAAGTCAGCCCCTTATATTTTCGACCCTTTGATGGAATTTGGAATTGAGCGCAGTGATACTACGCTCTTGCAAGCAACGTTGTGTCGACCTCCAGAAGACATTCGGATTTACGAACATCAACTCAAAATTCAATTTGAGATCGATCTCCATGCAGCAAAGACGCGACGAGAAGACGGCGAAGATGTGGAGCTGCCCATTAAGCAGATCTCTCCCGCCGAGGCGTGCTTCCCGCGCTTTAAGCACAATTTAGAAAAGGCGCGATCACCGTTCATTTTGTCGTTAGGAGGTTCCGCCCTGCGCAGTACCGCTATCGCTTACGACGTGCCCTTTGGCGGCTCCAAAAAGGTCAAGCCGGGTGAGCTGAAGATCGCCTCCCTAAAGAAGAACTTAGGCTCTCCTATCACCATGGCGGACGGCACGATCGTAGTGCCGACCTACCATCCAGCATTCGGTAGGCGCAAAGGGTCGTACCACTACAAACATGTCATCCGGAGTCACATTGAACGCGTTGCCGCGATCGCACAGCGCGGGCACATCGACTGGCAAGAACCCGAGTACATTTTAAATCCGAGTGTCACGGATGTTGAGACCGTTCTGGAGAAGATCTATCAGAGCGGAAACTCGACGGTCGTGGATATCGAAACTGACGGAGGGCAAAGGGCGGACGGCAAATTCGACACGCAGACTTGCCGGATCCGATGTATCGGCCTTGGGGCAGTCCTCGACGGCAAAGAATGGATCATTTGCGTACCGCTTCGGCGTATCGATGGCTCCGAGTGGTGGAGCACTAACGAAGAGAAAAAACGTGTTTTGCAGGCGCTAGTAAACGTGCTCAACAGTAACAAGTTGATCGGCCACAACATGGCTTTCGATAGCAGCGTGATGTTGCGCTTCGGACTCATGCAGAGCCGAGGGCAAGTCAGTTTCGATACGATGCTCATGGCTCGAAATACGATTGATTGCGATCTGCCCAAGGATCTTGGCTTCGTCGCATCGCGTTACTTCGAGGTTCCTTCCTGGAAAGGTGCCGGTGACGACAAGTATTATGACGGCCTCACGGACGAGTATCTGCATCTCTACAATGTTCGCGACTGCTGCACGACTCTGCGCCTATTCGATAAATTAGAAGGTGAAATATACCGACTCGGAACTATCAATCAGTACGAACAGGATGAGCGCATGTCCCCGGCAGTCCGGGATATGGGACACTTAGGATTTTTCATCGATGAGAAGCTGCGCGGTGAGATGTGCCTGAAGGCCAACGGCATTGTGTATGATCGTCTGTTGGCGATGAAACAGATCGTAGGCGATCCGAACTTTAATCCGAATTCTCCTCCTCAAGTTCGACAGTTCCTTTTCGGCAAAAAAGGCTTACGAGCTGAGATCAACACGAAGGGCAAAGACTGGGAGGAAGGCGAAGACGCATCGACCAATACGAAAGCGCTAGCAAAACTCAACTTGCAGCCTAACTGTGACGCGGAGACCAAGGACTTCTTAGACCAGATGCACGAATTTAGGGCGTACATGAAACTGAAGTCGACCTATATCGAAGGTCCTTACGTCACGTATCCAGATTGGAAAAATGATTTCGGCTTCGATGTAGGCCGGACAGAACAGGTGGTCGGCAAGGCGTTTCGCCGATACTCCAAAAAAGAGCGGACTTTACTCGGTACGGAAGACAACGGGACGTGGGACGACGAGATCATTCTTCCGGAGCGTTCAGCACTCTCTCGTTTTTACGTTACCTATAAACAACATCAAATCAGTTCAGGCAGACTTTGCGCCAGTCCAAATTGTCAGGCGATTCCTGAGCGCGGCAAGTTGAACATGCGCAGCATGTATGTAGCGCCACCGGGACACGTCATGGTTGGCGCAGACTTAGACCAGGTCGAATTGCGTATTTATGCGGCCATTTCGGGCGACAAGATCCTACTTGAAGCCTTCGCCAAAGGTTTGGACCCGCACTCGTACAACGCGGCATCGTTGTTCATGTCGAAGTTCTCTAAAGAGTATCATCGCAATTTCACTCTGATGGAGGCGTACGAACATATTTGTGCGATGCCTGATGACCAGAGAAAGAAGTTACGAGGTTACGCCAAGGTATTTGCGTACCTAGAGACTTACATGGGCAGCGCTGAAACTCTGTTTGCGTTTATGTCTACCGCGCGCGACAAAACAGACGGCACCTTGATGTTTCCAGGTTTGACGGAGGCCGACGTGCTCGAGTGGCATACCCAATGGCACCGATTCCACCCTGAAACTTTAGAGTGGCAAACGGCCTGCGTGAACGAAGGAAAACAGTTTGGCTTCACCGCGGCGCCGATCGGTGCTTACCGCAAACGTTTTTTTCCGGGCGGCGCAAATAAATTGCCGGCGTACGCGAATCATCCGATCCAAGGCTCGGGTGCCGAATTGGTGAATGAGGCTTACGAGGAGATCACGCGACTAATTCCGTACAGAGGGTTGTCGCCCGTAAGCGGCGCGTGGGGCCAAATTCATGACTACATCGGCGTCTATGTCCCCGAGGATCGCGGCGCATGGGCCAAAGCGATCATCGAAAAGGCCATGAATACGTCGATATTTGGCGTGCCGATTACGGCCAAGGCTAAGATCAGTCTACGCTGGTCGGAACAGTGAGGCCCGGCACGTTCTGTGCTAGACTCCTATATTCAGGGACTCGGCCGTTATGAGAATCTTATCCATTTCTGACTTGCATTTTGAGGGCATGCGTGATGGCGGGCAGGAGTTCGTGTCGACTCTTGACCCGACCTGCTGCGATGTCCTCGTCCTGGCCGGCGACATAAGCTCGGGAGACCTCCTGTGGAGCGCCTGGCGACGTTTCAGGAAGCATTTCCCTACTAGCACTCACATCGTTGCCGTTATGGGCAATCACGAGTTTTGGGGGTCGGACTTAGACTCCATGTGGAGCAAGGGTCGAGCTTGCGCAGACGGGCTTGACAATTTCCACTTTCTCGAAAAAGACGTCTTGACCCTTGACGGGCAGCGATTTCTCGGTTGCACACTCTGGTACTCGGCCAATTTTGCCGCATACTGGCCTGATTTCAAGCGTATTGCAGGGTTCCGTTGGATGTTAGATGACCAAGCGGCAGCGTCGCGTAACTTTTTGTCGACGGAGCTGCGTGAAGGTGACGTAGTCATTTCGCACATGATTCCGAGCGAATTGTGCGTGGCACCGGAATGGCGGGGGGACCCGAATAACTGCTTCTTTGTGCACGACCAGACCGATCTTATGTACGCCCACCGGCCCGCACTTTGGTTATTCGGACACGGGCACTCTAGGATCGATGTGCAGGTCAGTAAGACACGCTGCATCGCAAATCCGTACGGGTACGCGCACGAGCGCCGCGTTGCCCCCGGCTACTCTCCTGAGATTCTGACGGTCGGAACAACGGAAATCTCACCGGACGTGGTCTCAGGGAGTGAGAGCGATCCGGGGAGCGAGAGCGATCCGGGGAGCTGATTTCGACCCGAGTGCCTAGCGAGGAGTTCCTCGAATTTCGACAGCGTCTCCTCCGCCTTAGCGAGATATCGGTCCAGTTCCAATTCTTCACTCTCGCAGCGTACGCAGACACGATCTCTTGGGCGATGAGGACTGAACATGTCAGCGGGAAAATCGAGTTCGTCAACGCGAAAACCGAGTTCGACGGCACGCACCGTCACTCGCTGATCCCGCGCCATCTGGTCCTCAGTGATTGGATAGTCTACCCATGTGTGTCCCCCAAAATCAAAACTCCAGATTGCGGATCCGAAGCAGCCTAATTTTCGCCGCAGCTTAACATACCATCTCATGACAGCCGCCTTTCGTGCCCCTGCAAGACAGTCGGCGGCAAAAATTGAACTTCCTCTGTGCGCCAACAGTCGATTTCGCCTGTCGGCAGAAAGTTCGCCGAGTACACGGTGACGATCATCTCGTGACTCTCCATTTCGTCAACACGCCCAATGGCTCCGGATGTGGCGTGTTGAACAAAAGCGCCAACTCTGATTCCAGCCTCTCGAGAGGTCGGAGTGCGTGGGGGCGGAGAGAGAGGAGGCAAGGCGTGCATACCGGAGTCGCGAAAAGCCTTAAAATCGAGACGAATCTCTCTAATTTCTTCGCAGACTGTCCACAGTACTTTGCGGTCGTCAAAGGCGTCTTCTGCTCCGTCGGAAGAGGCATAGTCAGAATCGCGCATAAACTCGCGTTGGATGTGCCCTTCCGTGATTTCGTCACCGTCGACAAATGCTTGGAGGCAATTCACAATGTTTCCGAGTTCGCGGATGTTACCTGGCCAGGCATAGGCATCCAATGCCGCCTTCGCCGCGACCGAGAATGTTTTCGTCGGGGCAACATTTGCGAGAAACTTGGTTGCTAAAAAACTGGCATCTTGTCCACGCTCGCGCAACGGAGGGACGACCAGTTTTAGCGCTGAGATGCGGTGATACAGGTCTTCGCGGAATGTGCGCGCGGCGACGGCTTTGCGCAAATTTTTGTTCGTCGACGAGATTAGTCTAACGTCGACCCGGACCGTAGTTTTGCCTCCGACGCGAACGAATTCCCCGGTCTCTAGTACGCGCAAAAGAGCTGCCTGCATAGATACCGGCATGTCTCCGATCTCGTCGAGCAACAACGTCCCGCCGTCGGCCTGCTCAAAAAAGCCGCGATGTTGTGCGACGGCTCCGGTAAAGGCGCCTTTTTCGTGGCCGAAAAGCGCGTCCTCGAGGAGAGAGTCCGTTACGCTCGCACAATTGACCGTGACGTATGGGGCTGCGGATCGCGAGCTGGCAGTATGGATCGCGCGGGCCACGCCCTCTTTGCCCGATCCGTTTTCGCCCAAAACGAGAACGCTCGCATTCGACCGCGCAACACGCACAACGTTGGCGCGTAACTCTGACACAGCGTTTGATTCTCCGAGTATGCGATCCATGATGATACCTGACCTCGATTGCCTCAGTGTGCAACAATCTGTACTGACGACTAGCATAGCCCTGTCACGGGCATAACGCAATGCCCCGAAATGATAATCGACAATGCCGATGACAGAAAGTTACAAGCGAGGAAAGGTTACCGTTTCAGTTTAGCGCTTGAGACAGTCAAAGCGGCGCTAGAGTGACTCGGAAAGAGACATATTACTGGCGCCGACAGTGTGCGACTGCAAGCTCCAGTCTGACACGTTTAGAAGTCTCCGTCGAAAACGGAGACGCACTCGCCACCTAGAATCGTGACAATTTTGGCCGGGATTAGGTCTGTGGCAGCGATCTCGAGCGTGTATCGATCGGGCCGATCCCGCGAGCACACGTAATTGACAGGCTCGGACAGTAATGGGGTGCCCTCGATCGAGCAGAGCACTGTTTTCGGCTCGTCGAAAACGAGACAGGACTCGGTTCTGTGCTCGCGGACGAGTAGGGCGGCCATTCGACCGGCGGCTAGACCGGCGGCAAGACAGGCGAGGCACGCGCCAAAAAATAAACATACACGTCGCATAATGCTTTTAGGTCCTGCAAACCGAAGGCCAATGCCGGCGGATCGCGATTAGAGATCGGCGCTTACTCGACCGTGGACGGGGGCTCTTTGACGAGCGACATGCAGTCGAACCCGATCATAATATATTCGCCCTCGACCGTTTTGACGATCCATCGAGGTGGGTTGTCGGCGTGACAGAGTTCTTTGGCGGGACCTTGCGTGACCATTTGACCGGCAGCAAAACAGAGAACTGGCGCCTCGGGCTTGAAGGCGATGCAGGATTCGGCGCCCAATTCCGTGCTCGACTTAGAGGTGTGCGCGCAGCCGGTGCATCCGGTTAGGGCCGTAAACAGTAAGACAATTGGAAAAAACTTCATCTCTAAATAATAGGCAGGTTCAGCCCTTGAGCTTCGCCAGTATTTGTTCGGCCAATTTACCCGCAAGTACCTGTTCTTCTACGGCGAAAATGCTCGTAAACTTGCACAACGTCTCGATAACTGGGATCAGAGCCTCGGCCGAGGCTGGATGCGTCAGGGCGATAATGTGCATAAGTTCCTCGGCACTTACCGTCATCTTTTTGGCGATTTTCAGTACGGCCTTGGCGCACAGTTGCTCGGGCACAGCTTTGGCGCACAGTTGCTCGGCTTCGTCGGGTGAATTTTTCATACTTGCAGTTCCTCAATGTTAGGGCGGCGGAGCTTTAAGAGCCCCGTGGACGGGAGAGGGCCTCGAATTTCGGAATGCCGTCAGTCTTCGTCGGCATCCTCGTCGTCAAAATCCTCGTCATCCTCGTCATCGTACCAATACTCTTCGTCGTCGAAAGGATTATCGTCGTCGTCGTCGTCGTCGTCGTCGTCGTCGTCGTCGTCGTCGTCGTCGTCG
>Ga0163144_10011508_pt1 | contig 18709 bp, 16 predicted proteins | sample OliLak19BULKMAT1_FD_123175 | JGI IMG/M metagenome (GOLD analysis project Ga0163144, IMG submission 123175) | Freshwater microbial mat bacterial communities from Lake Vanda, McMurdo Dry Valleys, Antarctica - Oligotrophic Lake LV.19.BULKMAT1 | ecosystem: Environmental > Aquatic > Freshwater >... | reverse complement strand
ACCACGCGACCTGAAAATGTTTCTCTTTAATATGTTCAGGGAAAAGCCGGGATTGCGGGATGATTTTCCTTGCCCGCCGATCTTTCACGGTATGCTTGGCAAGGTTGGTCATATGTTCTTCGGTCCGAAGAACGTAAAGGTCCGCATCCACCAGGATATTGACATGTCCAATGTGTTGCTTACACAGTTCCATGGAAAAAAAAGAGTGGTGCTGGTAGCTCCTAAGTATTCAACCTTACTTTACCGCTTGCCATTCAACACCCATTCGCTGATCGACCTTGACCAGCCCGATTTTACAAAATATCCCGGGTTACAATACATTGAAACCTTTGAGTGTATCCTTGAACCGGGCGACTCGCTGTTCATGCCGGGTGGCTATTGGCACTATATCACTTACACGGAGGCGGGTTTCGCCGTTAGCTACCGCAAAATATCACCGCGTGTATTTCGTGGACTTGTAAACATATTGCTCTACCTGCCCTTCGATAAGCTGATGATAAGGTACATGGGCGAACGGTGGTTACATGTCAAACAAAACATGGCCGCCAGGCGAGCGAACGCACTGATCAAAAAGATCCGGAAAAATATTTACCGCGGTGAATCGTATCTTACTTCGGTGATGAAATCGTAAGTACTGTCTATGTTTTTATCAGCATGCGTTTTAAACATTTTTCCAGGTCGATACCTTTTCCAAGGATCCCTGAAAAAATATCCCCGATCTTTTTCAATCGTTTCGGAACAGAATAGATATCGAACTGGTCAGGTGACAATTTATCGTTTACCTCTTTCCAATGCAAGGGAGTAGAAACGGTGGCCCCAGGATGGGGCCTGATACTATAGGCGGAAGCGATGGTCTGTCCGCGGCGGTTCTGTAAATGATCGAGGTAGATCATCTCGCCACGTTTTTTAAGGTTCCGCTCGAGGCTCGTAAATGCCGGTAGCTGGTCGTTGGTCATCATACAAATAAGATGAGCGAAATCTTTGATCTGATCGTAGGTGTATTTTCTTCCCATTGGCACATACACATGAAGCCCTGTTGCCCCCGACGTTTTACAAAAATTTTCAGCCTTTACCCTGTTCAACACCTCGTGCACCACGTTGGCCGTTTCCACCACCTGGGCGAATGTATTTTTCTTTGAAGGATCAAGGTCGATGATCATATAATCAGGTTTGTCAAGGGCCCTTACCGTCGAGTGCCATGGATTGATCTCGATGCATCCCAGGTTGTTCATGTATGTAAGCGTCGGCTTATTGTTACACAAAATATAATCGACATCCTTGTTGGTCGACTCTGAAAAGAGCTTGATGCTGTCCACCCATTCAGGCGCATCGTCGCCAGCATCCTTATGATAAAATCCATGATCGAGTATGCCGTTGGGATTTCGCTTGAGCGACTGGGGCCTCTGTTTGAGGTAAGGCATTATGAAATCGGAGATCCCAATGTAATATTCGATAACATCTCCCTTGGTGATACCATCGCCGGGCCAGAATATTTTATTGTGGTTGGTCGTTTTCACTTCTATCTTACCGAAAGTATAAACGCGGTCATTTTTTTTAGAAGATCTTCCAGGGGTACTGCTGCTTTTTTTTGTGATTGCCATATTCGTTTCTGTTAATGATTTGTCGGGGCGCAGGTGTATAAATATCGGGTGACGCATTCTTCCCTCGTTGGTCCATTCGGTGAATTTAACCTCGCAAACAAGTACCGGTGCCACCCAGGTGACGGGCATATTCGTTTTCACCTTTTCGGAAAAGGGAGATTCCTTTTGTATTAAAGGTCTTAGCAACGCACTCATTTCTCTCAGCGAAGTTTTCGTAAAACCGGAACCGGTATGCCCTATATATTTCAATTCTTTCCCTTTACGCATACCTAACACCAGGGCGCCGAAAAAATTACGTGCTCCTGTAGGTTCTGTAAACCCGGCAATGAACGCCTCCTGTGTTTTGTTATGCTTTATCTTGAGCCATTCACGAGTGCGCTTGCCCGGGTAATATTCACTGTCCGCCTTTTTCGCCATCATCCCTTCGAGCCCGCGCTTACCGGTAAGTGAAAAGAAATCCTTTCCTTTCCCCACTATATGATCGGAATATTTTACAACATCACTTTTTATTAAAAGCTCTTTCAATAATTCTTTACGCTGAAGCAAAGTAAGACCACAGGTATCCTTTCCATCCACAGATAGTACATCAAATACAAAATATTGAAGGTGCCCGCCGCTGTTCTCATAGTCCTGCAGTAGTTGAAAGCTGGGCCGTCCGCTATCGTCCGTCACTGCTATCTCCCCGTCGAGCAGGGCATCCACTTTAATTTTAGCAAGCTCACTCGCCACCAGGGGATAAACGTCATTGAACAAATTTCCATTCCTTGAATAGAGCTTTACCTGCTTGCCCTGAATTTCGGCCAGGGCACGGTAGCCATCCCATTTGATCTCAAAGATCCATTGCTTATCGTCAAAAGGTTTATCAACTTCCAGGGCCAGCATCGGCTTGATGTAGCTTGAGAGCTTCCGGGTTATGACCGGACCGTATGTCCTTACTTTTTTTTTTCGGGCTTCTTGTTTTCTTTCAGCCACTTATTGATGGGAGAATTCTTTGGCGTTTCTTGTTCGCTGCTGTAGTCAACATGTACAGCATATTTATCTTTGTGTTTTATCAGCAGCCATGCATTCTCCTGGCGGCCCTTCAGCTTTACCAGGGCAAATTCGCCTTTCAGCTTTTTTCCATGAAGGATAAATTTAAGGCTCCCTGCCTCCAGTGCTTTCTTGAGCTTTTTTTCGGCAGGTCCTTTTAAAGAATTTTCCAGGTCGGTATAATAACCACTGTCCCATATCTCCACGATGCCGGCCCCATAGTTCCCTTCCGGGATAACACCTTTAAAATTCTTGTAGTCGTAAGGATGATCTTCCACCATCATGGCCAGGCGCTTATCTCCGGGATTGAGCGAAGGGCCCTTGGGAACGGCCCAGCTTTTTAACGTCCCGTTCAACTCAAGACGGAGATCATAATGCAGGTGTGAGGCTTTGTGCCGCTGCACCACGAAGGCCAACTGCTCAGCAGCATCATATACTTTACTGCCCGGCTCCGGCGTCTTCTTAAAATTTCTTTTCTTCTTATATACCTGTAAGCTCATCAGGAAGCACGTTTACTTTTGGAGAGACTTGCCTTGAGCTGGTCCATAAGATCTTCGGCCTTGCGGTGCACCACCTTCATCGACGACTCTTTTATCTTTCCGCCTTTGGCCTTCAGCTTGATCAGCCTGAGCAGCTCATCGGTATAAGTATCCTTATAAGCGCTGATATCGAATTTTCCGCCAAGCTGGTTGATAAGTGAAACGGCCATCTGGAGCTCGCCGGGCTTTACAAGATTTTTTTCAGGCAGCTTAAGATCCTCTGTCCCCCTGATCTCCTGGTGAAAGCGAATGCGGTTGAGCACGATCACCTCACCCGAATACTTTAATACTGCAAGACCTTCCTTGGCCCGCATCACAAAAGTGGCGATACCAACTTTGCCGGTCTTGCGAAGCGCTTCCCTCAATAAAGCATAGGCCCTTGTCCCGGTCTTTTCAGGCTCAAGGTAATAGGGGGTTTCGTAATAAATACTGTCGATCTCCTCCTCCCTTACAAATGCGGAAATGGCAATTGTCTTGGTCTTTTTGGCGCTCGCCAGCTCAAAATCTTTATCTGTAAGCACCACGTAACGATCGTTGTGCATGTATCCCTTCACGATGTTCTCCCATGGAACTTCCTTACCCGTTGTTTCATTCACACGGCGGAAACGGATCCTGGCCTGGTCCTTTTTATCAAGCATGTCCAGGTCGAGCGTACTGCTTTGGGTAGCGCTGTACATTTTCACCGGGATGTTTACCAGCCCGAACCCGATAGCCCCTGTCCAGATAGATCGCATAGTGATAAATTTTATAAAATAATTGGACCTGCTTTCTCCGTAATGGAAATTGCAGATCCAATCGTACATGGTTAGAATTATTCTCCTACTTCCTCACCCTGCTGTTCGGCAAGGGCCTCCTCGTTGATCTGCTCTTCGGCAAGGTTGGTAAGGATCTGGTCCGCTTCTTTTTCTTCCTTCAATGTTTCTTCGAGCAGGTCGGCTACGTCGTCCTCCCCCAAGGTGCGGGCTATCTGTACCAGTCCGCCATAAGTAGCGATCTCGTAATGCTCCACTTTCTGGCTTGCTACGATCAAGCCGACATCACGGGTAAATGAACCTCTTTCTGTTTCTTCGATCACTGTTTCACCTTCTTTGGTAAGACCTTCCATGGCTTCGCATTTCTTGGTCTGTGGTTTTTCACCCATCATCTCAAACACTTGCTCAAGTCGTTTCACCTGCTCTTCGGTTATCTTGGTATGCTCAGAAATAACTTCTTTCAAGGTTGTTGTCGTCGCGGCCTTTTCCATTTTAGGCAACGACTTCACTAAATGCTTCTCGGCCCAATAAATGTCCTTCAACGATTCGAGAAAAAACTCTTTTAACATTGCATTGGAATTGGAATTAGAATTTTTTACCCCGTTTTTACCAGGCGCTGGCTTAGAACCACGCTGGCTTGAATTGCTTTTTTTCATCGAAATGATTTTTAAAATTTATATTGATTTATATCGGGAGCGTAGTTCCCAATACTATACCAACCATCGTGAGTCAATAATGAACTGATATTGAAGAATTTATTTCATCTGCCAGCGCCTTGCCTTTAACAGATGTAGATTAATCTCATAGTTATGGGGCCGACCTGCCACGCCAAATTCTTGCGGCTGAAAAAAAAACGATCACTAAAATTGTAATTTTGTAAACGATGAACTACGATATGCCTACGTGGCTTCTTATAGTGGAAGACAAGGAGGAAGATTACCTTCTTTTGGAAAAACACCTGGGAAAAATGTCCTTCGAAAAACAGGTGATCCGCGCTGCTTCGTTCGACCAGGCCCTTGACCTGCTGGAATCCAAATCCTTTGATCTTGTCATTGCCGATTATACCCTTGGTGAAAAAACAGGAATGGAGCTGATCGTTCATATCAAGAATAAATTCCCCTACGTTCCTTCCATATTACTCACCGCTGGCACGCGCGAAGCTGCGGTGGACCAAAAAGCATTACAGTCGGGCGTACACGATTACCTGCTTAAAGAACAATGTACTGCCGAGAACCTCGACAGGAGCATCCGCTACGCCATTGAAAGAGCAAAAGTGCTTAAGTCGCTTAAAGAAAGTGAGAACCGTTTCCGGAACCTTTTCGAAAATGCCGTGGAGTACGTCTTTCTTGTCGACTCCGACTTTGTAGTGATGGATGCTAACAAATCGGCCCTGAAGCTTTTCGGCTACCAGGGCAAGGATCAAATAATTGGCAAGGACATCTCCAAAAATATTTTCCCTAAGATCCTCAACCCGGTAAAATTCATGAACCATTCCCCCGAGGTGGAATTGTCCGTGCCCCTGCTCAACCTTAAATGTTTTTGCATTCTCAACCTTTCACTGGTTGACGCCGAACGCAACATTTACCAGGTAGTGATGCACGATATTACCGAACGAAAACTTAACGAGCACAAAGAAAAGCAGCTTGAAAAGCAGGCCCTTACAGGTAAGGTGGCCCGGGTGATCGCCCATGAGATAAAAAATCCACTTACCAATATCCATCTTTCACTGCTCGAGCTGAGGACCATGCTTGAGGGGGCGCAATTAAAAAACAGCCTGGACAAGCCCGATGAGTTCCTTGACATTATCGGCCGGAACGAACGGCGCATAAACAAACTCATTGAGGACCTGCTCAACTCCACCAGGTTTGACACTATCAATCTCCAGGCACTTTCGGCAGAAGAGCTTATCACTGACACTCTCGATCTTATCCTCGACCGGATCAAACTCAAGGAAATTACTGTTCATCCCCAGATCCAGGAGGGCTTATTCATAATGGGCGACAAGGAAAAACTGGTGATCGCCCTGTTGAATATTTTCGTGAACGCCATAGAAGCAATGGAGGAAAAGAAGGGAGTACTGAAGGTAAATGCTTTTGAAAGAAATAACACTTTGAACATTGAAGTGAGTGATAATGGCCGGGGCATTCCCGAAGCCGATCTCGGGAAATTGTTCGAGCCTTTTTTTACCTCTAAAACAGGAGGCAGTGGTCTGGGCCTCACGGCTACTTACAATATCATTATTAAACATGACGGGAGCATTAAGGTGTCGAGTAAATTAGAAAAGGGCTCGGTGTTCCATATTTTCCTTCCCCTGAAAAAATAAGGCAAAGATATTTTTTGAAAGTCCCTTCCACTTTTTATTCTTTCTTGAACGGTGGCGGTTTTTCAACACCCTCTTCTTCCGGAGCTGTTTCCTGGCCGGCATCCAAGGCCGGAAGTTTTACTTTCCGCCAGGTGTAGGTGGTCGGCATCTCATCGCCCATCAGGAATCCCCAGGGCTTTAATCCATCGATCCGATCAAACACTGTTTTAATTATGGCGATCAGGGGAATGGCAAGGAACATGCCCGTGGTGCCGGCCACCGCTCCCCCGATAAAAACACCCACGATAGATACCAACGCGTTCACCTTCACCTTAGATGCGACGATCTTAGGCACTAAAAAATTATTGTCGATCAGCTGCACGATGCTGATCACCACCACCACTCCAAGCACCACCGACATGTCTGGTGAATTAATGAGTGCGGCAACGCTTGCGATAACACCGGCCACGAGAATTCCGATGTAAGGGATCAGGTTAAGCACCGCCGTTACAACGCCAAGCAATATAGCGTACGGAACGCCAATGATCATAAAACCTGTGGTACACAATATCGATACGATACCCATCTCTATTAAAAGTCCGACGATATAACTTTGTATCACAATTTTTATTTCGCTGAGGATACTTAACAGTGTAGGTTGATTTGTTGATCCTACAAGGCGTTCTAGAAATTTCTTAAAAAGATTCCTGTAGAGAAGAATAAGAAAGGTATAAACAGGCACAAGCACGATGTGAAGCAGTGTCTCCGAAAAGGTAGCTAGCGTATCGCCCACCATCCCTTTGCTTTCGTCAATCGAATCCTCCGTCAATTGTTCTATGTATTTCTCCTGGCGATTATAACTGATGTTGAATTTTTGTTTCACCCATTGTTGTACATTCTCATAATGCGCAGCCAGGTTGCGCTTAATGGTTGGAAGGTCGTTGGCAAAGTCAGATACCTGCCAGGAAATAAAGAAGATGATGCTGCCGATAAAAAAAACAAACAATACCACGCCCATGAATACAGCGATCACGTGCGGAAAACGTAATCGTTTGTTAAGGAAAACGACGACCGGTCTTAACAAAATGGCAAACAACAGGGCGAGCAATAAGGGCATGATGATACTGCTGCCGATGTACAAAATGGAAATGATCAAACAAAGAGAAAGAAGTACCCATCCGAATTTGGCATAAAATGGTAACCTGGGTGCGGGATTGCTCATAGGGCTTGTTGGTTATGGGTTGTGTTGTTTTTTATCAGTTACAGGGCTGGCAATATCAGTATTGAATTTTTTTTCGACCACTTTATTTTCCACCCAAATCGCATAACGATTAGGTTGGATCGATTTTCCATGGTAACGGAGATAGACCTGGGTAAATTCTGCGCCGAAATACAAAATAATTGAGGAATAATACACCCAAAGCAGGATCACTATTAATGAACCCGCGGCACCGTAAGCACTGATGCTTGCGTTTTTTTCAAGGTAGTAACCTATTAAATATTTCCCCCCAAGAAATAACAGGGAAGTGACAAAGGACCCTACCCATACATCTTTCCATTTGATCTTGGCATCGGGCAGCATTTTAAAAATAGAAGCGAACAACAGGGCCACTACGGCGATCATAACAAGCTGGTCGATAAGATAAAGGTTGTCGACCAGGGCGCCTGAAAAATTCTCCTGTAACCGTTCGAAGAAAGTTCCAAGCATAGCATTGAGCATAAGCGACACGAGCAATATGAAACCCATCACCAGGATCATCGAAAAGGAGACCAACCGGTTCAATAATATTTTCATGACGCCGCCCTTTTTAGGATTTGCTTTGAGTCCCCATATCTGGTTGATGGAATCCTGTACCTCTCCGAAAATACCCGTTGCACCAATGAGCAGTACAATGAAGCCAACGGCTGTTGCAATAACGTTGTCATGTTGGAGGCTAGTCTTGGTAAGTACCTCCTGGATCTGGAGAGCAGCCTCGGAGCCTACGATGTGATCGATCTGTGAAACTACCTTGCCCTGCATGGCTTCCTTACCGTAAAAAATACTTCCCAGCCCTATCAGCACAATGAGCATCGGCGCAATGGAGAAGACAGTATAATAAGCCAGGGCCGCACTCATCTTGAGCACCTTGTCGTGCACAAATTCCGATGCGGTGCCTTTCAGTATATTCCACATATCTTTAAAAAAAGCCTTGTTCATCTTCATATCAACCAAAATGATCTTAAAATTTCCCTTGCAAACCCTGTTCCATTCTCTGGCATGAAATTATACCCCATTATCGAAACAATGGTATGGAATATAAAAAACAATTTTCGGGACAAGGTAACATAAATGGACAGAGCAAGAGGAAAAAGAAAAGATGGAGGATCTTTTTTATAGTCCTTGGAGTTCTCATTGTCATCCGGCTTATACTCCCCTATCTTGTACTTGATTATGTGAATAAAAAATTAGGGGCACTTGACCAGTATTATGGTCGCGTTAACGACATTGACCTGGCACTTATACGTGGCGCATACGTGATACGCGACATTTCGATCGTTAAGCTAAATGAAACCCATGGCGATACAATACCTTTCTTCGCCTCCCCGGAAATTGACCTCTCGGTACAATGGAAAGCTATTTTCAAAGGAGCTTTCGTTGGGGAGATCTTCGTAGAAGAACCTGTTTTAAACTTTGTAAAAGGCAAGCACAAGGACGAAGATCTTCGTGCCGACACGGCCGACTTCAAAAAGCTTATTCGTGACCTGATGCCACTTACGGTAAACCATTTTGAGATCCATAACGGGGAGATACATTACCTTGACAACAATGTAAAGCCGGCACTTGATATAGCCCTGCTGGAGCTCAATGCCATGGCGAGTAATCTTTCGAACGTGAACGACAGCGCCAAGCTTTTGCCGGCACACCTGAACGCAACGGGCCAGGCATACGAAGGCAGCTTCAACCTCGATGTTGATTTTGATGCACTTGCAAAAATACCCACCTTCGATCTCAACGCGGAGCTCAAAAACCTTAACCTGGTTTTGCTCAACGACATGTTGCGGGCCTATGGGAACTTCGATGTGAAGAAAGGACATTTCGGGCTTTACACCGAGTTCGCTGCCAAAGAAGGAACCTTCGGAGGGTATGTAAAACCAATCCTTAAGGACCTTGATGTTGCGCAATGGAATAAGGAGGAAGGTAATTTCAAACAGATCCTTTGGGAAACAATTGTAGGAGGAGCAGCCGAGATCTTTCAAAACCAAAGTGAAGAACAGCTGGCATCAAAGATCCCCATCAAAGGAAGCTTCAGTAAGCCTCAAACCAATATCTGGGATGCTGTTGCCTACGTTTTGCGTAACGCGTTCGTCTCTGCCCTGAGGCCATCCATCGACCGGAGCATCAATATCCGGCAGCTCGACGACGACAAGGAAAAAACCTTTCTTCAAAAAATATTTCAGAAAGAGGATAGAAATAAAAAGAACAAAAAAGCAACCCAGACTAAACAGGAAAAGTGAAAAGGAATTATTACACTATCGTAATCATACTGGTTCTATTGGTTTTTTTATGCGTGGTGCTCTACTCCCGTTTCGATCCCCGGCAGGCATTGCGATTGGTCCTTCCTGATCTTACATCCATCAGCCAGGTGAATGCCGTGGTGAAAAACAACCAGGTGGTGACCACCATTCACGCCCAGGTTAAAAACGAGAGTCCTTTTACACTTTCCATCGATTCGTTGTACTTCCAACTGCTTTTGAACCGGGATACATTGCTGGCAGAGAAACTTCCGGTGAGCCTGGAGATGAAACGTTTTGAAGCCGATAGCCTTGCCCTGCCCATACACTTCTCTATTTCTAAGATAAGAGAAACGATCCAATCGCTGGAAGGACGTGATTCGACCTTATTGGAATTGAACTGCATAGTGGTCTATAAAACCTTTGCGGGAAAAACAAGACTGCGGTTCGACCGGAAAAATGTGATCGCAGTTCCTGTTCCACCCATCGTGAGGGTATTGAAAGTTGTGGAAAAGAAATACCATCCTTTGAAAAAATCTATGCAGGCAACGGTAAAGCTAGAGATCATCAACAAGGGAAAATACCTCGATATAGAACTGAGCAAGGTCCATTACGAGTTGGAAATAAAAAATACATTGCATGCTTCGGGCAATATCTCAAAACCTATCGTTATAAAGCCCGGAGCCACCCTGGCCTACGATCTTCCCATTACCATCAGCCTCGACAGCCCGGTGAAACTGCTTTGGAAAGTAGCACGCAACCAGGACAAGGTCAGTTATAACCTGAAGGTAACATGCCTTTTAAAGGGCGGTAATTTCCAGTTGGCATCACAGGTTCCTGTGGAAGTGGACGCCAGCGGCATGGTGGAGCTAATAGGTTCCGATCACTAAATATATTGATGAAAATTATCCCCAGATATCCCGTGCTACTTGGCATGAATTTGCTACGCTATGCATACAATTTCAAAACATTATTAATCCTAAACCAACGATCATGAAAAAGAAAATATTATTGCTAAACCTTTTGCTTATACCACTTAGCGGCATTGTATATGCCCAGGGAGATAAGCTCCAGCTCGGTATCAAGGCCGGGATCAACAGTGCCAATATTTATGATAAACAAGCCGAGGACTTTACGGCCGATCCCAAGATAGGGTTTGCCGGGGGAGTGTTCCTTTCAATTCCAATCGGCACTTATCTTGGAATACAGCCCGAGGTGATCTATTCGGAAAAAGGGTTCGAGGCCAACGGCGCCATTTCAGGAATGGAATACAAGTACAAACGCACCACGGGCTTCATCGATGTTCCTATTCAGCTGCAGTTCAAGCCCTTTAATTTTCTAACCCTCTTAGGTGGGCCCCAGTATTCTTACATGGCGTACAGGAAAGAAAAATTTGAAAGTAGTTTTATCACCACCGTGGACGAAGAGGCTATCAAGAACACCAACCTGCGAAAAAATATAATGGGTATTGTCCTTGGCCTGGACCTGAACATAAAAAGTTTTGTAATAGCCCCGCGTGTTGGATGGGACCTGCAAAATAACGATGGCGACGGCACCTCAACTTCACCACGCTATGCAAATACATGGCTACAATTAACCATAGGGTTAAAGATCCCATGAGAAAGAGGAACGTGAGCAAATAATTGTACACTATTGTTTTAATGTAGAATTAAATACGAACTACACTAAGGTCGATCACCGTAAACACAGGGGCTCCGGGGTGGCACCGGGTTTGCAATGGCAATTTCTGTTTTATATAATATCAATAAAAACAACTAAAAAAATAGAACTCATGGAAAATAAAAGAGATCCAAGATTAAGACCAGGAAGAAATAATTCTTCTGATAACCGTCGTTCCGACGACGATAACGAGCGTTACGAACACCGTAACTCTAACAATGGTAATTCGCGTTACCAGGAAGATGATGACAACTACCGTGAAGAAGACAATGAGCGTTACCCTTCCTCGGGACAAAGAAGCCAGCGCGAAAACGATGAATTCTCCGACGATGACGATGATGATTATGAAAGGGTATATGCTTCTGACGAAGAGGAAGAAGATGAAGAATACTCGAACTCGAACCGATCGTCTTCACGAAACAATGGAAGAAGAAATAACAATGAAAGAGAAATGAACAACGGTGACCACAGGGGAAGACCACGTTCAGAACCAAGAAATTCTTCAAGAGAAGAGAGCAATAGCCGCAGGTCTCCCGGAAGGCCAAGGTCAAATCAAGGCAATTCAGGTTCATCCAGAAGCAGTTCTGGTTCAGGCAACGAACGCTCGTCGGGCACAAGAAGCAGCGGCCAGGGAAGAAGCAGTGCAGGCAGGAGAAGCTCCGATAGTTCTTCGGGTTCGAGTTCAGGAAGAAGCTCAGCCACAGGAAGAAGTTCATCTACCGGAAGATCGGCACGCAAAACACAAGCGCGCAAAGGCAGTTCTTCATCCCGCAAAACCACGGGCGCAAAAAAAACTGCAAAACGTTCTTCTGGTTCAAAGGGAAGTTCCAAAAGATCGGCAAGCCGCTCCAACAATTCTTCAAGATACAACAACTCCAATTCCTAAAACAGGAATAAATTCCAAAACCTAGATCCCCTTTACAGGGGATCTAGGTTTTCATCTTTAGGCTTAGGGTCCTTTTTTGACATGTCCTCCACAGCGGCAATGAACTTGGAAACAAAAGGATTGGTAAAAGCCCCATAAGCATCTACCACAATTCCCTTCACGCCGTCGTTGGTCTCAATGGCATATAAGATCGCATTATCCCCCGGATCGCTTTCGCCTTCGAAGCGATAAAAGTTGACGATCTTTACCTCAAAAGGAGTGTATGTTTTATTTTTTGAAGGCGCCTCCAATCCTTTTTCAACGGCAATAAAGTTTTCTGTGTATCCTTCGTTTAGTAGCTTATTGCTGCAACTGGTGAGGGTGGTCATTTCCGTTTTTTCGAATGTTGACATAATATAGGTTTTTGGTATGCATTAGTCTTGGAAGAACCATGCCAAGGAACATAATTAATGAGAGTGTTTGAACAAATAAGTTCTTCATGGGAAATAATTCCACCTTTGAACCATAAAAATGGGAGAGATTATCGCTCCTTACGGGTAGGAGTTGACTTTAAAGGATTAGACATTATTCCTTTAAATTCATTACGCTGGTTGAAAATGTCGCAGGCCATATAAATGGCATTGCGGAAGGAGCTTTCGTCCGCGATGTTCTTCCCGGCAATATCGTAAGCGGTACCATGGTCGGGTGAAGTACGTATCACAGGAAGCCCGGCGGTGAAATTAACACCCGAACTAAAAGCAAGTGTTTTAAACGGGATCAACCCCTGGTCGTGGTACATGGCGAGAATGCCGTCGAAACCGGAAAAAGCGGTGGATCCAAAAAAACCGTCGGCCGAATACGGACCATACACAAGCAGGTTTGCTTCCTTCGCTTTATTGATGGCTGGTAAAATGATCTGCGCTTCCTCTGTACCAATGGTTCCACTGTCGCCCGCATGCGGGTTAAGACCCAATACCGCGATCTTTGGCCTGCGGATACCGAAATCTTCCACAAGGCTTTTGTTGAGCACCTTGATCTTTGTAAGGATCTTTTCTTCGCTCAGCGAAGCTGCCACGTTGGCCAGGGGCACGTGCCCGGTAACAACACCAACCCTGAGGGCTCCTGCTACCAACAACATCAATCCCTTTATGTTTCCAAAACGCATTTCAAGATATTCGGTGTGGCCCGGAAATTTGAAGCTCTCACTCTGGATATTGTGCTTGTTAATGGGAGCCGTCACCAATACATCGATCTTGCCTTTTTCTAATGCTTCGCAGGCTGCGTCGAGCGACTTGAGGGCATAGGCACCTCCGAGCGCCGTTGATTTACCAAGTTCAATATTAATGTCCTCATCGTAAATGTTCACCAGGTTTGGTCGTTTGGGATTGGCTTGTTCAACATCGCGGATAATGTTAAAACTAAAATCCTCAATGGCCAATGCCTTACGGTGAAACGTAGCTGTTTTGTTGGAGCCAAAAATAATGGGAGTACATATTTCCGACATGGCCGGGTCGAGGAATGTTTTAATGATCACCTCCAACCCCACTCCATTTATATCGCCCTGTGTAATTCCAACTTTTATCATAAATTCTTTCCCTTTATTATTCCTGCATCCAGCCTACAATGTTTGCAATGTCGCTGATATCGAGGCTTGCCCACTTTTTACTGGTAGCTTCCCAAACCTTAACACCCTGCGGATATTTTTCTGTTCCAATCACCAGCTCACTTTGCAGGGCTATATGTCCGTTTGTTGTCTGGGCATTGTCGTTGCAAAAGTATTTACCAATTTCAACATCGTTATATTTTACAACATGACCGTATTTAGGATTTTCGTCAAGCTCAACGTGGAAGTTATTTCCAATAGGCTTGTACTGAACCTTTTCGGCTTTTTTCTTTTTTATATCAACAAGGAAAATTCCTTTAGGACATGAATAAAATACGGAACCATCCTGGTCTTTTTTAAAGAATGAATTTTCGGCCGATGCAGGAATGGCCGTAATGTCGGCGATCTTTTCAACGCTCTTATTTATATTCACTTTATAAATGGTGGCATCGGTTTGGGCTGCGTTATAATTGGCATATAAAAAAGTACTGTTGTCGAGCCAAAAAACCTTCAATCGCCGTTTAGGTGTTTCGCCCACCAGCGGTGCCGCTTCACCATAACCCGCGTTTGCTGCGAGCAACTCTTTTTTTCCATTGCTATAATAGGCCCACAGTTTAAAAGGCTCGGCGGCATCGTCAAATTCAACTTCGGGATGAGGATTAGGATTGAAAGCGGGGTTAGCAACCGTGGTGTAGGTTTGTGTTTTCAGGTCGAACACTGAAAAGTATTTTCCTTTAAAGATGTCGTTGGTCTTAAAAATAATACTGTCGCCGTTGAAGCCCACCAACTCATCTTTCTCAGCCAGCAACAATTTTTTTTCTTTCACATCGATGATGTTACCGATGCTTGTGATCACGTAACGGTTGCGGTAAATAGTACTTGTTCCAAGATCGAAACGGACGTAAGAACCCTTCACCCCTTCTTTTTTTGTGGGAACGGTTATTATCTTTTCCTTGGAAACAAAAGCCCCATTGACAAAATGATAGCACATGAGTACCTGCAAGTGATTGCTGGAGGCCATGGGGTCGAATTCAGCTACCAGCAATGCTGTTTTGCCAGAGCTTACTTTCACCTGGGAAAATGGTTTGTTTAAGAAACCAAACGATAAAAAAACAAGGAGGCTGAATGCAATGTAACGTGTAGTCTTCATGCTGGATAATTATTACATGTTCTTGAAAAAATCAAACAAGAGCCTTACGCCCACTCCTGTTCCACCGTAAGGTTTATAAGGATCGTTAGTGGTAATAAAAGCAGGTCCCGCGATATCGAGGTGTATCCATGGATAGGCGATAAAATGTTCTAAAAACTTTCCTGCGGTAATAGCCCCGGCATGAGGCCCTCCCACATTCTTAATGTCTGCTACCTGCGACTTAATAAGATCGCCATATTCTTCCCAGAAAGGCATCTCTGCCAAACGTTCGTAAACCGTATTACCGCTTTCCTTTAGTTGCCCCTTCGTTTTTTCATCGGCAGTACCCATAGCAACGATACCATATTTTCCTATGGCAGCTGCGGCAGCCCCGGTAAGAGTTGCAAGATCGATCACCAATTCAGGATTGTAACGCTTAGCGTAATGAAGCGCGTCGGCAAGGATCATCCGTCCTTCGGCATCGGCGTTGAGCATCTCCACTTGCAAACCGTTCATCATCTCGATCACATCCCCAGGAACATAAGCGTTGCCACCAGGGCGGTTATCTGTTGCGGGCACAAGCCCTATAACGTGAACAGGTAGTTTCGCTTTGGCGATGGCATACATCGTTCCTGCAACGGCGGCAGAACCAGCCATGTCGCATTTCATCATGTCCATCGAGTTGGCTGTTGGCTTAAGGCTTAATCCTCCTGTATCGTACACCACTCCTTTTCCAACAAGCACATACGGCTTTTTGTTCTTTGCATTCTTTGGCTTGTACTCCATGATACTAAACGTAGGAGGGTCGATACTTCCTAAGTTTACCGAGAGCAGTCCACCCATCTTCAGCGACTTTATCTTTGATTTATTAAGTACCTCTACCCTGAAGCCTGCCTGCTTGCCTAATTTTTCAAACTCTTTTGAAAGCTGAACGGCGGTAAGAAAACTAACGGGTTCATTTACTAGTGTGCGTGCAAGGCAAGTAGCATCAACAACAATTTGCAGGTTATTGATATCCTTGTCAGTAACCTTTGCACTGCTAACATATACCATTTTGAGCGAATGTGCTTCTTTCTTTGCGTCCTTTTTATATTTGAGAAACTGGTAGTTGCTTAATGCAAGGCCTTCGGCAAAAGCAAGGCTGGCCAGCGGATCGTTCTGTGTGTCGACCACCGTTATTTCAGTGATCTGGTTATCGTTAATATATCTTGCCACCACATGGGCCGCTTTACGGCATTCTTCATTGCGATGGTAGGCCTGTTTTTTATCAGACATTAACTGAACGAAAACCATTTTGCCAGGATAACTGATCATGGCCATTTTCTTGTCGTTCCCTTTTAGCCGCTGGCTTATAAAATCTTTTTCCTGTTTGTTAAAAGTGAAGTTACTTAATGCCGATTTTTCGGTTCCTAATAAAACAATACTAGCTCCTGCTTTCGCCCCGGATGTTTTCTTTACGACGGTCATATATAAATTTGTAATTTTGAGAACGGTAAATGTAGAAAAATACAGGAACTATTACAATTTTTGAAATAATTCTGCCTCAAGCCTTCAACCGATAAAAATGAACACCGATCTTCTCTTAGCCAGGGCCCTGCGTTTTGAATTTTTAAGCATTGAAGAAGGCGTTTTTCTTTTTGAAAACGCTCCCTCTTCCGAGCTTATGTACGTAGCCAATGAGCTGAAGAAAATACAGAAGCCGGGAAAAACGGTTACCTGGCAGATCGACCGCAATGTGAATACCACCAACGTATGTATTGCCAACTGCAAGTTTTGTAATTTTTACAGGATCCCCGGGCATGCCGATGCCTACATTACCGGGATGGATACTTATAAGAAGAAGATCGAAGAGACTCTCCGTTACGGGGGCGACCAGCTTTTATTGCAGGGCGGTCATCATCCCGAGCTGGGCCTTAAATTTTATACCGATACATTCAGTTCACTGAAAAAACTATACCCCCAACTAAAGCTTCATGCCCTGGGGCCTCCGGAGGTGGCACACATTACCAAGCTGGAGAAATCGACGCATACAGAAGTGTTAAAAGCTTTGAAAGCCTCGGGCATGGATTCATTACCGGGAGCGGGTGCAGAAATACTTAACGACAGGGTACGAAGGCTTATTTCACGGGGGAAATGCGGAGGAAGAGAATGGCTCGACGTGATGCGTGCCGCTCACCAGCTCAATATTACAACCTCGGCAACGATGATGTTCGGTCATATCGAAACAACGTATGAACGCTTCGAACACCTTGTATGGATACGGGAAGTACAAAGTGAAAAGCCAAAGGACGCCAAAGGCTTTCTCGCCTTTATCCCCTGGCCCTTCCAGGACGACGGTACTTTATTGAAAAGACATAAAGGCATTTCCAACAATGTGAGCGGCGATGAATATATACGTATGCTGGCCATGAGCCGCATTATGCTGCCCAACATAGAGAACATACAAGCCAGCTGGCTTACCATTGGCAAGCAGGTTGCCCAACTGTGCCTCCATGCTGGAGCCAACGATTTCGGCTCCATAATGCTGGAGGAAAACGTGGTGTCGGCTGCAGGGGCGCCCCACCGTTTTACTTATAAGAGTATACAGGACGCCATCCGTGAGGCCGGTTTCGAACCCCAGCTGCGCGACCAGCAGTATGGCTTCAGGACCTTACCCGAAGATATCGAGGAACAGGTGATCAATTACTGATCACCGCTTGTGTAGTGCAACGACCACTACCGCAATTACATGCATTTTATAAAATATACCGTTTAACTTTGTCCTATCGCACTTGCGATACGTTAAAATATCACGGTTCTATTAAATTATTATATCCCTATTTCGAGACAATAAAATATTATCTTTAGGGTTCTGTTTCTTTTATTTTTTGGATGAAAAAAATTCTTTACATAATTGCCTTTCTTTTTGCTTCTCTCCAGGGAGTATATGCGACCCATAATAAGGCAGGCGAAATAACATACCGCTGCATCGGCGGGCTCACCTACGAGATCACTATCACCACCTATACCAATACCCTTAATACTACGGCCGACCGTTGCGATCTTACCGTTTTTTTTGGCGATGGCGACACCTCTATATTTATAAGGGGTAACGGACCTTCGGGCAGCTGTCCGAGTCCTTCCAAGATGGGCGTTACCCTCACTTCGTTTGCCAACACCAAACACAACACTTACATCGGTACCCATACATACAAAGGACCGGGATCCTACAAGATATGGATCGAAGACCCTAACCGTAACGCCGGCATTGATAATATTCCCAGCTCGGTGAATGTTCCCTTCTTTATTCAAACCGTTCTGGTCATCAACCCGGTCCTTGGTTGTAACAGCTCCCCTGTTTTGCTCAACCCTCCTTTGGATAAAGGTTGTGCAGGTAAATGTTATTACAATAACCCCGGTGCTTTCGATCCCGACGGCGATAGTCTTTCATATGCCTTCGGTCCTTGTTTGACCACCCTTGGCAAAGCAATTGTAGGTTATACATTGCCTCCGACAGGTTCGCCCAACCAGCTTTTTATTGACGGCGTTACGGGCGATATCACCTGGTGTGTGCCTCCTGTACAAGGCGTTTTCAACCTGGCTATATATATTACGCAGTGGAAAAAATTTGGCAATACCTATTATAATGTAGGAGTGGTAGAGCGCGATATGCAGATCGATATTCTTGGTAACTGTACTAACAACCCCCCAACGATCACTGCCCGGGATACCTGTATT
>Ga0163144_10011505_pt1 | contig 18711 bp, 15 predicted proteins | sample OliLak19BULKMAT1_FD_123175 | JGI IMG/M metagenome (GOLD analysis project Ga0163144, IMG submission 123175) | Freshwater microbial mat bacterial communities from Lake Vanda, McMurdo Dry Valleys, Antarctica - Oligotrophic Lake LV.19.BULKMAT1 | ecosystem: Environmental > Aquatic > Freshwater >... | reverse complement strand
TTCCCAGCTGTACGGCTCGCCTTCGAAGCTGGTGCCGCGGCGCACGTGCGCGATGCAAATGTAGGCCTGGCTTTCGAACGTGCCTTGGGTGCCGATCGGAATGTCTGGGGCCTGTAGTAGGCGTTCCTGCTGCGCAACGACCGTGCGCAATGCGATGTCGCTGACCGCGCCGCAGTACGGACAGCCGAGCCGCTCCGCGCGCTCGCCCGACAGCTTGGGCACGTCGCCGCCGCAGTTGGGGCAGGTGAGTTGCTGGGTCGTCACCTTGTGCAGAGTGCGCGGGCCTTGCTGCGTCACCGACAGCTCGCTCTCGCTCAGAACGTAGCCGACGAACAACGCCGCCTGCGTGCCCGCCTCGCCGTAGTCGAGCGTCGCAAAGGAGCGGCCCTGACCCCAAAGGTCGGCGTACAATCGCCGCATGCCTTCGCGGATGCCGCCCGGTATCTCGCCCTCGGTTGCAGACACACGCGCCGTCTTCAGCTCGGCGATTCGAAACATGCCCGCGGGGCCGAGCGCCAAGTCTTGCTCTAGCTGGAGCGCGGCGTGCTCCGGCGCTGGAGCCTGTGGCACGAGCGCAGTCGCGAACCACTCGCCTTGCGCGTACGCGAGAAAACCCCAACTCTGCCCGTAGTCGAAGGCAACGTAGTACTCGTCCCAGGGGCCCGCGCCGTGATCGAGCTGCACGCGACCAAAGACCCGGAAGGGTCGTCCGGCCAGCGTGCCCTCGTCGCCCACCGCGATCAGGGTGGGCGTATTGGCGAGGTCCGCCGCTTTACCGAAATTCTGTAGGCCCCGGTCGGTCCGCACTACCGTGTGGCGGCAGTACTCACAAACCTTCGCGAGCGATGCACCGAGCGCAAACTCGATGGGCGCGCCGCAGTTGGGACAGTTTCCTTGGGCGACCGCCATCCTCTCGGCCACGCTTCTAGCACAGGCCCGCTATCACTTGCGCGATCGGCGAGTTCGCTCGAGGTCAGCTAGCCGCGCCAGCACGCCTCTGGCCACGATCTGGAGCACGTGGTCGACGACCTGGCGCGACTTTTGAGGGTCTCCTCCGAACTCTAGACGACTGCGCGCGGTCTTGCCCCTGGGTAGCTTGCCCAGCGCCGTACAGCGCACGCGCAGTACTCCTTGCTCGACGGTCACGTCCAGCTGCTCCAGGTAGAATCGATAGTTGATTCGACTCTGGCGGCCGGCGCCCCACTCGACGCGCGTCGCCTCGCGTTTCAGCGCGCGCGCGAGCACCCGGCTGACACGTTGGCGGTCGGGCACGCTGCTGGGGACCACCAGCTGATCGAGCACAACCTTCGGACGCCCTTCTGGTCCGTCTGGCGGTCCGAAGATAGCCGGCTCGCGCGCATGGACCGCACTCGGCAAAAGCAGCCCGAGTGTCCAGCTCAAGATCGCGAGGACGAGCACACGCACCTCACGGGTTTAGGCCGCACTGGCCGTCCTGGCCAAGTTTCCAGGGCCAAGTTTCTGGCGGTGTTCAGCCTGCGGGCGTGGTAGCGAACATGTGCTGATGTCTCCTCAGTCTTCCGGCGAGCAGCGCGACCCGCGCGGGGCGGAGCCGGAGCGCGACGTGATAGTGATTGGCGGGGGAGTCAACGGCGTGGGCGTACTGCGGGACGCGACTCTGCGTGGTTACAGCGTGTCCCTCTTCGAGCGCAACGACTTGGCCTTTGGTGCCAGTGGCAACTCCAGCGGGATGATCCACGGCGGGCCCCGCTACCTGTCGTACGACCCCGACGTTACCTACTCGTCGTGTCTGGATTCGGGGCACATCCAGCGCGTTGCGCCGCACCTTTTGTTCCGTATTCCATTCTTGATGCCGGTGCTCGAGCGTTCGGCGATCAAGGCCAGCCTCACGTTGGCCGCGTACGACGGTTTCTTTACGCTGTACGACCGCTACCAGCCGCTCAAGGCGGGCAAGCCCCACGCTCGCCTTTCCTCGAGTGACGTCGCCACGCTCGAGCCGGGCCTCGTTCCCACTCAGGGCGGGGTGTCGTTCGACGAATGGGGGATCGACGGCATGCGCCTTTGCGTAGCGAACGCGCGCGATGCGCTGGAGCGCGGCGCGGAGGTGCGGGTTCATTGCACCGTGCTTCAGATCCTCCGCCGCGAGGACGGCAGCGCCTACGGAGTGCGCTATCAGGATCGCCAGACCGGAGAGGTCGGGGTCCGCACCGCCAAGGTCATCGTGAACGCTACGGGGGCCTGGGCACCCATTACGGCCGCTCTTTCAGGGCTGAAGCCCGAAGCCGCTCGGCTTCGTCCGGGCAAGGGCATCCACGTTTTTCTGGATCGCCGCGTTACCAATTACGCCATCGTGGCCAAGGCCATCGACGGGCGCCAGGTCTTCTTGATGCCCTGGCAGAACCTGAGCGTGCTCGGTACAACCGACGACGACTACTACGGCGACCTGGATGACGTCGTCGCCAGCGGTGACGAGGTTCGCTATCTTTTTCAAGCGGTAGAGCGAGTTTTTCCCAGCATTCGCCAGGCGCGCGCCATCGGTACCTGGGGCGGTGTTCGTCCTACCCTTTGGGGCTGGGGCCCGAATGAGGATCAGCTCTCGCGCGAGCATCAGATCTTGGACCACCAGAAGGACGGGGCCGACGGCCTTTATTCGATGATCGGTGGCAAGCTCGCGAGCTATCGCATGTTCGCGGAGGAAATGACCGACGTGATCTCACGTCGACTAGGCCTCCGAGCAGCCTGCCAATCGCACCTTTTGGCGCTGCCGGGCGGGGACGAAACGGTGGACCCGATGCGACTCGTGCTCGAGGGCGGAATGGAAGCCGTCACCGCCACGCGGCTCGAATACCGGCACGGCAGCCGGAGCCTGCGCGTTCTGGAGCGCATGCTGCGTGACCCGCGCGAGGCCGCGGTGGCCTGCGTTTGCGAGCCCGTTACCGTGGCGGAGATCCGCTACGTGGTGGAGCAGGAGCTGGCGACTACCGTGGAGGACGTCTCGCGCCGTACGCGGCTCGGTCTGGGCGCTTGCGGCGGCATGCGCTGTGCCGCCCGCTGCGGCCGTATCGTGGCCGCCGCCACCGGCCGCTCACCTCAAGCCGGGCTATCCATGGCGCTCGCCTTCTTGCACGGTGCCGCCCGCCGCCGTGCGGCCGCCATCGGAGGCCAGCAGGCGCGAGCCGAAGCCATCGCGCTGGGCTCGCTGCGGGCCGAGCTGGGGACATCAGCCGATCAGCCGGCAGAGGCTGCCAGCTCCGAGTCGTCGGAGGCGAGTTGAAGGTCTTGGTGGTGGGGGCAGGTTTTGCCGGTCTTTCTGCAGCCCTCGCCGCCCGCGCAGCAGGCGCGAGCGTCACCATCGCCCACGCAGGCGCGGGGGCCAGCGCGCTCTACGCAGGCGTGGTGGACGGCTCCCTGGCTGGGCTCGACGGCCCAGCTGCCGCAGTGCTGAAGCAACTGACCGCGGCGCTGGGGCTCCGGCTTTCGGAGACGACCGTGATCGCGACTCGCGAGGGCGTCTTGCGGCCCTCTGCGGGCGCGGACTCCGCGCTGCTCGACCTAGAGCCACTCGCCGGAAAATGGGTTGGGGTCGTCGATACGCCGCGCGATGATTGGGACGGCGACCTGTTAGCGAGCGCGTTTACCAGCAGCCCTTGGGCCCGCGCAACCGGCACTCGCTTCGAGGCCGTGTCGGTCGACCTGCTCGAGCACGGCCACGAGCGACGTATCGCCGCCTTCGATTTTGCGGCGCGCTTCGACCAGGCCGAACGCCTAAAAAGGCTTGCAGGCCTCCTAACTGAGCGCGCCGGCCCGGCGGCTTGGCTTCTCGGTCCGTGGCTCGGCATCGACACGGCAGTTTCGACCGAGCTCTCGTCTCTGCTCGGCGTGCCGCTCGGGGAAGTGACTTCACCGCCGGGTGGCGCGGCTGGCGGGCGCTTCGAGCGGCGGCGCGACGCGTTGTTCGCATCGCTTTCGCTGGTCGTGGTTGGGCGACGCGTTGTAGGCGTTGCAGAGTCGGAGACCACTCTCGCCGTACGGTTCGACGACGGCGGCGAGCTTTGTCCGGACGCTCTGGTGCTGGCGAGTGGCGGCTTCGTTTCGGGTGCCGTTAGGCTGACCGGCGCGCTCTCGGGGGAGACTCCCGCTGGCTTCGAGCTCGGCATCAGCGGGCTGCCGACTCCTCAGCTGTTAGGGCAGCCTCCAACGGCTACTTCCTCGTTGTTTAGCGTCGATTTCTCGATCTTGGGTGCCCGGAGCCTCGAGCGAGTGGGCTTGCCGGTTACGACCCAGGGTCGCGTCCTGGGCATGCGTCGCGTTTACGCAGCCGGAGACGCGGTGTGCCATGAGCGTCCAAGTGCTGGGTTTGCGCTGAGAAGCGGCCTAGTTGCGGGCGCCGCAGCTGCTTCGGCGTAGGCCGCGCGAAGCCATTGCGCAGATTGCCCCATTGGAGTAGGCCGGGCCACAAGGATTTCAAAGCATGGCCGACCGCTCTCGCGATTCCTTTCAGACGCGCTCCGAGCTCTCCGTAGGAGAAAGAACCTTCACCTACTACAGCCTTCCCAAGTTCGCCGAGCGAACCGGTAAGGACATATCGAAGCTCCCCTACTCCCTCCGCATCTTGCTCGAGAACCTGCTTCGCTGCGAAGACGGCGTGGCGGTGGGCACCAAAGACGTCGAGGCGCTGGCAAGTTGGGATGCGAAAAAGGAGCCCAATACCGAAATCGCGTTTCACCCCGCTCGCGTCGTTCTGCAAGATTTTACGGGCGTGCCCGCAGTCGTCGATCTGGCCGCCATGCGCGATGCGATGGCGGCGATGGGTGGGGATCCCGCCAAGATCAACCCGCTGTTCCCGGCCGAGCTCGTCATCGACCACTCGGTGCAGGTGGATTCGTACGGGAGCGCCGACTCGCTCGTCCGAAACACCCAAAACGAGTACGAGCGGAACCACGAGCGCTACGTGCTGCTCCGCTGGGCGCAGAAGGCGTTTCACAACTTCCAGGTAGTGCCACCGTCTACCGGCATCGTGCACCAGGTAAACCTGGAGTACTTGGCGCGCGTTGTGTTCGACAAGGACGGCGTTGCCTACCCGGACACGCTCGTTGGCACGGACAGCCACACTACGATGATCAACGGCATCGGCGTGCTCGGCTGGGGCGTCGGCGGCATCGAGGCAGAAGCGGCCATGTTGGGCCAGCCGATCAACCTGCTGATCCCACAGGTGATCGGGGTGAAGCTCTACGGCTCGTTGCCCGAGGGCGCGACCGCCACCGACCTCGTGCTCACCATCACTCGGCTGCTGCGCGACAAGGGGGTAGTCGGGAAGTTCGTCGAATTCTTCGGCGACGCGCTCGACAGTCTGCCGCTCGCGGATCGCGCGACGATCGGCAACATGAGCCCAGAGTTTGGCTCGACTTGCGGCATCTTTCCGATCGACGAAGAAACGCTGGCCTACCTGCGGCTATCTGGCCGCAGCTCGGAGCGGGTGGCTCTGGTGGAGGCGTACGCCAAAGCCCAGGGTCTGTTCCGTACCAAGGGACAAGCCGATCCGGTCTACACGGACACGGTTTCGCTGGATCTCGGCACCGTAGTTCCTACCCTCGCAGGTCCTCGTCGCCCACACGACAAGGTCTCTTTGAAGGACGTCGGTCCCGCCTTCAAGAAAGTGCTGCCGGAGCTGGTCGCTCAGGCCAAAAAGAAGGCGAAGGGCGCCGTGGTTTCGACGGAAGAGCTGGCTGCGAAGGTGAGCACCACGCTAGACGGGGAAAGCTTCGAGGTACGCCACGGTTCGGTGGTGATCGCCGCCATCACCTCTTGCACCAACACCTCTAATCCCTACGTTATGCTCGGCGCCGGGCTCTTGGCCAAGAATGCAGTCGAGAAAGGCTTGAGCGTGAAGCCTTGGGTGAAGACCAGCCTGGCACCGGGCTCGAAGGTGGTCACGAAGTACCTCACCCAAGCCGGCGTTCTACCCAGCTTGGAGAAGCTCCGTTTCAACGTTGTCGGCTACGGCTGTACAACCTGCATTGGCAACAGCGGACCGCTACCCGAGAGCGTCAGCAAGGCCATTGGGGATGGCGAGCTCGTAGCAGTCAGCGTACTTAGCGGAAACCGAAACTTCGAAGGCCGCGTATCTCCTGACGTGCGGGCCAATTACCTGGCGAGCCCGCCATTGGTCGTGGCTTATGCCTTGGCGGGTCGCATCGACATCGACTTCGCGACCGAGCCTCTCGGCAAGGACCAGGAAGGCAACGACGTGTTCCTCAAGGACATCTGGCCGTCTCCAAAAGAAGTGGCGAGCGTCGTCAAGCAGAACGTCACGACGTCGATGTTCGAATCGGAGTATGCACAAGTGTTCACCGGCGATGAGCGCTGGCGTGCTCTGCCGGTGCCTGAAGGCGACCGTTTCGACTGGGATCCGGCTAGCACTTACGTCCGAAAGCCGACCTTCTTCGAGAACCTCAGCGCTACCCCTGCTCCACTCGCCGACATCACCGGCGCGCGGGTTCTGGCGGTGCTCGGGGATTCGGTGACGACCGACCACATCTCTCCCGCCGGGAATATTGCCAAGTCGTCGCCGGCCGCGAAATACCTCACGGACAACGGCGTCGAGCCTCGTGACTTCAATCAGTACGGGGCGCGCCGCGGCAACCACGAGGTGATGATGCGCGGCACGTTCGCCAACGTCCGGCTGCGCAACCTGCTGACACCCGGCGTAGAAGGCAGCGTCACTCGGTATTTGCCTACGGGCGAGCAGATGAGCATCTTCGAGGCTTCGGAGAAATACCGGGGCCACAGCACGCCGCTGCTCGTGCTCGCCGGTAAAGAGTACGGGTCAGGCTCGTCGCGTGACTGGGCGGCCAAGGGCACGTTCATGCTCGGTATCCGAGCCGTGCTGGCCGAGAGTTACGAACGCATCCATCGTTCGAACTTGCTCGGGATGGGCGTCCTACCGCTGCAGTTTCTGACTGGCGAGACGCGAGAGTCTCTCGGCCTATCTGGCGAGGAAGTGTTCTCGGTCATCGGCATCGCCTCCGGGCTCACCCCAGGCAAGGTGCTAGAGCTTACGGCCCAGAGCGCGGACGGCTCGGTCAAGAAGCTCCAGGCTCGCGCCCGTATCGACACGGTTGTCGAGCTTTCGTACTACGAGCACGGCGGCATCTTGCAGTTCGTGCTGCGACAGTTGCTCAAATCCTAGCGCGTCTAACCTCACGACTCAGTCTAGCTCTTCGTTTTTCGAGGAGAATCGATGGCCGTTGCCACACAAAAAGCGCTCACGCTGGGCGACACCACGATCGGCAAGAAGGCGGTGTTGGCCGTCAGCGGGGTGGTGCTGTTCGGCTTCGTGGTCGTACATATGCTCGGGAATCTTCAGGTTTTCCTCGGGCCAGACGTGTTCAATGCCTACGCCGAAAGCTTGAAAAGTAATGCCGCAGTGCTCTGGGGCGCTCGCAGCGTGCTGGTCGTTGCCTTCGTCACGCACGTAGTGCTCGTGGTGCGGCTGTACAAGAAGACGCTCCGGGCCCGCCCCGTGCCCTACCGAGTGAAGAAGAATATCGCCACGAGCTATGCGGCCGCGACAATGAAGTACAGCGGTCCGGCGCTGCTACTCTACGTCCTCTTCCACCTAGCTCACTTTACGTACCCTGGCATTGCGCTAGGCGACTACCCACACAGCGCATTGGACGTATATGGAAACTTCGTCAACGCCTTCCAAGTCCCTTGGGTGGCGCTGCTCTACGTCACCGCCAACCTGTTACTAGGAATGCACCTGTTCCACGGGGGCTATAGCTTGCTGCAGTCGCTCGGCCTCAACCACCCCCGCTACAACAACCGCGCACGCGCCTTCGCGCGTGCCTTCGCCTTCTTGGTTACAGCGGGCAACGTCAGCATGCCGCTCGCCGTCTTGCTCGGTCTGGTCTCGTGACGCATCCCGCCTTCGTCGCCCGCATTCCAGTCACCTCGTCTCAACCTCAGGAAGCTGCGCAAACCCCGTGGACTTACACTCACGCGCTCCGTCGGGCCCCATCGAGCAACGCTGGAGCCAGCATCGCTTCGAGAGCAAGCTGGTCAATCCAGCCAACCGCCGAAAGTACGAGGTTTTGGTGGTCGGCTCCGGACTTGCGGGCGGAGCGGCCGCAGCCACGTTGGGGGAGATGGGCTACAGCGTTTCCTGCTTCTGCTATCAAGACAGCCCGCGCCGCGCGCACTCGATCGCGGCGCAAGGTGGCATCAACGCGGCCAAGAACTATCAGAATGACGGCGACAGTATTTATCGCTTGTTCTACGACACCGTCAAAGGCGGGGACTTCCGGGCGCGTGAGTCCAACGTCTACCGGCTCGCTGAGCTGAGCGTCAACATCATCGACCAGTGCGTCGCGCAGGGCGTGCCGTTCGCGCGGGAGTACAGCGGCCTGCTCGCCAATCGTTCCTTCGGTGGTGCACAGGTCGCCCGCACGTTCTACGCGCGCGGGCAAACCGGGCAACAGTTGCTGCTCGGTGCTTATCAGGCGTTGGAGCGGCAGATCGACGCCGGTACCGTGAAAATGTACCCCCGCACCGAGATGCTGGACTTGATTGTGATCGATGGCCGCGCCCGCGGCATCGTTGCGCGAGATTTGATCAGCGGTAAGGTGCGAGCGCATCTGGCGGACGTGGTGGTGCTGTGCACCGGCGGCTACGGCAACGTCTTCTATCTGTCGACCAACGCTAAGGGTTGCAACGCCTCGGCCAGCTGGCGTTCGCATCGCCGTGGCGCCCTGTTCGCGAACCCGTGCTTCACCCAGATCCACCCCACCTGTATCCCGCAAAGCGGCGACTACCAGTCGAAGCTTACCCTGATGAGCGAGTCGCTACGTAACGACGGACGCGTCTGGGTCCCCAAGGACGCTGCTGATTTCAGTAAAGCACCCGGGGCCATTGCCGAAGCCGCGCGCGACTACTACCTTGAGCGACTGTACCCGAGCTTCGGCAACCTGGTGCCGCGCGACATCGCGTCTCGCCGCGCCAAGGAGATGTGTGACGAGGGCAGGGGCGTGGGTCCGGAGGTGGCCGGTGTTCGGCGCGGCGTCTATCTGGACTTTTCCGATGCCGTGAAACGGCTGGGCCGGAAGGTGGTGCAGGAGCGCTACGACAACTTGTTCCAAATGTACGAACGCATTACCGGCGAGAACCCCTACGAGGTGCCGATGCGAATGTACCCAGCCATCCACTACACGATGGGCGGATTGTGGGTGGACTATGATTTGCAGAGCACCGTGCCCGGCCTGTTCGTAGGCGGTGAGGCAAATTTCTCCGACCATGGGGCGAACCGATTGGGAGCCAGCGCCCTGATGCAGGGTCTGGCAGACGGCTACTTCATTTTGCCGGTCACAGTCAGCAATTTCCTGGCCTCGCGAAAGTCCGACCGCGTGGACGAGAGCCATGCGGCAGTGAAGGGGGCGGTCGCCGAAGTCTCCGGGCGCATCGACAAGCTCTTGTCGATCAAGGGCAAGCGCACACCGGACTCGTTCCATCGCGAGCTAGGCGCGCTGATTTGGGACCACTGTGGGATGGGCCGCACAGAGGCTGGCCTGCGGCAGGCGCTAGGCCGAATCCCGCAGCTACGCGAGGAGTTTTGGACGAACCTCAGGGTGCCAGGCTCTGGCGAAGAGCTGAACCAATCTCTCGAAAAAGCTGGCCGGGTCGCTGACTTCTTCGAGTTGGCGGAGCTCATGTGCCTCGACGCACTGCATCGCAACGAGTCTGCTGGTGGGCATTTTCGCGAAGAATTTCAGACGGACGAAGGTGAGGCCAAGCGCAACGATGACGAGTTTTCGTATGTCGCCGCCTGGGAGTACACGGGCCAGCTGCACAGCCCGAAGCTGAGCAAGGAAGCGCTCAGCTTCGAGTACGTGCACCCGAGCCAGAGGAGCTACAAATAATGGACCGCGCCATGAACCTCGTCCTCAAAGTATGGCGGCAGAAGAGCCGAGGCGCTCCGGGTGGGTTCGTCCGCTACGAGGCCAAGGACGTCAACGAGCACATGTCGTTCCTGGAAATGCTGGACGTCGTCAACGAAGCGCTTTCCGCCAAAGGTGAGGAGCCGATTGCCTTCGACCACGATTGCCGCGAGGGTATTTGCGGTTCGTGCGGCGTGGTGATCGACGGCGTTCCACACGGTCCGGTACGCGGTACCACGGCGTGCCAGCTGCACATGCGCTCCTTCAAAGACGGCGACGAAGTGACGATAGAGCCTTGGCGCGCGGGGGCGTTTCCGGTGATACGCGATTTGGTGGTAGATCGCGCCGCGTTCGACCGAATCATTCAAGCCGGCGGCTATGTCTCCCTCCGCACCGGCAGTGCTCCGGAGTCCAACTCTTTGCCTATCGCGAAGGTTGCCTCCGACTCGGCCTTCGACGCTGCAACCTGCATTGGCTGCGGCGCTTGCGTGGCCGCATGCCCGAATGCCTCCGCGGCGCTGTTCACCGCCGCCAAGATCTCGCACCTTGCGCTCTTGCCTCAGGGTGAGCCCGAGCGCGCCGATCGCGCCAGAAAGATGGTCGCGCAAATGGACGCCGAAGGCTTCGGTCACTGCACGAGCCACAAGGAGTGCGAAGCGGCCTGCCCGAAGGGTATCTCTATCGGTTTCATTGCAAAAATGAACCGCGAGCTCCTTTCGGCCCTCGTCACTGCTCCGAACGAGGTCGCGCGTCGTGCCAAGGGCAACGCGTAGCGACGTGGCGTCGTAGCGACTGGCGGGATTTCTTTGCCGCAAAGGCGCAGAGGGCTTCGCCCCCGCAACCTGATTTTTGGGGTTCGAGAGCACGACGCGCAGCGTCTTTAAGAGCTCAACCCAAAAAATTCTCGTGCTGTCCGCGACCTGCAGGTCTGCGCCTTTGCGGCAAAGGAAACCACCAACTCGCGCCGAGCTTACAGCAATCCGGGCCCCTACGGGTTGGCGGGCTGAGCAGGTTTGGCGCGGGACTTGCCGTAGGTTCCGGTGACGATTCGGTAGCCAATTTTTAGCGCCTCGTCGCTGCCCTGTTCGGGGTCGCGCGGAACTTCGCGCGCCATGCCCAGGTAGGTGTCTTCGGCGTTGCCTTTCTCTCGGGACCCTGCGGGCGGCTCGGGCGGAGTCGTGATCGGCGAGAGCGCGCCCTCTACGGCGGGCAAGTGCCCTTCGAGGTTCCCTTCCTTCAGCACGCCGTAGCCCAGCGCCGCGCTGGCGCCGCCCACTAGCACATCCGGCTTGACACCTTGTGCCTGAATGGGACGGCCGCTCGGCGTGTAATAGCGCAGCGTCGTGAGCCTCAGCCCCGCGCCGCCGGGCAGGTCAACGATGGTCTGCACGGAGCCCTTACCGAAAGTCGGAGCACCTACGATAGGGCCTCGCTTATTGTCCTGAAGCGCGCCAGCCACGAGCTCCGCCGCACTGGCGCTGTACTCGTTGACCAGGACCACGACCGGCCCGCGGCGCAAGGCGCCAAGCTCGTCTGCGCGCAGGTCATCGATGATCTTGCCGCGCCGGCGGGTGGTGAAGATCACGCCGCTCGAAAGAAACTCGTCGGCTATCGCCGTCGCCTCGTTGACTAGACCTCCCGGGTTGTTGCGCATATCCAGCACCACCCCAGCAAGCCGGCCGCCCGCGGCGTCTCTCAGCTTCTTGACATGCTCCAAGAGCTCGGCGTGCGTTCCGGTTTGAAAGGTCTTGATTCGGAGGTAGCCGACTCCGCTTGATAGCGACGTGCTGGCCACGCTGGAGACGTTGATCACCTGGCGTGTCAACCGAAAGTACAGCAGGGTATCCTGGCCCTTGCGACGAACGGTCAGCAGCACCTTCGTCCCCGGCTCTCCCCGCATAGAGCGCACCAAGTCCGCCGCGCCCTTGCCATGCACCGCCTGGTTGTCGATGGCCAGGATGCGATCCCCCGGCTTGATTCCGGCGAGGGCTGCAGGAGACCCTTCGATGGGAGCGATGATGGTGATGTATTCGTCGCCGAAGTCGACCTCTACCCCGATGCCCCCGAAGTGCCCTTCGGTGTCCGCTTGAAAAATGCCGTAGTCCTCGGGTGGCAAGTAGGAGGAGTGAGGGTCGAGCTCAGCGACCATCCCCTTGATGGCGCCCTCGAGCAGCCGTCGGCGTTCGACCGGATCGACGTACTCGTTCTCGACCCATGCGAGCACGCGCCCCAGCTGCTGGAACGGGAAGTAGGGGTTGTCCCATTCTGTTTTTGCCTGCGCGGTAGGCGTGCGCTGGACGAAGGTCGCTAGGGCTCCACCCAGGAGCGCCGCAAGTCCAAGCTCGAGCGCACGCCGGGTCCTCCTTGAAAGCATCCACCCAGTGTTCAGCCCTAGAGCCGCTCAGATCAAGCCGGAAGGCCTCACTACCCCCGCGCCCGTGCCCGTGGAGCCGCTCAGCGACTTCCTCGCGCCGCAGGGTTGGGTAGGCCATGCCTGCGCGGGCAGCTGCCCGCGGCGCGCGCGGGCCTGGCCCGCGCCAGGAGCCTGGGCCTACTTTTGCAGTCCCTAAGTAGTCGCCTGCCGCCTTTCCCGGCAAAGCTATTGATTTCGAGGGTCTGTGGGTGCTAGTAGTTGTGTTTCGAGTCTTTGCCGGTGTCTCACGACACCGCCCCACACGAGCCGAGGGTACCGCGTGGCCGACAACGAACCCAACAAGAGCGCCGGAAGCGATAAGCGCAAGCAAAGCCTATATTTCCCCGAAGCCATGCTGCAGGAGATCAAGGATGAGGCGGCTCGGCTCGACCGCTCCTTATCCTGGGTAGTGCAGCGTGCGTGGAAGATGGCGCGGCTCGAGATCAAAAAGATCCCGAGCGTGAACGACATCAGTGACGACGAGGACGAGGCCGCCACCTGAGCCGCTAGCGCAAGAGTCCTTCGCGCGGGCGCGGGACGGCACGCGTCTGTATGTCCGAGAGCACGGTCAGCCGTCGGGGCTAACTGCGGTGCTATGCGACGGCCTCGTTTGCGACGGATACATCTTCCGCTACATGTGGGAAGAGCTGGCGGAGAGCCTGCGCGTGGCCCATTTTCACTACCGTGGGCACGGCCGCAGTGGTTTGCCGGTCGATCGCGAGCAGATTGATGTTTCGGACCATGCGGCGGACCTGAACACGGTCCGTGAGCACCTCGGGGACCCTGAGGTCGTGCTGATCGGCCACTCCCTCGGCACCCAAGTGGCGCTCGAGGCATACCGGGCACGACCCGAACGAGTACGGGCACTCGTTCTCCTGTGCGGAAGTTTCGGCCGTGTGACGCACACGTTCAAAGGCAGCGACGTGCTCTCTACGGTGCTGCCAAACGTCCTGCAATGGAGCTCGCGCCATCCTCGCCTGCTGCGAGCCCTGTGGTCGCGCCTGCCCGTTCGAGCAGTGATCAAGCTCGGCGTCCTCACCGGCGACATCGACCCGGCCAAGGTGAGGGTAGAAGACGTCGAGCCGTACTTCAGACACGCGCTGCACGTCGATTTCACATTGTTCGTGCGGATGCTGTCAGCGGCGGGCGAGCACTCCGCCCAGGACCTCCTGCCTGAGCTCAGGGTGCCCGTGCTAGTCGTCGCGGGCTCGCGCGACACTTTCACGCCGCCAGAGGTGTCAGTTGCCATGGCCGAGGCGATTCCAGGTGCACAGTTGGTGCTGATTCCCGGCGGATCACACATTTTGCCGCTCGAGGAGCACGAGCGCCTCCGCCATGTCCTGAGCGATTTTCTGAGCTCCTTGTGAGATAGTGCCGTCCGAGTCCCGCGCTAGGTTCGCTCGAACGGCCGGGGAAGCGCGGATGAACGAAGACCTGAGCTCGGAGCTGGTAAGTGCGTTACTTGCGCTATTCGCGCACGATCTCCGAAATCCGCTGTCGGCGTTGCATAGCAACGTGAGCTTTCTGAGCACTGCCGTACCGGCGGCGGACAGTGAAGCCGGCGAGGCTCTGGAGGATGTGGCTGCGTCCAGCGACGCCCTTGGACACATCACCGATAACCTGGAGCTTTTGTCGATGGCGCTGGAGGGGGCAAGGCCCAGGGAGGCGCAAGAGCTCTCGCTGCGCGATCTCCTGCGCGAGGCGGGGCAGAAGTCCAAACGTTTCGCAGAGAGCTATCGGGTGGTCATGGAGGTCGATTCCGACTTGGCCGGAGAGATTCGGGTGATCGCGCATCGAGAGATGCTCATGCGCTCGCTCGCCAACTTGCTACGCAATGGCATCCAACACGCGGGCGAGACGGGCAGGGTGAGCGTAGGGGTGCGGCGCGAAGGCGCGGAGGCCGTAGTGAGCGTGGTTGACACGGGCTCCCCCCTCACGGAAGAAGCCTGCGCGCTCGCGTTCACCGCTCAAGGTCAGCTCTCGGGCAAGAACGTCGCGGGAGGTCGCTACAGTCGTGGCCTCGGCTTGTATGCCGCCAGGGTAGCCGCCGATTTGGCCGGTGCGACAGTGCTGGTACTGGTCGCGGCGGGCGGACTCTTCGAGCTAAGAATCAGAACGAGCTGAGAGCTCTTGCCGACCTGGCCGGCGCTCAAAGACGAACCAGCGGGCGAGCGGGTAGTTCCAGGCCAGATAAACGCTGGCTCGGACAGCCAACCAGGCCAGCGGGAACGAGGGTACGAACGGCAGAAGCACGAGAATACCCCCGGAGTTCAAGACGGCACTGCTGGCCCAGACCAGCAAAAAACGCCCAAGCTGAGCCAGGCCTAGCCGGTCCTCCGAGCGAAAAGTCCAGCTGCGACTCAGCGAGAACGCCACGGCTCCCCCGCCTATGCAGCCCATGAAGGTGGCTGCATAGGGAACCACATTCATTCCGTGCAGAGCGTTGGCGAGCGTGAAGTCCGTCCCAGTTGCCAGCGCACTGGCCAAGGCGTATCGGCCAAAGGCAGCGTCGAAGTAGCGTCGCGCTGCCATGGCCCGGTATGCCTGGGACCACGAGGGCCCGGCGTAAAGCCCGGCATCTGCCGTTTAGGCGGATTGTCTCGTGGACTCGTCGTGAACCCGGCTAAATAGGCACGAAGTGGACGAGCCGACCGAGTCTGCCTTCAGCACACAAAGCCGACGCCGCTCTTGGCTCACGACTTCAGCCACCAACGACTCACAGCCTCCGCAGCCAGTGCCCGCGCCGCAGGCTTCTGCGACATCCCAACAATCGCGCGCGCCACGATGGACGCTGGCTCGAATCTCTCGGTCGGTGACACCGCGGCAGTGGCAGACGATCATGGGGGTAAAAATCCGTGGCGCCCCGCTGGGCTGAGCGTCACTGGCGACAGATCCGAGCCTAGCTTATTGAAAGTGATTGTCAAAGTCATTCTGTAACCCTTGAAATTACCGAGACTTTGCCCGCGGCTAGCCTGTGATAGCGTCCTGCGCTGGCGTGAAACGGAACCTGCCTGAGGAGCCCACATGCGAGGCGATACGGACGTCGTAGAAGCACTGAACGAAATCTTGACGTCGGAGCTGACGGCTATCAATCAGTACTTCATCCACTACAAGATGTGCGCCAACTGGGGCTACAAGCGTCTCGCGAAAAAGAAGCGCGAGGAGTCGATCGAAGAGATGAAGCACGCCGACCGGGTGATCGAGCGCATACTTTACTTGGGTGGCATTCCCAACATGCAGCGCCTCTCGCCCGTGAGGGTCGGAGAGGAGCCGATCGAAATGCACAAGCTGGATCTTGCGCTGGAGCTCGATGCTGTGACGCGCCTGAATCGGGCCATTCAGCTCTGTTCTTCCAAGAGTGACGGCGGTACACGCGAGCTCGTCGAAAGTATTCTGGTCGACGAAGAGGAATCCATCGATTGGCTCGAGGCGCAGCTGCATCAGCTGGCTGACATGGGCCGCGAGAACTACCTCGCGCAGCAACTAGACGACTAAGGCTTTCGTAGCGTAACAACGCCGCTCACGGCTGCACTATCACCACCGTTTCCGGCTTGCGAAACAGCGCCTTGCCGGTTTCGCCCGGGCAGCCCCAGCAAGTCGAGAAGTGCACGCGGGGTCGGATGTCGGGGCTATAGGCCAACGCCACGGGCCCGGGCTCACCTTGCAGGACGAACGTCGATGCCAAGCGGTATGACCCGCCCGGCACGACGTGAAACGCCGCCACGAACGACGTCGACTCCCCGGAGCGCGCAGTGACCAGCAAGATCTGAGTGCCTGGCGATGGGCTCCAAAGCAGCGGCGCCACGGTGAGCTCGAAGCCTTTCTTGTCGCCGGGGCCGCGCGAAACGACCGTATTAGCCCCATCGGGCTCGCGAAAGAACTTGATGTCTCGGGCCAGCGACTTGCCTCGGGGATCGAGCGCCAGCGCTTTTTCGAGCTCATCTGCCGTGAGCTTTGTCTTCTGAAACACGGGTCCTTGCTTCGGCTCGCTCACCACCGCCGCATTGGGCGCGCCCTGACAGCAACGGAACCCAATGTCCTGGCTCTCGGTCTCGGCGGGGGTCGGGGACCGAGAAGCGCAACGGTGGTCTAGGGTCGGGGCAGCCTTGCCTGCACCGCGCACGACGCCGAGGCGCTTGCCGTCGTTCAGCACCACGTCGCTCGACACCCATTCGCCGGCGGTCGTGCCAAGGCCCAGTACGTCGAAGCCGCTGGCGCAGGACTTCGGGCTCGCGATACAGCTTGGGTCCCACATCACCCCCGACGGGAAGTCGTCTTGCTTTGGACCCTTGCAGGCTCGTTCCCACTCGAGCTCCGTGCAAAGCCTTGCGCTGCGCTCCGCGCATAGCCTGCGTGCCTCCTCGCGGCTCTTGCCTACTAGCGGCGGTAGCGCCGGATCGTTGGGGTAGGGGAGGCGGTCGATGCGAAATGGCCCGAGCTCTACGTCTTGATTTTTCGCCTCGAGCTCGGGGATTCGCCCTGGCGACCCCGGCATGCTCCCCGCGCGCAGCGTGCCTGCCGGGATCTCGCTCAGCTCACGGGCAAGCGGCTCGACCTTGGGACGGGGAGCCGCGCCACTCACGGGCACCGAGCCGCTGGGCGTGGGGTTAGCTCCGCCTGACGTCTGGCGCGAGCACGCCCCGAGGCTCGCTGCGATCGGCAGGAGCGCTAGGAGGGTGGTGTGAAACACCAGCTGTCGAAATCGGCGGAGCCGCCGGGTGGAGGGGAGGCTCAAGAAGCTTTGCTTTTTGAGGGGAGACGAGGCGCGTGCCTCCTCCCCCAGGATAGGTCTAGGAGACTGGAGTTTGAAAAACACCAGTCTCCTAGGGCGAAGAGCAATGCTGGAGGCCGCAACGGCACGTTGCTACGGCATTTCTCTCGGATGGCTCCCAAGTTCAATCAAATTTCCGCGCAAGTTCAGCAGTCGCAGACCCGGGTGTCTTCGCGTAAACTCCCCGCGCGTGCTTACCGTGGACGGATTGTTGGAAGTGCTGGTCTCGCCGTCCAGCGCCGATCGCTCATTGCGGCTTGGGTTGGTCGTCGAAGGAGCGCGCACCGACGTTGCCAGCGCTCACGCCCTCCTCTTAGAGCGGCTCGCCGCCCTGTCGGCTCGGTTGGGCACCGCGAATCCGCGCTCCGAAGCGGCCAGGCTCGCGCTGGGCGTCATCCTTGCGCTACACCGCGTCGAGTTTCAGCGTGAGGCTCGCCTTTGAGCGACCGTTTTTCGCTCACGGGGCGCGTACTCACATTGGTCGAAGGTACGGAGCAGGTCCGTCGGCAGCTCCTGGGCAGCGAGCGTGCGATCGATCTTGGCCGTGCGGGGCCACTTCGTGACCGCGTGTCGACCGATGAGATCACGCCAGCGTGGGCATGCTACTACTTCGATCGCACGCTGGCCCGCTACTGTCTTGTGGGGCTTGCGGGCGGCGCCGTCGAAGCCGGAGAGGTGGCCGCCGGAGGGTTTCAGATACTCGTGGCAGGTGACAGCTTCGGCTACGGCTCGTCGCGCGAAACCGCGCCCTTTGCTCTGCGTGAGGCTGGCATTCGTCTGATCCTCGTGAGAAGCGTGGAGAAGATCTTCCTTCAGAACTGCCAAAACTTGGGCGTCTACGTTTCCACGGACTTCGGGCTCTTGCCTCGTTTGCTGGCAGGGGAGGCGCTGGCCGTGGAGGAGCTTGCTGGCGACGCGAATGGCATCGCTCGCGAAGTAGTCAGGGCTGGAGGCTTGTTCGCCTACAATGCGCAGCGCCTCTTCGGGCAGCACCCAGACGTCCGGCAGCGGCACGTGCCGTCACGGAAGGCGGGCTTCGTGCCTAGACCGATGACGCTCGTTGAAAAAATTATCGCGAGCCGGGTGATGAACCACGATGGCAGCGTCGGGGTTCCCGCGGTGGCGCCGGGCGAGTCCCATTTCATCCGCGCCGATCTGCGTTTCTCCCACGACTACGTAACCGCCATGGCGGACGCGCTATTTCGCGCCGGTCTCGGGGAGGACGCCAAAGTTTCGGATCCCGACAGCTTGGTGCTGTTTCGCGATCACCTCACGCTGCTCGGTCAAGCGCTCACGCCAAGGCACCGCGAGCTCCGGCTCTACGACCACGCGCTGGAGCTGGGTCGGGCGCAGGAACGCTTCGCAAAACGGCATGGGGTCAAGTTGTTCGACGAGGTGCAGAGCGAAACTGGACCTCGTAGCTACGGTATTTGCCACAACGTCGTCGTGGACGAGCTGGGGGTCCCCAGTAGCGTGATCGTCGGCACGGATTCCCACACCTGCACAGCAGGAGCGCTGGGAGCGTTCGCATTTGGAGTCGGCAGCACGGACATGGCCAACGCCTTTTTCACGCGTGACGTCCGCGTGAGCGTTCCCGAAAGCGTAAAGATCGAGAT
>Ga0163144_10011504_pt1 | contig 18711 bp, 20 predicted proteins | sample OliLak19BULKMAT1_FD_123175 | JGI IMG/M metagenome (GOLD analysis project Ga0163144, IMG submission 123175) | Freshwater microbial mat bacterial communities from Lake Vanda, McMurdo Dry Valleys, Antarctica - Oligotrophic Lake LV.19.BULKMAT1 | ecosystem: Environmental > Aquatic > Freshwater >... | reverse complement strand
TACCACGCTATAGGGCACAACTTTATAATTTATTCCGAACGTGCCTAAATGCTTTTCAAGAAATACGGTGTATGTTGCAGGACCACCAATGTCAGGCGGGTAGAGGCCTGTCGCGATAAGGAGTTTCATACGAGTTCGATAATAGCATGTGCGAGTGAATGCGGGTCATGACGAATGAGACTCCGCTTTATCACATCCCCTTTCACTCGTCGCACATCATCAAGCGCGACAAAATTACCCGTAATGATGGCTGTTTCGTTTCCATGATAATTATGCACCACTGGTTTTTCACCATCCTGTTCATACAAACGAACGAGGTCTTCTCGTAATGCTCCAGTATTAACAATTATGTAATCGGGCGATCGTCCCACATACGATTTAATTTCTTCAAGATACTCATATGTTCCCATCCCCTGCGTCTGCCCATTTCGCGACATAAGATTTGAAATGTAGACGAGTTTTGCATTTGTTTTTTTGAGGGCAAGAGGAATACCGTCAACAACACAATTGGCCAATATACTGGTGTAAAGATCCCCTGGGCCCAAAATAACGAGATCAGCTCGCTCAATAGCATCGAGTGATCGTTCGCTCGCGCGTGCAGACGTACTTAACCGCAATTTCTTAATCTGTGCTGCGTCGTTCACATGAGTGGCCGTATCAATTTCGTGTTCAGTGCGCGCGACTTCTCCTGAGTCGTATTCAGCTTCAAGATGGACATCATCCGCAGTTACTGGAATAACTTCACCAGATATTGCAAGCACTCTTCCCGCAGCACGAATAGCTGCCGATTCACTGCCTAAAATATCAGTGAGCGCGACTAAAAAAAGATTCCCGAGCGTATGCCCAGTTAGTCCCTCACCGCGATCAAAGCGATACAAAAAAAGTTGGCGGAGAATTTCATTTTCTTCGTCAATGTCACGAGCGAGGGCTGCAAGCGCCATACGTGCATCACCGACGGGAAGATATCCGAATTCATCTCTGAGACGCCCTGTTGACCCGCCCGAATCGGCCATGGTCACAATGGCTTTAATATCAAAGTGATCTGAATATTTTTTAAGTCCCTTCAGGAGCGTATGGGTGCCCGTTCCCCCTCCCATGACAATGATTGTTTTTTTAGCAGATTCCATCACTTCTCTATCTAACCATACGAAATTAAAAAAAGCTCTACTGTATGAAAATCGGCTTCTGCGCTATAGTTTAATGAAATGGAAAGCAAACGTGGATATTTCGTTATATCGCTCGATTTTGAGCTTTTTTGGGGTATGGCAGACAAGTATACCGTTGAGGAATACGGGGATAATGTCGTGGGCGAACGAACTGCAGTCCCCCGAATTCTAGAGCAATTTACCTCCCATTCGATTCATGCCACGTGGGCAACCGTTGGAATGCTCATGGCTCGAAACCGAGATGAACTCCTCTCACTCCTCCCGCCAAAAGATTTGCGCCCCCTCTATTCTGACATGCGCCTCTCTTCTTATTTGTACATAGAAAATACTCGCATTGGAAACAATGAAACCGAAGACGCTTACCACTATGCACCTTCTCTCGTCGCGTTAATCTTGAACACTCCGCATCAAGAATTTGCAAATCATACCTTCTCTCATTTTTATGTACTCGATGGTGATACCAATGCTCCTCATATTCTTGCACGCGATCTCGACGCGCATGCTGCCATTTCAAAAACATACGATCGAACCACGTCTTCGATCATCTTCCCCCGCAATCAAGTAAGCGGTGCAGCACTGAAAGTATGTTTTGAAAAAGGGATAACAGCATACCGTGGCAATGAGACTCATTTTCTGTATGCCCCCCGAAAGGATACTGCGCAGTCATATGTCATTCGTGGACTTCGGCTCCTTGATCACTATATAAACCTGAGTGGAAGTCATACATACTCAATTCCTCGAAGAAGTGACGGGATACCTATGAACATTCCTGCAAGTCGATTTTTACGTCCATTCATGCCGGCATTATCTTTTCTTGAACCACTCCGTATGTCGCGCATTAAACATGCTATGACTCGCGCAGCAAAACGGGGCGAAGTGTTTCACCTTTGGTGGCATCCACATAATTTTGGCATACATCAAGAAGAGAATTTTAAAAATCTTGAAACATTACTTTCTCATTTTGAATACTTAAAGAAAGAGTATGGTATGCAAAGCGTTTCCATGAAAGAAATGGCTATAATTGCTTCCTAATGAATTCCTTGAGTGACTTCGGGAAAGACACTCCGAGAGCAGCGAGAACTTTATTTACAAATTTTCCGACGATAATAATAGTCACAGAAATCGCGCTTTCAAAACGGTGCTTTTTTATCAAATCCTCACTATTCAGGCATGTACCAAAAAATGTGGATTCATTCGAAGAAACAACAAAAGCACCTGATTGTAATTTTTCAAGAATCGAAGACTCCGTAAGTTCGTGCACATCGAGAGTGACAAAAGGTGTTCCAAAATGCTCGATGCGATGAAAATCAACGCCCCCCGTCGCCAAGAGCAATTGTTTTTTTTCACGGAGTTCTTGAAGCAACCTTAATGAGCGTGTGCGCGGTACACGCTTCCCTTCATATTGTTGATTCCAAACCTCGAGCGCATCGATTTGTTCAAGGAGGCCACCATCAACAATAAAATCATTGCGAACAGGATGTGCGAGCACAACAAACTCCGCTCTCACCGACCACTCAGTGAGTTCAAGAATACTTGGCGCGTAGTTGCCTAAAAATTCACGCATGCCGATCATAAGCACATGTGCGTGGTTATGGGTCAGGCCACCCTCTTTGCCTTCGGCATGGCCTAGGCCAGCTTCTCTGGTTTCACCATTCACCTCCCTCACCTTGTCCCCCAGGGGACCCTCTCTGCCTTCGGCATTCACCTTGTATGGTACTTCAAAACCAGGAATGAAACGGAAACGATCATCCGATAGCGCATCGCATTCTTTCACAAAAGCTGCCGCTCGCTCAGGCGTGAGTTCATCCACATGTTCGGTCATACACACAAAGCGCACACCTTTTGAAATACAGAGATTACGGAGCTCTGTGAGCGTGAGCTTTGCGTCGTATGAGTACGTCGAGTGACAGTGAATTATTCCAACTACCTCCATAATCTCTGTATCATATCAATAATTTCGTAGAACGCAGGTATAGGATCAGCCAATGACCATACATCGTTTTTTGTTCCTTTTGGTGTACGGAAAAATAACCGCAGCGCTCCAAGGCGAGATGGATAAGTATATTTCCTCATTTTGTCACGCGAGAAGAATACGCGAAGCAGATGTCGAAAATCCCCTAAAAAATGCCGTGTCGTTACCCCCGCTCTCGCCTCTGTTGCCAAATTTGTGTAGTCGCCACCAGTCGCAAAAAGATAGTAGAGATAAGGCATATTAACTCCTGCTGCTACTGAAAGTGGAAGCGAACCCCAGAAACGCCCATTAATTTCCATTAGCTTTGGTGTCCGCGTGTCACTATCAACCTTAAACTCAACCATAATGGGTCCTTCCCACAAAAGTTCAGATGCTAGCTTTTTCGCATACGTAATGAGCATATCAGTCAGTGTGCCAGGTGGCGTAATTTCTTTAAGAACTGAGGCGCCTCCTGTGGGAGAAAGTGAGCGCACACGATGATGTGTGACAAGTGCCAAAGGCTTTCCTTCATGAGCAATCATTTCGACACCATACTCTTCTCCCGATACTCGATCTTGCACGAGGGGCGATTCACCGCAGGTCTCTTTCAATTGAGTATACAAAGCGACAAGTTCCTCTGTGGTGTGCACAAACTCGGCGCTTCCAAATACGCCTTTCCCCTCACGCCATGAGACACTCTTTCGAGGTTTTATTACTGCAGGATATTTGAGAGTATCGCCAAGCCGTGTGACCTCCTCAATCGTCGCTGGCATATGTGTCGTGATAGTAGGAACATTTGATACACGCGTAATTGAATACGTAGCACCTTTATCAAATGCAATTTCAACTGATTTCGATTCGGGAAAAATCAACGTCATATCGTCTTTGAGGGATTCGCGTGCATTGTAGAGTGAGAGATACGTTGCATCACTAAATGCATATACCACAGGTTTTTCTCCTATTCGAATTGCCTCAGCACATACTGCGCGCACAAAGCCTGCCTGGTCTGTGTAGGGAGAGGGATACGTAAATTGTGCCTTTGTATACCGCGAGTGGAGCGCCATGCTTGAATTCCGCACTCCACCAGTCGACACAAAAATGCCCTCATTACCGAGCGAGCGCACAGTGCAGAGTGCACTTTTGAGTTCTCCGTCTAAAACTATTGCGTTCATGTACCCAACTATACTACGTCGCCAGAGAAGTGAACATTCTCTCCATATCTGCACTTATTTTTTCCCAATTATACGTTTCTCGAACCATACGTTCAGCAGAATCTTTAATCCATTCTTTTTCTGATTTCGGCATACTAAGTATCCGTTCTATGCAAACCTGAATACTTTGCGGATCCTTAATCCCTACCATAAAACCAGTCTTACCATCGTGAAGAAAATCTGGTATTCCTCCTACCGGAGTCCCCACGACAATTTTCCTCGCTGCCATCGCTTCAAGAAACGCAGTCCCTAATCCTTCTGAAAGAGACGGTCGAATAAAAATATCTGATGATTGCATAATGAGTGGTAACTCCTTAGGATGCACAAACCCCAATCGTTTTACTCGCGCAGTAAGACCGTTCTTCTGAATTTTTGTATCTATGTCCGCTTCAAGTGAACCACCTCCACAGATAACGAAACATACCTGTGGAGGAAGAAGTACTAATGCATCAATGACATCGCTAATTCCATTTTTTGGTTCAAGGCGAGAACTTGTCACGAGAACAACGGCATCATGACCAAAACCAAATGACATACGTTTTTCTTCAACAGCGTCTCTCGAAAATGTTTGCGTGAACGCATTGATGTCTACCCCATTTGGAATGACTGCCTCGTGTGTCCCCTTGAAACCCATTGTTCTTCCCCACGTCAAAAGATACTGGGAGATTGCCTGAATACCATCTGCGGTAGTAAAAATACGATTGAACGCGGGGCGCACGTACTTCACTCGATTGTAAATATGATCAAATGAATCACCCTCTTGGAGCGTGAGGAGAAATGGGACACCCGTTTTATTTTTAATACGGACTGCGGAAAACGCGCCGTAGCTTGCCATGATTGACCACACTAAATCATAGGATTGGGTACGCATTAATTTATACGCATAATAGTGTCCAAAAAGTGCAAGTATAATGCCGTCAACACGAGGAATTCCAAATCCCAAGCGATGCATATGGACATTCTTTACTTTTTCATACCCGAGCGAACCTTTCCGTAGTTTTGCACAAATAAGATCAAACTGAATGTGGGGCAAGCGATCTGTTATATTCCCCATTGCTTGCTCTGCGCCTCCGGCGGGATAGAGGTGATCATCGGTAGAGAAAATGAGTACACGATTATTTTTCATGCGGAGTAGTTCGCTTCTTTAGCATAGAGCTATACGCAAACCGAATTTGATTTGCAAACGTGTCACCTTCACCAATCGAGCGTACGAGCGAAGCACGCTTCGAAAGGCTTATCGCTGATCGCACCTCGTGTGTGTCGTCTGCATATATTTGATCGGCGCGACCCAAAATTACACGAAGTATCAATTGTGTAAACAAAGGAATCTTTGCAATTTTTTGATCAGCAATAGTAATGAGGAGTGGAAGTTTTTTAGACGTTCGTGAAAAGAGTGCCGCAAGTGCTCCATAGCTCGCAAAAAGTGACCACATAAAAATATAGGCATGTGTTTTTTCGAGTGACCTTGCCACTCGTGCACCTAGAAAAGGAAGGAGGAATTTATCAAAAGAAGTTCCGTAACCGACACGATGAATAGTTATATTTTCAGATACCGTAGGATCAACCGTGCGCTGTTTTGAAAATACGGTCGTCACGACATCGAAGTGAACACTCGGCATTGCCCTCATGAGATCAAAGAGTGCGAGTTCAGCCTTCCCTGCGTCAGGCAAAAATGTAGTTGAGAACACAAGTACCTCCGGCTTTTTAATCTCATTATTTTGAATGGTTTGCTTTACGGTTTCTATATAGTGCGGAAGCGAATGCACAGGCGACCATCCGAGCGCTTTCGTGCGGACATTATCGACCCCTGAGTTATAGCGGTTCCCTTTACGTTCAGGCATCAATATGATTTCTCCACCAAACATCTCCGCCACCTGTAGCACTGAATATGCATCATCAGAACCAATACCAAAATTGTCCCCATCTCCTTTTTCGCCAACGAGTGCAAGTCCTTCTACGATATCTGCAACATGAGTAAAATTGCGCGATTGCGTGCCTGGACTCACGACCATGAGCGGCTGTCCTTGCTTCGTAAGCTCAGAAAAAATCCGAATAAGTGTTCCAAATGGACCTGACATTTCACGAGGTCCATAGACATTATAAAAATATGTAATCGCAAACGGTAGGCTAAACCACTCTGCATAATTTTTTACGAGTTCCGTATTCGTCGCTTTTGTCCATGCATACGGACTTTGATTTCTCCCTTCACCCGCATCAGCAAATTTAGTCGAAGACCCTGCGTATATAAGTTTGCATCCAGTTCGTCGCCAAAATTCAAGCACGGCAAAGGTGCCTAGCTTGTTGAGATCCCATACTACTTCAATATCTTCAAAACTCTTTTCAGTACGTGCATATTCACCAAGATGATAAATGATGTCCGGTGTTTCAGGAACAAGCTCTGCAATGTCTTTCGTGTGCCCTGTGCGATACTCAACACCTTCTACATGGTTTGCGGGTGAGCCCGTAAAATAATTATCGAGCGAAATCACTCGATGTCCGTCTTTTACAAGCCGTTCTGAGAGGTGCGAGCCAACAAAACCCGCACCCCCGGTAACCAAAATAAGCTTCTTTCCTTCATGCATACGTGTCGCCATAGTACTCTAAAACTCCTTTGGAGGCGATTTTGTTATGAAAGGTCGGAATTACTTTTCCGGGTGTACAACGCAAGAATACTCAAGAGGAGAACGACGACAAGACCAATATATGGCAGCTTATTCCCGAGCAGGGACGGAGCATCTATAGACGCGCCAGCTGCCTCGGCAACATTGTAAAGCGGAATTGTAGGGGGGAGATTAGAAAGGATGGGAGAGGTCGATGCAGCAGCGGTACTTGAAGCATGTACATCTCGTTCAGCTGTTTTTTGAATTGCTGGTTTTGAGGCACGTAAGGAAGCAGTAGTTTTTGGAGGAACCAAGGATGGTACAGGAGAAGAAACTTGGGTGATTTTTGAATACGTAAATGATTCTGACGCGACCATTTCCTTTTCCCCATCATAGAGCGCAACCATCGATTGCACTAACCCTTCTACGCGATCTCGATGAATGGTAAGCGACTTCCCACTCAGCAAGAGTGAGTGTTGGGGAAAGGTGAGTGTCTTTCCTCCCTTGAGCACATATCCTGAGAGATCTATAGCATGTGAAGCAGTATTGGTGAGCACAATGTCATTTTGTGGAGTTCGTGAAAGAGTTACCGTAACAGGTAAAACAGTAATTACTTTTTGTATCACCGTATCATGTCGCGCATACACTCCTCGTAACACCACAACATATTCACCAGGATATTGAAACGTATGCGTTGTTGTTTTTCCTTCACTCGTATATGCATCGCCAAAATTCCACGAATATACGAGTGAGTCCGTGATATGTTTTCCAATACCACTTGGGAGAGCAGTAAGCGTGACCGGTGCATTTACATACGCAATTTCATTCGCTTCAATATCAAGACGAAGTTCTGTTTGTGGCATGGTAAGCGAAATACTTACCCCATCGCCATTTTTTTGCCATGAAGTACTTGTACCCTTGACTGTTCCATTCGTGGATTCATTTTCTTCTTCCTCGTCAGTAGTATCTGTATTGGTATTGCTTCCATGCTCCACATTTGGTGCTCCCGGTGTGGGAGTTCCCGTAACCCATCCGGTCATTGTCCCCTGTGCGGTTTCCTTCGTTGTATTATCTCCCCCTATGTTCGCCCAATTTTCTCCTCCGACCGCCCGATCCTCGGTCGTGCCATCTGCACGTTTGAGAGTGAGTGTTCTCCCATCATTCGCAAGCGCCCCGGTATAAATTTGAAACGCCGTTATAGAAGGTACGGTGCTGTCATCTGTCCGCTCAAGAAGCACGATGGTTCGTCCGGGGATTGTGCCACTGAGTGTGATGTCGAGTGACACACCATCACTTATCGTCCACCCATCTACGTTTACTCCTCCAGAATCGTGATTATAGAGTTCAATCCATTCATCATTTGCATTCTCGGCTGTGCCCATCCATGCTATTTCACTAAAAATGACAGCGGCTCGACTTGTAATAGGACTTGCGATAAAAAGCAAAACTATAAGTATTCGAAACATATTAGTAGGGTGGTTTATCACTTGTTGTAATCCTCATCATGCGTTCCAACTCCCGCGGGGATGGTGGAGTCGCAAGATTTTCATTGGATACAGCGTGAGGTTGCGGTGAGGGCGTTCTAGGGGAGGCTTTTTCGAGAGGCGTAATTTCTTTTATATGTTCAGGTACTTGAGGAACAGTTGCGGACTTCAAAGTGGGCGTGTCTTCCGTAACCGTATTCAACACAGCGCGTAACGCATTACGCGAATCGTCATTTTTTGAAACAGTCCCTTCCCCCTTTGGGGCTGGATTCGTAACCTGAGGTGATGTTTTATTTTGATCTTCAGTAACTATTTTTTTTAGTATTGATCGTAGGTCATCGGCGTTTTCCGTTTTCTTTTTCGTATCATCTTCGCGAGTTGGTCGAGATGTTGAATTTTGATCGACGCGATGCGGTGAGGGAGATGGTGGTTGTTGGTAGGGCCGTCTTGGTTGCTCACGACGATCTTCATTCCGTGAACGACGATCAAATGATCCCTGAGGTGCTCGTGTTTCAGTTAGACCTTCCTTTTTTTGCTCACGCACAAATGGCTGAGGGCGAGTCTGTGGATTCGAAGGTGCGGGTGAAGAAATTTCCAAAGGTGAAGAAGGTACTTCTACTTTCCGTAACGGTTTTTCAATAACTATCGGCTCATGAAATTTGCTTATATCAACTTCAACATCAGCGCGCGGCCGAGCATACTGTTCTCGACTTGCAGCAATCACCATATCGCGATATGAGATCGGCTGCGACTGAATCGGCGGGAGTGTCGTTGCTGAAAATGGCTGGGATCCAATACCGTCAATCATGAGTGTGAGATAGACTTGCGCAAAACCAAGGTTCACAATGTCTGTTGCGAGAAACTGAGGAGTAAAAATAGTTTCGAGAACTTCGGCATCAAACGGACCAACCCGGAATGAAATAATCGTCCCCACGTTACCGAATACCGCGTTGCGAACATCCTCCTCCATTTGCTCAATGTATTGGTGGGCAATCGTGAGGTTAAGGTGATACTTTCGAGCCTCGGAAAGGATGTTGGCGAAGGTGGCATTTGCAAATGATTGAAATTCGTCTACATAAAAATAAAAGTTGGGTGTCTCCCGCATCCTTTCAAGACTCAAATCTGCACGACTCATCGCCGCAAGGTAAATACGTGTCGTGAGCATTGATCCGAGAAGGTTTGCATTCGTTTCTCCGATGAGTCCTTTTGAGAGGTTCATGATAATAATCTTTCGATTATCCATCATTTCTCGAATATCAAAACTCGACTTCGGTTGTCCAATGATGTTGCGAATAATCGGGTTCGCCGTAAACTGTCCAATCTTGTTTTTGATTGCATCTCCCGCTTCCTGCATGTATCGCTCATTATATTTTGCAAACTCATCTACCCAGAACGCTCGCACACCTGGATCTTTCACATTGTCGACAACTTTTTTTCTGTACTCTTTGTCAGAGAGCATACGGTTTACACCAATGAGAGTTGAATCAGGATATTCGAGAAGTGCGAGGAGTGTATTCGAAAGAATGTATTCCATACGCGCGCTCCAAGCATCAACCCAAATTTTCTTGAAGACAGACATAAGCCCTGAAACAACAAGATGGCGCTTGTCAGGGCCAATATCTTCCATGATATTAAATGACACGGGGTGCGATGCATCAGCGGGTGCAAAATAGAGAACATCCTTAATACGATGTTCAGGAATATAATTGAGGAGCGTTTCTGCAGCTGAACCGTGTGGGTCAATGAACGCCATTCCTTCTCCGTTTTGGATGTCCTGTACTGCCATGTTTTCAAGGAGGGTCGACTTTCCCATGCCCGTCTTTCCAATGACGTACACATGGCGTTGACGGTCTTTCGCCTTAATACCAAACGCCACGTTTTTACCACGCGCATCGGTGCGACCAAAAAACGTGATCTTATCAGGATCAAATTGCATGTTGAAATTATAGCAGAGAAAAGCCCCAACACCCTTTGGGTGTTGGGGCTTTTCTCTCATGTGTTACTGAATAGGAGTAGTTTCGAGTGCACCGCGCGTATAAATATTTGAAGGTGCCCAAATCATCCATGAATCGACTCCTGCATCGTAACTTGCTTGTATCTGTGCTCGCACATCAGCAGCATCATAATCGCCTCCGTAATCAAAATCTTGAATCCACGTACGGAGGCGGTCACCAGTGAATGCCGGCTTCACGTAGAGAGCTGGTGTCGAAGTTCCAATCCGCTCATGCGCGAAGCCGGCCACCGTCGTCGTTGTAGCGAGCATACGTTTCACTCCCGAACTCATCGCATAATGCACAATCTTGTACGGATAGTCATTTGGATTTCCAAGACCTAAGAATGTCTTTGGGTAATGTGACGGATATACCATTGGAGCAATAAAATCAAAGTACGGTGCGGCTCGCTCCTGCACCTGCCCAATCGAAAGATCGTCGGTATTCGTGGTGGTCATTCCAAAAAGATCAGCTGAAGTATAAGGAGTTGAAGAGGCGCGACCGGTATTTTCATGCCGCATTGCAATAAAATATGACTCGTCATCAAGCTTCTCATTTAAATATTTGAAAAATGCCTCAAGGTTTGCCTGCTTATCAGCACCATACTCGCTCTTCATGCTATTTGGAAACGCGATATCCTTCATGTTTCCATCAGACGGATAGCGCACATAATCAAAATTGAGTTCATCAAAACCAATATTGTATGCATTTACCGATAGCTCAAGTACATGGTCCCAATATGGTTTTGAAGCTACATCAATAAACGAAAGTCCTTTCCCGTCACGCCAGACTGAACCATCTGAAGACTTCAGGACCGCGAGATCAGGATGAAGCGGAGCATAAAACGGATCTTGAAAAACGGTAATACGACCAATCACAAAAATATCTTTCGCATGGAGTGACGCAATAAATTCTTTCATGTCACTCGTACCACACCGCGCATTCGCCCACGCTGACTGCCACGCAGGCGAAACAGGAGGAAAAGAAATTGTGCCCGAATAATCTTTAATATCGATAATAACCGCATTGATTTCAGTTTCATCGATAAGTGCGACGAGGCGTTTCCTAAAATCTGTTGTACCTGCAACACATGAAGTCATGTAGATTGCTTTCACTGCATCAGGAAGAGGCACGTGCGTTACCACCTCACGAGTATCCACTGGAGGAGTCACTTCCGGCATTTCTTCTTTTTCGTTCAGTGGTGATCGTGAGCGACTTTCGGCTGAGGTGTATGTCGTTGCTCCAAGTTTTGGCAAAAGTGTTTGTGAAACAATGAGAGAACCTGTGACGAGTACTCCGATAATTACACCGTATTTAAAATACATAGCCATTACTCATTTAGTGGCACTTCGCTCAATATATCGGTCTGCCGGCGCTCAAAAGTTTGTCGCCGCTCGACAAACGCTTCACTACGATGCTCTCCGCTTTCGTGCATAATCGAACGAAGGAACGCTGCCCGCCTGAGCTTATACCCAAGAAACATGAGGACAATGCCGCACCCAATAAAAATCCACTCTTTCCACTGATCGGTAATACCGAGGAAGGAAGTAAAAAAAACTAAAAAACCGACGAGGAAAACAAATGATTCACGTGACATAGCGTTAGTATAACGCACATCCTTAGAGTAGGCGAAAACTGTGGAAAACTATACGTTTTCGACCATCACCACAAATTCCCCGCGAACGTGGTCGGGGTGATTGATGAAATACTGAAGGACTTCTTCAGGCGTACCCGCTACAACTTCTTCAAAGATTTTTGTGAGTTCTCGGGCGATTATAACGTGCGTGGTTTCAGGAAGTTCTGATTTAAGAGACTCAAGCGTCTTCATAATACGGTGGGGTGCTTCGTAGAAAATGACAGGAATTTGATAGGCAGGCAAACTTTTGAAAAAAGTTTGCCTGCCTTTCTTCTGCGGTACAAATCCGAGAAATACAAAACTATTTCCACTGATACCTGAAATTGAAAATGCTGCGGTGAGCGCGGATGGGCCAGGGATCGCGTCAATACGCGCGCCCGCTTTGCGGGCGCGCGCTACAAGAAGCACTCCCGGATCACTTATGCCTGGAGTGCCTGCGTCGGAAACAAGTGCAATATGCTTCCCTTCCTCAAGGTCGTTTAGAATTCCTTCGTGCACACGTTCACTCGCATGTGCGTCATAGTGACGGGTCTTCGTACTAATTCCATGATGCTTCAAGAGATTTCCGGTCACACGCGTATCTTCGCAGAGTACATAGTCCGCTTCCCTGAGTACACGAAGTGCCCGAAGTGTGATGTCTTCGAGATTACCTATCGGTGTTGCGACGATTGAGAGTGTCCCATTCATGATACGAGTTGTGTGGCAACCTGGGTAATATCCCCCGCTCCCATTACGAGAACAAGGTCATTTGGACCAAGTGACTTTTTAAGTTCTATAACTACTTCATCGAAGGTATCGAGTACTTCTGCATCATCACCGCGCTCACGGACTGCCTCTGCCAATTTTGAATGCGACACGCCGCTCTCGTTTACTTCTCGAGCTGCATATATCGGAAGTACGATAACACGATCGGGGAGCGAAAGTGCCTCAACAAAATCATTAAAAAGTGTATGCGTCCGCGAATACATATGTGCCTGAAACACGAGTGTGAGCTTTCTGTCAGGGTAAAGCTCACGGGCACCTTGAAGTGTTGCTTTTATTTCAGTCGGGTGATGCCCATAATCGTCATAGACTTTTGCGCCGTTCACTTCTCCCTTGTATTCAAATCTACGCCACGTGCCTTTGAATTGTTCGAGAGCAGTCTGTGAAACTTCAGACGAAATTCCAACAAAGTCCGCGGCGGCTCTGGCCGCGGCGGCATTGAGTTGATTGTGCATTCCGGGCATGGTGAGCGAGAGTGTAGGATCAAAGTATTTTCCATAATCAATCAGCTTCACAGTGACACTCTCAAGAATTGGCGCAATGTTTTCTCCGCTAAAATTAACGATAAGTGCACCGCCTTCTCGTATTCTGAGAGCAAGTTCACGAAATGCCTGTTGTACTTCACCGAGATCTTTGTAGTAATCGACATGCTCGTGCTCAATGTTTGTGACGACGAGGACATCGGGTTCAAGACTCATGAAATCGCGCCTATATTCGCACGCTTCCACTATAAAATATTTACTCTTCCCCGCACGATAGTTGCTTTTTGTCTTAGCTCGAAGTGAACCTACGATTGCAGAGGGGTCGAGTCCGGCTTCCTCAAAAATATCAATGAGCATTGCAGTCGTAGTCGTTTTTCCGTGACTTCCCGCAATCGCAATAAGAAAGTATTCGTTCGCCACCATTCCAAGCGCATCAAAATAATTAATGGTCTCTATCCCCTTCTCACGAGCCGCAAGAAGTTCCTCTTGATCTTTCGGTATTGCTTCGGTATACACGACAAGATCAATGTCGTCAGTAATATTCGATGAAATTTGTGCAGGGAAAAAATTGATTCCTTCAACTTCAAGCGCCTTCGTAATGTCTGAAGGCGCACGGTCGGATCCACTCACCACTTTCTTTTCGTTCAAAAACAATCGTGCGAGCCCCGACATACCTATGCCGCCAATGCCAATAAAATGGGCTTTTTTAATGTCACTCAGTTTCATAAGAATTGATTTTCTCCACAAACTGGTCATTGCGATCATACTCATTCTTGAACATACCAAAAGAAGCAAAACCAGGGGAAAAGAGAAGTACGTCTCCGGGCTCGCCATGGGCGAGCCCGGTCTCCACCGCCTCTTTGAGCGTCGAGGTCGTATTCCAATTAACTGGGATTTCTTCCCCCTGCGCGCGCATGAGGGCATCCGTTCCCGTACCAGGTAACAACACAATGTTTTTGCAATGTTCTTCAAGAATTGAAAGGAGTGGAGTTGGATCAACTTCTTTATACGCACCACCTGCAATTAAAATAATATTCTTCCCGTTTGCTACAGCCTTAATTCCTGCAATCGTCGCCTGTGGTGTCGTCGCGTTATTGTCGTTGTAAATTTTTATTCCGTTTACCTCTCTCAAATACTGGAGACGCCCTTCCACTCCAGTGAACGATGCAAGTCCGGTGAGTGCATCTTCTTCGGTAAGACCACTCGCTTTGAGCGCCTCGAAGGCGAGCGCAGCATTCAGACGATTATGTTCTCCGGGGACACGGAGTAGTAGTTCTTCCGGAAGGGTCGACTCATCGACCAAAACCACTTCTTGTCCGAGCGTTATGCCTTTTCCTTTTGCAAATGCCCGAGCACGCTCAAATACCTGAGGCGTTGTTATCAATACCGCCGACTCTTTTTGATGCAAAAAAATCTGTGCTTTGTCAGCAAAATAAGTTTCCATTGCTTCTTCTTTCGACAAGTCTCCTTTCGTATAATAATTCATATGGTCTTCCATGAAATTTGTGAACACAGCAACATCTGGACTGATACCTGCCCAACCGAACCCTTGGAGTTGCCATGAATCAATTTCCATCACTGCGAGAGAATCTTCGCTTACTTCCTTGAGAAGCTGGAGATTTGAAACACCACGGACATTTCCACCAAGTATGATCCTCTCCCCAGTCACTTCTCCAAGCGTATGATGAATCATATGAGTCACGGTCGACTTCCCGCGTGTGCCGGTAATGCCAATAACGGGGATTCCAGAAAGCTCTGCAAACAGTGCTGCACTCTGTACTACGCGCGCACCCGAGGTGCGCGCGTGCAATACATACGGCGAATCAAGTGGGACACCTGCTGCGACAAGTACCATGTCGCGACCTTCGAAATCCTCTAACCGATGTTCCCCGAGCACGTACGAAATGTTTTTGAAACTGTGGAGTTGTTCTAAAGAATCATTGAGCTGCTCCTTTGATTTTAAGTCCGTCACAATGAGCTGTGCTCCACACTCAGCCAAGAATGCAACGTCTCCTACCCCACGCCCAAGGAGCCCCAGTCCTAAAACAGTAATTTTTTTTTCTTCAAAAAACGTCCGGTATTCCTTCATAATAAACGCATAATACCACGATTTTTGAACGAAATACGGCCGCGACAAAGTCGCGGCCGTAAGGCAAATAAAACGAAACAATTTATTTGGCAGCTTTAAAGAAACTTCGATCAAAGAGCTTACCGGGATGTTCTCGCAACCGAAGAGGTCCACCCGAATCTTCCTCAACAAAAAATGTGAGTCCATCTTTAATTCGAGTAATTCTCGTGCCTTTCATGTAGCGATTTCCCATGATTCTCGGATTTGCTTGACGCAAAATTGCTTCACTTCTCGATTTGGACATAATGAACCTCTCTTGTGTGAATCTAGATTCACAATAACAAAACATATAGAAAACACAATTTCTACCTTAGCCACTCTCCCCACTCACACAACTAAGTCCATTCTATTTTTGATATGCTAGAAGATATATGAAATACACACTTGAGTCATACAGGGTATTCCCCTTTGTCGCATGGGCACTTGTTATTGGTTTTGCGTTCTTTACGTACATGCTCACCGTTCGCCTTCAAGAGAATCTTGGAGATGTTGATACTAGTCTCGAAGATATTGAAATGCGTCTTGAACGTCTTGAACAAAAAGAAACTATAGTACCGTAATACCCTTGCGTGTACGTTCTAGGATTTGAAGTCTAAACTTCAGTACGGGTTACTGGCATTTTCTTCATACACTAAGAAGTTGCTAATGACTTTCTTAAACTGTTTTAGCTTAAGTCTGTTCGAGTAAAGTACGAATACTGCGAGTACTGCAAAACTTTTTGATATTTTGTGGTTTGCACAATTTGTGCGCGCTCTAGGATTTGAACCTAGGACCGTTCGAGTATCAGTCGAATGCTCTACCAACTGAGCTAAGCGCGCGCAAATTAAACAAACAAAATATCAAAAAGTGTTCTGTCCCTGCAACAAATCCGTCGAATTTCTACCAACCCTATCATCTCATAAATATCGATGATTTCCTCCTTGCTTCGGAACCGGGAGAAAAGCAAAACTGTTTGCTTTTCTCAGCTCGCGCGCACTGGGGACGGGACTAATTAGAAGTCACACGATACTACCAAATACAGAGCATTTGAGCAATGAATCTTTAGAATTGTCTTGATTGTGAAGAGTATATACGGTAGTGTAGTAATTCGGCTCAACACACAAAGGAGAGTGCCGATGACGCTGTATGGACAAGGACGAGGTGGTGCGTTTATTGTTGGCACACCAGGCATGAAAGCGCTTCTCGCTGCTCGACCCCGAGAACAAAAAGGCGCAGCCCCACAAGAACCAACCCCGGCCGAACGTCGGGAAAAAGAAAGTCAGCTTCGCAACAGACGAATGAGCAAAACCGCGAAGGGAAAGAATACCTACCAACCGAACAAGTAGGAAATGAAACACCAGCCGATGCGCATGCGCATCGGCTTTTACTATTCAAATATTAAAAAAGGCCGGTCGCGCGCTCGAAGGAATCGAGTTGCGGCCGGCCTTCTGGACTAGCTCTACATTAGCGGGGCAAATATGCCCATGCGGTCATGCTCGCGAGAAGCGCAGCTGTGAGCCACCACCACGCCTGTCCTTTCGGACGGAAGAACCAACAAACATCACACAGCACTCTGTGAGCGTGCCGAACTGCTCCCGCTTCGAGCAGGCAGAGCTCAACCTCAACCTCGCCGATCCACAGCTTTGCAAGGTCGACAATGTCCCACTTCTCATTATCGAGCTCCCCCGTAGTCGCTGCGATATGCCTGTACAACCCAGCTTCCCCCTGCGATACATTTAAATTCATCAGGTTCTCCACTAGTACGCGTTGACGTACTTTCCATATATAATTATATCATATTATTTAATATTGTCAATTGGAAAACTCTCAGTCTTGACTGTAGGGGTACGGTACAATATTGCTATGAATATTCAAGAATTTCTTACTAATATCCTCGTATTTTTCAATACAACTCTCCTCCCCGCCATTATTGCTTTCGCTGGTTTTTTCTTTCTTGTAAATGTTTTGCGGTACTTCATCATTGGTGGTGCAAATGAAGAAAGCCAACAAAAGGCACGCACCCTTGCAACATGGGGTATTGCAGCACTTGTGTTCATTGTGAGTCTGTGGGGAATAGTAAACCTCCTCGTTTCAGGATTTGGGTTCACTGGTGCATTCAGCAGAACTCCTGATTACCTTTGTGAAAAAAGTTGGAACGGCTGTGTAAAAGGACAAAACTAGTTTCTTATTTTTTCAACTTTTCGCAGAGTTAGTGATGCTGCACTTCCACTGGAAGTTGGTGATCATCTAAAAATTTTGTAAGGATAGGAAGTTGTTCTTTCATAATTTCTCCGTACGCGTCATTTTGATGCACAGAACTCAATGCTTTTAATTTTTCAACAACGTCTGTTATTTCTAAGACAAGGGGTACTAATCTTGTTTGCTTCCATTCTTCATCTTTATCCAATCCTTCTGCAACAACGCTAACTACTTCAAATTCGAGTTCCCCTGCTTTACTAAAAACTTCTGCCTCATCTTCTGGCATTTCTTGGAGTGTTTTATACAGTTTTTCTACAGGACTTTCAGGAATATTTTCATCTTTTAAAGTTTCATCCTTTTCAATTGGGGTTTTATTAAAACGTTCAAATTCATTCATAGTATGAATTGTCGCACGCATTGAGGAGGGCGCAAGCACTCGAGGTGCACGAAAAACCCGCGGCCTTCTGGGTCGCGGGTTTTTCGTTATTGTAAAAAATACATAGGTTACGTCACCATCATGCCAAATTTAGCATCTTCCACTCTATTTTGTCTTACTTGGACCCCGTCTTTCCGAGGTGTATAGATAGCATCTTGTAAGGTTAGCTATCATTCCTTATTTTGTGCTCAATTGAGGCACAAAATGTCGACCAATTAGCACATATTGTAGAGTTACCCCATACAACAATGCGTTATCCAATTGGAATTATTCCACGACCAGCTTCCGCTAGCCGTGCCTTGTTACGACTTACTCCCTGTCATCGAACTTACCGTAGGACCACGCGAGGTGGCACTTCGGGCACTTCCGACTCCCTTGAGTTGACGGGCGGTGAGTACAAGGCTCGGGAACGTATTCACCGCGGCGATGCTGATCCGCGATTACTAGCGATTCCGACTTCATGAGGTCGAGTTGCAGACCTCAATCCGAATTGAGAGTAGTTTTATAAAGATTTGCTCCACCTTACGGTCTTGCGTCTTGTTGTACTACCCATTGTATCACGAGTGCAGCCCAAGGCATCTAGGGACATGCTGACCTGGCGTCATCCTCACCTTCCTCTCCCGTGAGGGAGCAGTCTCGCCTGACACTTGTAACAGGCAACGAGGGTTGCGTTCGTTTCCCCACTT
>Ga0163144_10011503_pt1 | contig 18712 bp, 16 predicted proteins | sample OliLak19BULKMAT1_FD_123175 | JGI IMG/M metagenome (GOLD analysis project Ga0163144, IMG submission 123175) | Freshwater microbial mat bacterial communities from Lake Vanda, McMurdo Dry Valleys, Antarctica - Oligotrophic Lake LV.19.BULKMAT1 | ecosystem: Environmental > Aquatic > Freshwater >... | reverse complement strand
CTGCCCGTCTGCCCGAGGTTCGCATGGCGACGCTCGTCTCTCCGGAATCACGCACTGCCGCTGCGCCGGCGCCACCTGGGCGCGCCTTTCCCGCCTCCACAGACAGACCCTGGGGACGACCGCGTGGGACGCGACATGCGATTGGGCACCGCGAACGCACACCACAATTCGCCATCGACACGCGCGACACCGCGCCGGACCTGTTCGTGGACATGGCCGCGACGGATTGGTCGGCGCTCTCGTGGAAGCAGGTGGGCCGACCCTATCGCACGGAGAAGTGGTCGCAGGCGAGACGCGACTACGAGACCTCGCATCAGCGTCCACTGCCGATCATCGACGGCTGGCGGTTGTTCAATACGGCGTTCCACCAGTTCTTCCTCACCGATGTTCCGGAGGCACAGGCGCAGGCGCGCGCGCAACTGAGCGACGCGATGTCGCGCGTGGACTTTCATGACGCACAGGAGGCGCTCGAAGACATCGTGCGTCTCGCGATCTGGAACAAGATCATGCACGTGGAAGACGCGGTCTGGGACCCGCGTGGGAAACGCGCACTCTTTGCCGGCCTGGACGTGAAGAAGCCGCGGATTCTCTTTCTGGGCGCGGCAGATGGATACGAAGCGATGCAGATCGCGGCGATGTACCCGGGTGGAGAGATCGTCCTCGTGGACTACGACGAGTTCTGCGCCACCGATCGCTTCGGCAAGTTTCCGCTCGACTACCCGTTCCTCGGCGTTGATCCGTCGACCGGACACAAGCGCGTGTGGTACCGCGATGAGATGCCGATCAACTTCGAAGTCGCCGACATTCGCGATCTCCGCTACGGACGCGAGTTCGATGTGGTGGTGAGTATCGGACTGCTCGAGCACTTCCCGGACTCACACAAGGCGGAATGCATCGAGATGCATCGACGCTTTCTCAAACCGGGTGGCTACGTCGTGATGACGACCCCGCGCAATCAGCTCAAGACCCGCGTGTACTACAACATCATGGCCGACTTCATGAATCACGGGTACCGCGAACTCATGGACATGCGCCAGATGGGTCTCTACTGCTACGAGAACGGACTCGACATCCTGCGCGCGGGGGTGATCAAGGCGCACAATGGACTGATCATGAAGCTGCGGTAGCGACGGGCTCCCGGCGCTGCGGGTGGTCCGCCACCAGACTCCACTCGCGCCGACCACGCTCGACGCGCGTCTGCCAGGAGCGATAGGACTGACGCAGCAGTGAGCGCGGCAGCGACCCGCGCTCGCGCAACAGTCCCTCGATCACATGCACCCCGCCGAACACGGTACGAGCCTGCAGCGTCGCGATCAGCGACGCGGCTTCACGATCGGAGAGGTCGGCACACGCCGCTGGCGAGAAAACCACCGCCGCAAAGATCTCGGATTCACGTAGCGTTTCATGACGATCGATCACGCGCAGCAGCGCCTCGTGGCCACCCTCCGCGACACGCCTGACGATCGCCTCGCGCTCGATCGGATCCGGCTCGATCACCACGACGCGGTTGCCGCGAGCGAACACGCCATCCCAGATGTCTGCGGCGCGAGGTTGCAACAGCAACACGGCCACATCCAACGATGCACGCGATGGCAGCCGCAGCAGGAGCTGCTCCACACGGCGCATCACGTTGCGCGTGCGCCCCGCCGTTGCCGCCGCCGAACGCTCCCAGAGGCGGAACGACGGCAATGCCATTCGCTCCGCGATGATATCGTCCACTTCGTAGGCGAGCGTCAGCTCGCCAAGCGCAAACTCGCCGCGTGCGTGCATGCGCCCGCGCGCCAGCTCGGCGATGCGCATGAGCGTGCGATACGGCACCACCTGCTTGTAGTACTCGACTTCGCGCGCGCGGAACGCGTCGTAGCGTTGGCGTAGTGCGTCGCTGGTGGACGACGAATCGCGTAGCACGAGAAAGGACCGATGTGAGGACGACGCGCGCGCCAGACTGCCAGTTCAGTCGAGCGAGGAGCCGGGTGCGCGACTGCGGTCGGTGGCATGTTCACGCACCGATTCCATGATACGCGCCATGTCCGCTTCGTAACGGGAGCGTTCGTCGGATGTCCACAGATCGACATTCGACGCCGCGCGAATGGAGGCGAGCATCTCGTCGACAAGTTCACGGAGACGCGGGTTGCTGCGGCGTTCGTTGCCGCCGTACGGGGAGTTGTGTTCCATTTGAGTCATGGTTGCAATGTCCTTCCCACCATCGGTGAGGTCAAGACGGGCGCGGCGGCGTGACGGGGGCGTCGTCGTGAAGCATACGCACCGCCGGGGTGTCCATATCGTCGAACTGACCGCTCCGAGCGGACCAGACGAAGGCAAAGACGGCGGCACCGACAATGACGAGCGCGAGCGGCAGCACCAGATAGATAACGCTCATGCGACTCGCTCCAGGCGCGTGGTGTTCACAGATGAGTGACCGGATGTGCGTCCGGATGTGTGACGACCTGACCTGGGAAATGTATGGCTGTACCACGAGCCGAGCACGACGGTGATCGAACTCGTCGGCATGAGGATTGCCGCGATGAGCGGAGACAGCATCCCAACCGCCGCAAGTCCCGCGCCGATGAGGTTGTAGCCGATGGAGAAGGCAATGTTGCGACGAATCACGCGCATCGTACGTTCGGCGCCATCGATGAGCTCGACCAACGCGCCAAGGCCGGGCCGCGTGAGGTAAACGTCGGCGGTCGCGAGACAGGCTTCGGCGCCACCGTGCACCCCCACGCCGACACTTGCTGCAGCGATTGCGGCCGCATCGTTCACACCGTCACCCACCATAACCACCGTCCCCGCACGCTTGAGTCGCTCGACGTAGGCGAGCTTGTCCTCGGGTGACGCGGCGCCGATGATCTGATCGTCGCGAAAGCCGAGTGATGCGCCGACCGACGCCACGACGTCGATGGCATCGCCACTGAGCATGATGGTGCGCCATCCACGGAGTCGCAGCGTGTCCAGGGACTGCAGCGCGTCTTCACGCACACGATCACCAAGCCCGGCCGCGGCAAGCAGCACGCCGTCCACCGCGACGTAGACCGGCGTCAGAGTGCGATCGATCGCGTCGATCTTGGCCGCCAGTATCGGATCACTGGAGCGTTCGTCGCGATGCTGATCAAGTCCGGCGCGGACGAAAGTTGGCGAACCAACGCGCACGACGTGACCGTCCGCCGTGCCGACCATACCGCCGCCCGCCGTGTGTACAACATCGCTCACCGGCACCCGCGGCAAGCCGGTCCACGCGCGACGAAATCCGTCAGCCAGGGGATGCGACGACCCGTCTTCGAGTGACAGCACCAAGGGCTGCACCCACGTCGGACCAACCCAGCTCACCAACGCCGACCGCCCTTCGGTGATCGTGCCGGTCTTGTCGAGGACCAGCGTGCCAGGCTTGGCCAACAGCTCGAGCGCGTCGCCACCTTTGATGAGCATTCCGCGACCGGCCGCACGACCAACGGCCACCGTGATGGCCAACGGCGTCGCCAATGCGAGCGCGCACGGACAGGTGACGATGAGCAGCGCGATCGCATTGTCGAGTGCCTGCTCCGGCGCGATGCGCAACGTGATCGCGTACACGAGCAGCGCTGCGACGAGCACCGCCGCGACGAAAATCCCAGCCATGCGATTGGCGAGCTGCACCACGGGCGCCCGACGACGTGCACTCTCTTCCACTTGGCGCAACAACTTGGCAATACGACTCGACTCGCCCGCCGCGCTGACGCGCACCAGCAGCGGCGACTCGACGTTGAGTGTCCCCGCGAAAACCGCGGACCCCTCATCGACCGACACGGGGCGCGACTCACCGGTGAGTAGCGCGGCATTGATGGCGGAGCGACCATCGATCACCACACCGTCGGCAGCGATGCTTTCGCCAGCGCGCACGTCGAGCACCATGCCGGGCAACAGCGCAGCGGTGGGCAGCTCGTGACGCGCGCCGTTCTCCAGCACACGCGCCGAGGAGGGCGCCACGGCGTGCAACAGCTCCGCCGCGTCCGCCGCCATGCGCTGGCCGCGCTGCTGCAGGAATCGACCGACGAGCAAGGCAAAGATCAACACTGCGAGCCCGTCGAAGTACACCGGACCCTGATCGGTGATGGTGTTGATGGCACCGCGAATGAGACCGGCCGCCAGTGCGATGGCGATCGGCAAGTCCATGTGCAGCGAACGCGTGCGCAGCGCGGCCCACGCACCAGTGAAGAAGACACGACCGGGCCAGATGAACGCCGGCACGATCACGGCAAAGCTCACCCAACGGAAGAAGCGCGTGAACTGCGCCTCCATACCGTTCACTTCACCCGCGTACAACGCCAACGTAGCGAGCATCACGTTGATGGCGATCGCGCCGGCAATTCCGATGCGCACCAGCATCGCGCGATCTTCCTTTCGACGCATGGCATCGCGCGCCACACCCCGAAACGGATGCGGTGGATAGCCCAACGCATCGAGCGATCGTGCAATCTCGGACAGCGGAACAGCGGTCAGATCCCACTCGACCACGGCCAGCGAACGACGCACATCCAATTCGGCGCGCGCGACACCGGGAACCAGCAACGGCATCCGCTCCACCAGCCAAACGCACGACGAGCAATGCACACGCTCGAGATACAACTCGGTGCGCGACAAGCCGTCGGCCGCCGTGCTCACGTAGAGCGCCGCGAACGACGGATGGTCGAACTCCTCGTAACCGCGACCCGACGCACGCACCGGCGATTCGCGACGTTCGGCGAAGCCGTAGTACTGCCCGAGGCCGTGTGACTGCAGGATGCCGTATGCGGTGTGACAGCCTGCACAGCAGAAGTTGAGGCTGCTCGTTGAGTCGACCAGTCCTTCCGGTACGGGCAGCCCGCAGTGCGCGCAGACAATCTCCGTGGCCGACAGCAGTTCAATGGCCATGAACCAGCGCCCCCATTTCCGGTCGCGCTTCAGGCGCGCGCATGGGCAGCCGCCCGCTCAGTGCGAGCGCTCCCATCAGCAGAACAGCAATCGCGCTGAGCGTGGGCAACCGCTTGCGCAGCGGGCCAAACACACGCTGCGCGCCGATACCCACGGCGACGAGTGCCGGTACGGTGCCCAGCCAGAACAGCGCCATCACTGTCATGCCCGCTTGCACACTGCCGGTGCCGCCCGCGGTCGCCACGAACACGTACAGCCATCCGCACGGCAGCATGGTTGTCAACAACCCCATGAGTCCTGCACGCACGACGGGCGGCTGCGCACGCACACGGTACAGGACACCCCCCAACGCGCGCTGCCATCGCTCCGGCGCGCGAATCGCGCCGATCTGCACACCGCGCTGTGCGGCGATTGTACTGACGGCCCAACCGACCATCAGTGCGCCGGCCAGCACGGTAGCCGCATTCGCGACGCCCGCCAGTTCACCCATCGACGACACACCGGCACCCAACGCGCCGGCAAGTGCACCGAGCATGAGGTACGACGCCAGTCGCCCGACGTTGTACATCGCATGCGAACGCATCGCACTCGCGGTGCTCTCGCCTTTCGTGCCATCGGCGTTCGTGCCACCGGAGCCGGCGTACGCGCAGACGAAGCCGCCACACATGGCGGCGCAATGCACGCTGCCGAGCAGGCTGGCGGTGAGCACGCCGAGGGCTGCGGGAATCACCGGCGCGACCTGGCGGGCGCGAGGGAGAGGACCGCTTCGACGCGCGAAGTGCTCGCGAAGTGGGCCGTACCACGCGTTGCATCCACCCGTAGCTCCCACTGACCGGGGTAGCGAATGCTGATCGGCGCGCTGTAGGTGCCATCGGCATCACGCTGCAAGGTGACCGTTTGCCGATCGTTGGCGCGCGCGTTGAACAGCGCCACCACGCGAACCGTGGCGTCGGTGATCTGCGTGCCACTCGCCTCCACGAGCGCAACGTGGACCCGGGTTGAGGCATCACGCATGACTGGGTCGAGTGTCGATTCGGCCTTCCAGCCCAGCGCGTTGCTTCGACGCTCGGCGGCCATACTCGAATCGAACGCCACCGCACGCTTGTAGTAGTCCGGCTCGATGGCCATCGCCGGATCGTTGCCGGCCACGCGCATCAGCACGAGGTTGGCTGCCACCGAGCTGGCGAGAATGAGTGTGAGGCCGATCGGCCATGCCATGCCGGGCTTCATTTGACAGCTCCTGGATTGCCTGGGCCAACGGGACCAAGCAATCGATACGGAATGTTCTGTGTCGAGCTGTGACCGTCGCTCACGGTGAGGACGATGTTGCGCTCGCCATTGATGAAGGCCCGACGTGGCATCAGCACGAAGAGACTCGTCGCGCGCGTGGCTCCGCCGGCGACGGTGAGCGGGTTTTCCGGCGTCACGACCGTCACTTCGTCGTCCTTCAGTCCAGCGCGTTCGAGACCGGAGAGGACGATGGAGTACTGCGACTCCCTCGTAGCGCGGTTGGCGATCTTCACGCGCACCATGTTCGCGATACGACCGTCCGCCTCTTCGGTAAACGGTGCGTCGAGCCCGCGCAGCACGGTGATGTCTGCCGTGTCCTTGGTCAGCAGCGCCGTGAGCAGACCGCCCAGCATGACGACGAGCACGGCGGGATACAGGACCGTGCGGAGTCGAAGCAGGGCGCGCGGTTTGCCGGCCATGGCGTCCTGCGACGAATAGCGGATCAACCCTTTCGGCTTGCCGACGCGGGTCATCACATCGTCGCAGGCATCGATGCACTGGGTGCAATGCACACACTCCATCTGCAGCCCGTTCCGGATGTCGATACCGGTGGGGCAGGTCTGCACGCACGCGTTACACGAGATGCAATCGCCCGCGCTTTCCGGCCGGTCGGTGATGCCCAGTGCACGGGGCTCGCCGCGCTTCACGTCGTAGGCCACGATCACCGACTGCCGATCGATCAACGCGGCCTGCCAGCGACCGTACGGGCAGACGATGAGACATGTCTGTTCGCGGAAGTAGGTGAAGTTGAACCAGACGATTCCGGTGAACAGTGTGACGAGGAAGAACGCCGTCGGATGTTCGGAGGGCGGGCGCAGCACCCAGTGATACAGGTTCTCCGTGCCCACGAAGAAGGCGAGCAGCGTATGCGATACGAACAACGACATCAGAAAGAAGGTGATGTATTTGGCGATGCGACGCGGTACGAAGAACAGTCCCTTCTTGTCGAGATTGCGCGAGCCCGTGTAGCCGCCGTCGAACCAGCGTCCGATCGGACGGAAGAGAAATTCGAGATACACGGTTTGCGGACACGCCCAGCCACACCACGCGCGCCCGAAGAGCGCAGTGGTGAGGAAAATGCCGATCACGAGACTGCCCATGGCGAACATGAGCAGCATGGTGTCGGTGGGGAGGAACGTGTAGCCCATCAACGTGAACTTGCGCGCGGGCAAGTCCATCAAGAACACAGGCAGCCCGCCGATGCGAAGATGCGGAATGGCGAAGAAGATCACCATCAGCGCGTAGGCGACCACGCGCCGCTTCTGCCACCATGGTCCATGCGACGGCTTCGGTCGGATCCAATGTCGACTGCCGTCCTCGTTCATCGTCGGGAGAACGCGCCCGGCGGACCTGGGCGGTGCCTGGGCGATCACGGGGACGCCGGCACTCCCTGCGGCGCCTTCGGGTTTGTCGGGTTGCTGCCCTGCAGCGTGGAGACGTATGCGACAACGCGATTCAGCTGCTCCGGCTTGAGCGTCCTCCCCCAGGGCGGCATCCCCTTGTCCAGGATACCCTCGTTCACCGATTTGTAGATGTCGGTCAATGCCCCACCATGAATCCATGCACCGTCGGTGAGATTCGGTCCGATCAGGCCACCGCCATCCGCGCGATGACATGCCGCGCAGTAGCTCTTGAAAACCTCCTCGCCGTCCTCCATCGCCTCGTGATCTTTGGCGAGCGCCAAGAGCTGCTCCGACGTGATGCCGCCACCGGTCGGTTCCGGATGCGCGAGCGCGAACGCCTGCACTTCCGCCTCGTAGTCGGCGATGCGACCGTTGCCGTTGCCGACCGGGCCGATGTTGAAGACGTAGATGACGGAGAAGATGACCGTGCCGGCGAAGGTGCCCAGCCACCAGCGCGGCAGCGGATTGTCGTACTCCTGAATGCCGTCATACTCATGCTCGAGAATGCGATCGGTGACGCGCTCCGTCGCCTTGTCCGGGATGGGAGATGTCATTGGTCAGCTCTCCTGCGTGCGGTGCGCGACCGTGGTGCCGTCGTCGAGCGGCAGCATCGACGCTTCATGCATGGCGCGGCGATTGGATGGGGCGAAGGTGCGGATCGTGACGAGCACGAACACGCCGACGAAGAGGATGAGTGCGACCTGCGCGTACATCGACAGGCCGGCATGCGACATGATGTCGGAGAGTTTCATCGGCGGGTGCCCGCTGCACTGTTTGTTTCGCCAACCGATGCGCCGGTCGACGCGACCTTGGCGACCTTGATGTCGCGACCCAGCCGCTGTATGTAGGCGACGATGGCGATCATCTCCTTGTCCTCGAGTCCTGACGGTCCGCCTTGCTCGACGATCGCCGCGGCAATCGCCTTCGCCTGCGTGCGTGCCTGCTCCGGTGCGTTGCGCACGGCGTCGCCGTACGGAACGCCGAGCATCACCATGACGTCCACACGCTTCTGGATACCCTCGAAGTCGAGCGGTGTGGTGAGGAAATGTGCGTACGCGGGCATGATCGACTTCGCGGTGACCGCACGCGGATTTTCGAAGTGCCGCACGTGCCAGAGGTCGGGATACTTGCCACCCTCCCGCGCGAGATCGGGACCGATACGACGCGAGCCCCAGAGAAACGGATGATCGTAGACCGACTCGCCGGGCTTCGAGTATTCACCAAAGCGCTCCGTTTCGTAGCGGAAGGGGCGGATCATCTGTGAGTGACAGTTGAAGCATCCTTCGGCGATGTACACATCGCGTCCAGCCAGCTCGAGTGGCGTGTACGGCTTCACCGAGGCGATCGTGGGTACGTTCGACTTGATGAGGAACGTGGGCAGAATCTCGAACAGCGACGCGACGACGACCGCCAGTACGGTGAGCGCGGTGAACAACATCGGCATGCGCTCCCACTTGCGATGCCACGCGACCCCCACGAAACGACCGTATGCACCGACGGATGGGCCGGCGGGAATCGCCCTCACCGGCGGTGCGACGTAGGTGCGCGCCAGCGGTGCGGCCTCGATGACTGGCACATCGTAGCGCGCCGGACGACGACGCCAGGTCATGATGATGTTCCAACCGAAGATCAGCGTGCCGATCAGGTACATGGTACCGCCGATCGCGCGCATCCAGTACATCGGCAACAGCTTCAGTACGGTCTCGACGAAGTCGGGGTATGCGAGACGGCCGGTCTCGTCGAACGCACGCCACATCAGCCCCTGCGTGGCGCCGGCACTGTAGATCGCCACCACGTACAGCACGATACCAACCGATGCGATCCAGAAGTGCAGCTCCATCGCCTTCTTGCTGTAGATCTCCGTCTGGAAGAGCCGCGGCAGCAGCCAGTACACCATGCCGAACGTGAGGAACCCGTTCCAGCCCAGCGCTCCGGTGTGCACGTGCGCGATGATCCAATCGGTGTAGTGCGCGAGCGCGTTGACACTCTTGATGGAGAGCATCGGACCTTCGAACGTGCTCATGCCGTACGCCGTGATGGCGACGACGAAGAACTTGAGAATCGGATCGTTGGCGACCTTGTGCCACGCACCACGCAGCGTCAGCAGTCCATTGATCATGCCACCCCAACTCGGCGCCCACAGCATCACTGAGAAGAGCATGCCAACGGTCGATGCCCACTCGGGGAGTGCCGTGTAGTGCAGGTGGTGCGGGCCAGCCCAGATGTACATGAACACGAGCGACCAGAAGTGCAGGATCGACAGCTTGTAGCTGAAGACCGGGCCCTCGGCGGCCTTGGGCATGAAGTAGTACATCATGCCCAAAAACGGCGTGGTGAGGAAGAACGCGACGGCGTTGTGCCCGTACCACCACTGCATGAAGGCATCCTGCACGCCCGCGTACAGGCTGTAGCTCTTCAGGAAGTCTGCCGGGATCGACAGGTTGTTGAAGATGTGCAGAATCGCGACGGTGACGATGCTCGCGATGTAGAACCAGAGTGCGACGTACAGGTGACGCTCGCGACGCTTGACCAGCGTGACGAAGAAGTTGACGGCGAACGCCACCCACACCACGGCGATCGCTATGTCAATCGGCCACTCGAGCTCGGCGTACTCCTTCGCCTGTGTGTAGCCAAAGGGCAGCGTGAGCGCTGCGCTGACGATGATCGCCTGCCAGCCCCAGAAGTGAAAACGGCTCAAGCCGTCGGACCACATCCGCGCTTTGAGCAGTCGCTGGGTGGAGTAGTAGCAACCACAGAAGAAGGCGTTGCCCGCAAAGGCAAAGATCACGGCATTCGTGTGGAGCGGTCGCAAGCGACCGAACGAAAGCCATGACGTGTCGAAATTGAAGATGGGATTGGCGAGCTGCAGCGCGATGAGCACGCCAACCAGCATGCCTACGACGCCCCAGATCAACGTGGCGAAGAGGAATTTGCGGACAATGTCATCATCGTACGAGAAGCGATCCAACTGGGCCGCTGAAGGGCGCGCGAGCTGTGCAGGCGCGCTGTGCGCGAGGGTCATGCCATTCCTCGGAGAGTTCGTGAGCTGCTGACCATGCTGGTGAGTATGGACAGCACGCATCGTGCCCCGAGTCAGGCAGCGGACGAAATCACGTCGGGGAATCCCCGATCTTTCCGAAAAGCCCGGTCGCCATCTGCCGCAGCGGTTGGAGCGCGAGCGGTGTACCAACACCGGTCGCCGTGCCCCCCCCCGAAGCTGAAGGCGGTTAAGTTCCACGGCCTCCCGTCCGTTTTGCCGACTTTCCCCACTGCTGCAGGCGCGACAAGCGGTCGTGACCGCGCCGCATCGCCGTCCTTTGATTCCGACTCCGGCCTTTCGCCACATCATGCAGACGCCAGCTGATCGCGCCATTCAATCGCGCCGCACGTTTCTCGTTACGATGGCAGGTGGTCTCACCGGCATGGGTGTTCTTGCGCCGTTGGCTACGCTGCATGGACAGCCCAACGCAGCGCAGCCGCGACCCGCAACGCTCCCCGCTGGCGTTCCGCGCACCATCACGGTCTACAAGGATCCGAACTGTGGCTGCTGCACGGCGTGGGTGAAGCACTTGCAGATGTCCGGGTTCGCGGTGACGGCGCATGACACCTCGGACATGGCCACGGTAAAGGCGTCGATGGGCGTGCCCAAGTCGCTCGAGTCGTGTCACACGGCGCGCGTAGGCAGCTACGCCATCGAGGGGCACGTGCCCGCCGATGTCATCGTCAAGCTGCTGCAGCTGAAGCCTGCAGGATTGGGCTTGGCCGTGCCAGGCATGCCCATCGGATCGCCGGGAATGGAAGGAACCCCGGTCGATCGCTACGACATCATGTTGTTCGACAAGTCGGGCAAGTCCCGCGTCTTTGCATCGCGTTGATGAACGACAGCAACAGCGCGATTCCTGTCGATCACGCCGAAGAGCGCGACATTGCGGCTATCGTCGCACTCAACAATCTGTTTGCGCCTGACGGACTGACGCTCCATCGCAGCGAAGCGTTCGTCACCAACCACCTGCAGGACTACCAGGTCGTGCGGCACGCCGACGGCTCCGTGCTCGGCTGCGTCGCCCTCGATGACTACTCCCCTTCGCTGGTGGAGCTGGTGTCGCTGGCCGTCCTCCCCGCTGCGCAGGGGCGCGGCATCGGCCGCCGGTTGATCGAGGCGGCACGGGCGCTGGCCGCCGAACGCGGATACCCCGAGCTCTTCGCCATCTCCCTCGCCGATGGGTTGTTCCTGAGCATGGGCTTTGAGGAATCGAGCATCGTGCAGTATCCGGAAAAGATCGCGCGCTACCAGCAGATCTCGCGGTCGGAGCTCAGTATCGGCCGCAAGTTCTGCGTCAGTTTTCGCCTGCCGGTTCGGTCATCCGACGCGGGGCACGCCGCGGTGGCGCACGTCGGATGACGTAGCGCGCCACCCGCAGGTCGGCGGTGATCGTGACGGTGTCGCGCGCCGAGATCTGCACGGAGTCGCTGCCAAGCACCTGCTCCGCGTCTCGCCAGCCGCGACGCTCCGGTTGCAACCGATCCAGCAGCACGACACGCGTCCATCGCGTCGGCAGCGTGTCGTTCTGCCAGGCGAAGTGATGCGGATCGCGGCACAGGCACACGACGGGAATCGCATGCCGACCAAGCGAGGCCCCGATCTGTCCTGCCTGAATCCAGCTGCGCGCCGCCAGCACGAGCGGCTCGCCGTCGCCTGACACTCGCTCACGCTCCGCCGCTGCGATCGCGGCCTCAACGACCGGTCGCCACGACACCGCATCGAGCGAGGGATCGGCGCGTCGTGCCGATGCGCTGAGCAGGTGGTCGAACGCACGAACGCGCACGTGCAGCAAGAGTGCGCAAACCAGAGTCATTGTCGCGATCGCACTCCAGGCCAGCCATCGCCGTGGCCACGTGATGCCGCGACGGAGCACGTCGTCCACCCACGCACCCAGCAACGGAAAAACGAAGAGCCAGCCGGGTGCCTGCCAGTGCGGAAGTCCGCGCGCGCCGCCGAGTGCGATCGCGGTGAACATCACGATCGGTCCCGCCGCAAGACAGACGCAGAACCACTGCGCATGATGGCTCGGTCCCGCGCGCAGGGCGCGCACGAGTGCGATCGCGAGCGGGATCCCGATCCACGGCAGCAGCCACGCCGCCTGTCCCGCCAGGTTCTCCGCGACCGGCGCGATCGACCAGTGACTGGCCGAGGCGCGCGCGCCCTGAAAGGCGAACGATGCCCAGTCGTGTCCCGCGTTCCACCAGATGATGGGCACCATGCCGATTGCACCGATCGCCGCGGCGATCCACGGCCACGGTGTGCGCAACCACCAGCGCGACGCCGGCACCGTGGCGAAATAGAAAACCACTCCGCCCGCGGTCAGCACCGCGTGATACTTGGACAACACGGCAAGCGCGGTCCCGACGCCGATCAGAATCCATCGCCATTCGATTCGGGCGGAGACGACATGCACCGCCTCGTGCCCGGACGCTGGCGCGGACGGTACAAGCAATGGCGCGAGCAGCCACGCCGTGACACTCGTCGCCGCCACGAGTGGTCCGTCGGGAAGCACCCAGGTTCCCGTTGTCACGCCGAGTACGCCGCTCAGGGCCAGCGATGCAACCGCAAAGACCGCCGCGCGCACGGAGAACAGTCGCTCGGTCAGGTTGCCAATTGCCACCAGCGTGACCGTGAACAGCAGCACGAACGGCAACCGGATCCAGAACGGCGATGTGTCGTGCGCAAGCTGGGCAGCAGCGCCGGCAATCCAGAAGTGCAACGGCGGATGATCGAAGTAGCTGAGCGAGAAGGGGCGCGAGACCGTGACCGCATAGGCTTCATCGACGCCAAAGCCCGTGGTGCCGGCAATCACCAGTCGCAGTACGAGACTCGCGCCTACGATCGGCGCGAAGGATGGCAGTGAGCGGAGCGTTGGCCTCACTCGGCTGCGGGCACTTGTGTCGTGGCCAGCGCCGGTTGTTGCGGACGCGTGGGGCGAGGCCATGCCGACCAGGCGCGCTGACGACGGGCAAGCAGGAGTGTCGCGACCAGCACGTAGGCGCATCCCCAACCCGTGCGCCAGAGCGCTGTCCGAGGGCCGTCCACGACCGCGTCGAGTCGCGGAATCTCTCGACCGTTCCAGCGCAGGACCGGGTTCGTGTAGAGCATTGCCTGATCGTCCCGAATGGCGACCACGCGAAGATATCCGTCATCCGGACGTGCGACGATCTCCAGCACGCCAGTTCGCGCGCGTGTGCCGTGCACCTCGGCGCGCACTCGACCCTGCTGCCCCACCACGCGCACGGTGTCCGGTTGGCCGGTGAGCGCGACACGGAGGGTATCGCCGCGCATTGCGATCGAATGCAGTCGCAGCGGCGGAGCGCTGGTGGATCCGTCGCCACGATGCACGCCGTAGGCATGACCGCCACGCAGCGCGTCGAGGACGTCGGCGCGGCGCGTCGAGCTCGCGTTCACATAGGTGGCGTTGACACCGATCTGCGACGGATCCGCCGGGTTGTGCGAATCGTCGCTGGCCAGCAGCCAGACGGCGTGCCCGCTCGAGAGCGCTGCATCCCAGGCGGTATCGGCAGGCGCTGCGTAGCGATTCAGCACCTCCAGCAAGTCGTAGTGCGTGAGCGAGGCGAGCGCCGTTGGTGAATACGCGTCACGCAGACCGGGATGCGCGATCGCCACCAGCGAGGCCGACTCGGCGAGCGCATCGAGTACGCGCTGCTGCTGCGAGAGCGATTGCGGCAGTGGATAGTCGAACCACACCACGCGGTCAGGCTCGAACACGAGCTGATGCGACTTGCGCGCGTTCCACCCGTGCTCATACACGCGAAACGACGATGTCCCCTGCACTGACGTGGTGGCATGATAGTTGGACACCCCGATCACATCATAGCGCGCTCGCCGGTACGCACTCACCACACTGTCCGGCGAGTGTTCCCCTCGCGTGAGTCCGCCCCACGCGGCGGAGTGCGCGTGAAAGTTCGCCAGCAGCCATTGCGAACGGGCGGTGTCGAGTGTGGCGTACGGATTGTACCACGCCTCGCCGCTGAACTGACGCGGCGAGTCGAATCGATAGACGGGTGCCGCTGCGTAGCCCACGCTGAGCGCAAGCAAGACTGCGAGTATCGGCGCGCCGAGCGTCGAGGCGAGGCGCTGCCGCTGAGGCCAATGCGCCACGTCGTCACCGGCGGACCATTCCGGATCGATCTGCGCGTCCACCGGGTGCGCGTCCACTGGAGTGAAGCGCCGCAACACCTGTGCTCGTGCCAACGCCGCGAGCGGCTTTCGCGCGTTGCCCGCGGCGATCGGCGCACCGACGTGCAGCGAAAACGTGGTCTGACGCGCGCCCGCCAAGCGCCACACGCTGCGCACCAATGTCTCGTCGCCGGTCCAGCAGGCAACGGAGCCGGCGGCGTCGCCACCGGCTGCGCTGAGCGCCAGCGGAAATACGGGAGCCCCGGCGCGAACCGCCGCCTCGAAGAGCGCCGAGCGAAACGGAAGCACGTCCTGTCCATCGGTCGTCGTGCTCTCGGGGAAGAGCAGCACCGCTCGCCCCTCGCGCAACGCCTCTTCCAGCGCCGGAATCGTCTTGATCAGGTCACGCTTCCTCGCGCGGTCCACGAACACGACGCCGAGTGCAACCGCGAGGCGGCCAACGACTGGCCACGAGCGTACTTCCTGCTTGGCGACGAAGGTACAGGGCCATGTGGCGACGGCGGTGACGACGTCGAGCCAGCCGAGATGGTTCGCGGCGACGAGTGCGGGTCCGTGAATGGATGGTCCGCGATTCTGTTGACGCACACCGAGCACGCGCAGCAGCACGCGCGTCGTGCGGCAAAGCATCGCATGCAGCGCTCGCTGGCGCCGACGCTTGTCCGGAACCGCGAGCACCATCGTTCCGGCCATCGCGATGCACAGCAGGACCAGCACCACGAGCGGCAGCCGCGCCGCCCGTCGCCAATCGTGCCGTTGGCCGATCACCCGAACAATGATTGATACGTGCGTGCGTCGAGTTCCAACACATCCAGCAGCACGAGAAAGTCGGTCGTGCCGAATTCATGATCGGTGGCGGGCGCACCGCACACTTTGGCGCCAAGGGCGAGGTAGCCATCGAAAAGCGGCGGCAACGGCCGTGTGAGCGAGGCCGAGTCGATGAGTGGGCGATGGCGACCGTCGTCGGGGAGCGCACTCGCGTGGGCTCGCGGCTTCACGAGAATGCGATCATGCAGTGCGCGTCGGGCGTGCAGGGCGCGCCATGCGTCGGACGCGACGGCCGGCCCCGTACCCGGCAACGAGCAGCAGCCGAAGAGGTAACGCTTGCCGTTCCACTGCACGTAGCGCGCGAGGCCACGCCACAAAAGTCGCAGTACGCGCCCCGAGCGATGGCGCGGGTCCACGCAAGCGCGTCCGACTTCAACGGCGCCGTCGAGGATCGCGCCAGGCATGGCGCCCAACTCGAAGAGCGTCGCACTGTAAAAGCCAAAGCGCGTCGCCGCCATGACGGCCGTCTGCAGGCGATACGTGCCGACCACGTCGCCAGTGTCGCGATGACAGATCAGCAGGTGGTGGAACCACGGGTCACGCTCATCGTCGTCTCGTCCCGCCGTAGTGGCCGTCGCGAGCCCTTCGCCCAACTCTTCAGTGAAGACGCGATAGCGGAGCGCCTGTGCGGCGTGCAGGTCGGCGCGTGTCCAGGCGAAGCGCAACGCATAGGCACCGGCGTCGATCGTGCCGGGGGGAATCGCGTCGGTGTGATGCGGAAAGACCGGAGTGTCGATGCGCGTGTCGAGGCGCGACTGGACGGCGGCGAACGGGGGAAGTGACCGGTCGGCAGAGCGTGCGAGCATGCAGCCTCCTGACGGTGGCGCCGGGAGTCCACCTCCCGGACGGCCAAAGTTCACGCTGCTTCGTCGCCATGACGTGCATATCCGGCGACAACGAGGTCACCCTCAGGCAACGGTACGTCACACACCGGCGTCCCACGGCACTGGCCGCCTCCTGTCTGCGCGGCGACCTTTAGCGATGCCTGAATTCGTCGATCCCAGATTGCCGCGTCGTATCGATCGCTGGCGCAGCCCCGCACTCGGCCTCGAAATGCCGATCGTTTCCTATGGATGGGGCGGTTATCCCGTTCTGCTCTACCCGACGGCCGCCGCGGATTTCCTCGAGAACGAGCGGTTCTGGCTCGTGAAGGCGATCGAGCCCCTGCTCATTCAGGGGCGCATCCGCGTCTTCTCCATCGACAGCATCAACCGTCTGGCGTGGATGGACCGTGGGTTGCCGGTGCAGGAATCGGCTCGGCGACAGGCGCTGTACTCACGCTACATCGAAGACGAAGTGGTGCCTTTCATCAGACACATAGTGGGAGACGGCAGCGCGCGTGCGATCACGACTGGTGCGAGCTTCGGCTGCTATCACGCCGCGAATTCGTTCTTCCGTCGTCCCGATCTCTTTGGCGGGGTGATCGGCATGAGTGGGTTCTACGATCTGTCGCCGAGCTACTTCAAGGGGTACTCGGACGACAACTGCTACTTCAACAATCCCGGCTGGTTCGTACCAAACGTCGAGGGCGGTCAGCTCGATACGCTGCGGCATCACGGCAAGATCGTGTTGGTAGCGGGGCAGGGTGCGTACGAGGCGCCACAGGCGACGCAATCGTTTCATGACATCCTTGATCGCAAGGGCATTCCGCACATCTTCGACCTCTGGGGTCATGACGTGAATCACGACTGGCCGTGGTGGAGAAAGATGTTGCCGCAGTATCTGGAGAGGATCGGCTTGTGACCAGCGTCGAACAACTCAAGGCCGCGGTTCCGCGCCGCCTCATTTTCCTTCTTGTCTGTTCGCTGTTGTCTGCCGTGTCCGCGCAATTCGCGCAAACGTTGTTTGCAGCGCCAGTCGGGGCGCAAACCAGACCCACCGCAGCGCAACCGCTGCGCAACGCGGACTTCGCGACGCGACTCGCGCACGTGAAGTCCCTGCTCAAGACCACACCGCTTGTCGATTCGCACAACGACCTGCCGTGGGCCATGCGCGAGTTCGCCAATGCGCCGCTCGATGTCGAAGCCTACGATCTCAACACGACCACCAAGGGGATGACCGATATCGCCCGTCTCCGAAAGGGAATGGTGGGCGGTCAGTTCTGGTCGGTGTACATCCCCGGTGAGATTCGCGACTCGGGATACGCGCGCGTGCAGCTCGAGCAGATCGATATCGCCCGTCGCGTCATTGCGCGCTATCCGAAGGATCTCAAGTGGGCGCTGACTGCGGCAGAGGTGCGGGCGGCGTACAAGTCCGGGAAGATCGGTTCGCTGCTTGGCATGGAGGGCGGACACGCCATCGAGAATTCACTCGGCGCGCTACGTGCGTACTACGACCTCGGCGCGCGCTACATGACGCTCACGCACAACGTGACGCTCGACTGGGCCGATGCGGCCAACGATGTGCCAAAGCACAATGGGCTCACCAACTTCGGCAAGGAAGTGGTGCGTGAGATGAATCGGCTTGGCATGCTGGTGGATCTGTCGCACGTGTCACCAGCCGTGATGAGCAATGCCCTCGATGTGAGCGAAGCGCCGGTCATCTTCTCGCATTCGGCCGCTCGCGGGCTCACCGATGTGCCACGTAACGTGCCCGATAGCATTCTCGCGCGATTGCCCAGGAATGGCGGCGTGGTGATGATGACCTTCGTGCCCGGCTTCACCAGCCAGAAGGTGGCCGACTACGCCACTCGCGCGACACAGTTCCGCGATTCTGTCGCCAAGGCCAACCCGAACAACAACGACGCGCAGTTCAAGGCGTTCGCTGCGTGGCGCGAAAGGAATCCGTCGCCGGTGGCCACCATCGCCGACGTCGCCGATCACATGGATCGCATCAAGCGACTCGCCGGTGCGCAACACATCGGAATCGGCGGCGACTACGACGGTATCACGGAAACCGTCGTTGGACTTGAAGACGTCTCCAAATATCCCGACCTGTTGGCGGAACTCGTGAAGCGCGGCTGGACCGACAGTGAATTGCGCGGCGTGGCTGGCGAGAACATCCTCCGCGCACTCTCACGCGCTGAGATCGTCTCCGCGCGGCTGCGCAAGACACGCCCCGCGTCCACGAAAACCATTCAGCAGCTCGACGGACGGCG